>Ga0209798_10001150_pt1 | contig 16173 bp, 12 predicted proteins | sample DOMMetBare3Fresh_FD_187475 | JGI IMG/M metagenome (GOLD analysis project Ga0209798, IMG submission 187475) | Wetland sediment microbial communities from St. Louis River estuary, USA, under dissolved organic matter induced mercury methylation -... | ecosystem: Environmental > Aquatic >...
CCGAGGAAGATCGCCGACACCGAGCTGTTCTCGAACACCGCGCGAATCGTGTCCGCGAGCAGGTCCGCGACGCTCACGACCGTCACCGGCGGGGCGAGCGCGGCCGGCAGGAGCGCGACCGTGTCGGTCACCGCGATCTCCTCGATTTGCGACTCGCCGAGGATCGTGATCGCCTCCGGCGTGAAGAGAGCGTGGGTGGCGAAGGCGCGCAGGTCGGCCGCCCCCGCCGCGCGCAGCGCCGCCGCGGCGGCGGCGAGGGTCCGTCCCGAGACGATCATGTCGTCGCTCAGGATCACCCGCTTGCCCCGCACGTCGCCGATCACCTCCGCGGCCACTGCACGCTCGTGCTCCGGCCGTACCTTCGTCACGATCGCAAAGCCCGCATCGAGCATGCGCGCGAACCTCCGCGCCGCCTTGACGCGCCCGAGATCCGGCGACACGACCGTGACCCCGCTGCCGTGAAGCTTCCGACCCCGGTAGTGGCGCGCGAACAGCGGCAGAGCCGTCATGTGGTCGACCGGCCGTCCGAAGAACCCGACGATCTGGCCGGCGTGCAGGTCCATCGTGAGCACGCGGTCGGCGCCTGCTTGCTCGAGCAGGTCGGCGAGGAGACGCGCGCTGATCGGCTCTCGCGCAGCGGACTTCTTGTCCTGCCGCGCGTACGGGTACAACGGCATCACCGCCGTGATCCGGTGCGCGGAGGCGAGGCGCGCGGCGTTGATCATCACGAGCAACTCGAGCACGTGGTCGTTCACGGGCGGCGAGCCGGACTGCAAGATGAAGACGTCGGCGCCGCGCACGGATTCCTCGTAGCGGCAGTAGACCTCGCCGTTGCCGAAGGACTCGAGCCGTACCGCGCCGAGCCCGATGCCGAGACTGTCGGCGATCAGCTGCGCGAGAGCTGGGTTCGAGCGGCCCGCGAAGAGCATCAGGCTCGTCGTCGTGCGCCGTGACAGCCGGTGTGGTCGGGCCGTTTTCGCGGGCCGGCCCGCGCTCACGAGCGCTCCGTCCCGGCCTGCCCGTTCACGAGGTGGTCGAGCATCCAGTCCCGGGCCAGGAGCGCAACCTGCTCCAGAGCCCCCCGTTCCTCGAACAGGTGACCGGCGCCGGGGACGACGACCAGCCGCTTCTCCGCGGGGATCGGAGCGAGCGCCTCCTGGTTCAGCTCGAGCACCGCCGGATCCCGCCCTCCGACGATCAGGAGCGTGGGAGAGCGGACTGAGGCAAGCCACGGCGCCGCAAGATCCGGCCGTCCGCCCCGCGAGACGACTGCCGCGACCTCCTCCCCCAGCTCAGCGGCCGCATACAGCGCCGCCGCGGCCCCGGTGCTGGCCCCGAACAGGCACTGCCGCAGAGCTCCTGCCTCCGGCTGACCCGCGAGCCACCGCGCGACCCGGACGAGCCGGCTGCCGAGCAGGCGGATGTCGAACACGTTCGCGCGATCGGCCTCCTCGCCCGGCGTCAGGAGATCCAGGAGCAGCGTGCCGATCGCCGCACTGTGCAGCGTCTCCGCTACGAAGCGGTTGCGCGGGCTGAGCCGGCTACTGCCGCTTCCGTGTGCGAAGAGAACGACGCCGAGCGGGCGGCGCGGTACCACGAGGTCACCGCTCAGCAACACCCCGTCGACGTCGATCGCGACGGACGACCGTGACACTGCCGTCGCGCTTTCCCTGCCTCCCGCGAGATAGGTCCCCCTGGCATCCATGCGCGGCACCTCGGCCGTAGCCCCACCGTGGACAATGTCGCAGGCGCGGCCACCGCACATCGGCGGAAGCGCCGAGCTGCGGTTCGGTCATCTACCGATCCACGCGAGCGATCGAGCCGCCGGAGCATGCCCCGCTCGAGGGCTCCGCCCCTCCGCGCCGTGAGCCGACGTAGGGTTTCGAGATGCGAAAGAGCCCGCGCAGCCTGCCCCTGGTGACGCTCGCCGTGCTCGCGGTCGCGATCTCCCTCGCACCGAGCAGGTCGGGCGCCACCGGCTCCGGCACCGCGGCACAGCCGGGCTGCGCCGCCGGACGAGCCGCTCCGGTGTCGGCTCCGCGGTTCGTGAGGACGATTACCACCGGTGAGACCGGCTGGTTCTCTTCGCCCGGGCTCGTCGACCTGAACGGAGACGGTCGCCTCGAGATCGTCGCGCCGTTCTATTCGACGTTCGTCTTCGACGCCCGGGGAAAGCTGCTCGGGAAAGGGACGGCGACGAAGGGGCGCGTGTACGCGCCCGGGGTGGTGGCGGACCTCGACGGCGACCGGCGGCCCGAGATCGTCGTCGGAGGGAACGAGGGGACCGTCGCCGCCTACGGGCTGCGCGGCGGGAAGCTGACCGCCAAGCCGGGCTGGCCCGTGTCGACCTGCAGCGGCGGCCAGTGCCCGGAGACGCGAGGGCTGGCCGCAGCCGATCTCGACGGCGACGGCAGCATCGAGGTCGTCGCCACGACGACGAACACGTCGCCGACCGGCTCGCAGGTCTTCGTCTTCGACGCCCGTGGCTCCCTCTACCGGCCCAAGGGCGCCTCGACGGGCGCCTGGCCACGGTTCAACACACTTCGGGGCAAGGGCAATGACGCCGACTTCAACGGCCTCGGCAACCACGGCTACGGCGCCTACGGCGAGAACGTCGGGATCGGGAACCTCGACGACGACCCACAGCTCGAGATCGTCGTCACCTTCGACAACCACCAGATCAACGTCTTCAACCACGACGGCACCTCGGTGCTCGCCTCGCCCTGGTACCGCAACCGGGAGAGCGGCCAGCAGGGCAAGAGGCTCGGCTGGGGGCAGTTCATCCGCTGGCTCGACCCGAAGGTCGAGGACGACCACTACCACCGTCAGGTCGGGCCCTGGCCGGACGTCCGGAAGACGATGTGGCTGCAGTGGACGGCGTCACCGCCTGCGGTCGCAGATCTCGATCGCGACGGACGCAACGAGGTGATCGGGCTGCCGAACGCGGAGCTGAAGGAGCCCTACGAGACCCAGGCCTACGCGTTCATGGTGCTCGACGGCGCGTACGGCGGCGGTGCCCGCTCGGCCCGCAGGCACCCGGGCTTCGCGTCGCTGCCGCTGAGCGGGAAGCCTGCGGTGCGTCCCGACGGGGATTGGTATCCACCGAGCGGTATCCCCGCACCAACCGTCGTCGACATCGGCGGCGACGGGCGGCCCGAGATCGTCGCTTCGGTGCCCGACGGGTTCGTGTACGCGGTTGGCCCGACCGGCAGGCGGCTCTGGCGCTACGACTACGCTCGTGGCGCGGCCAAGACGTTCGCGTCGGAGGTCGTGGCCGCCGACCTCAACCGCGACGGCTCGCCCGAGCTCGTGTTCGGCACCTACGCGCTGACGCCGGGGGCCGGCCGCCTGGTCGTTCTCTCCGGCAAGGGGAAGCTGCTCCACGACATCCGCCTGCCGGGGCAGGGAACGGACGGCAACGGCATCGGCGTCGCAGCGGCCCCCTCGATCGGAGACCTCGACGGGGACGGCCGCCTGGAGATCGTGCTCGCGACCTTCGACCACGGGCTCGACGTGTTCCGCGTTCCCGGGTCGGGCACGAACTGCCTGCCGTGGCCGACCGGGCGCGGCAGCCCGCTGCGAAACGGAGCGGGGCCCGCGACCGCGCCCTGAGCGCGGGCTCACACCACCCGCAGCACCACCTCGATCGAGGTGCCGCGCCCGGGCGCCGAGCGGAGCGAGAACGCCCCCTGGATGGACGCGGCACGGGCGCGCATGTTCATCAACCCCTGACCGGCTCCGCCCGTCTCCCCGTCGAACCCGGTGCCGTCGTCGCGGACGGTCACGACGCGCCGTCCGGCTCGCTGGCCGATCGTCACCTCGGCCCGGCGCGCGTCCGCGTGCCGGCGGGCGTTCGCAAGCCCCTCCTGCACGATGCGGAAGATCTCGATCTGCTCGTCGGGGGCCAGCGTCACGGCAGGGTCGATCTCGACCTCGACGTCAAGCGCGCCGTCGGCGGCGAGGAAGTCGACGTACCGCTTCAGGGCCGCGTCGAACGGCGCCGTTCCCGAAGCGGACGAAAGCGCGAGCACCGCGAACCGGGCTTCCTGTTGCGCAGCGATGGAGGCGTGCTTGAGCTGGGGCAGGATTTCCTCCAGCGGCGCGCCGGACTCGAGCATGCTCACATTGGTGGAGAGCGCGAACAGATACTGCGCAAGCCCGTCGTGGATCTCACGTGCCACCCGCGCACGCTCCTCGGCGACGGCGCGCCCGAACTCCGCCTGGCCGATCGCCCGCCAGACGCCGACGAGCAGGACGCCGAAGCAGAGCAGCCGCAGGAAGTCCCCCTGCAGCACGTACTGGCTGGAGCGTGCCGGCGCCAGCACGTAGTGCAGGTCGGCGAAGACGACGAGCGTGAGCGCAAGCGCAAGCCAGCTGTCGAGGTCGCGGCCGTGGCGGCGGAAGCGCAGCCCGAACCCGACCACCGCTGTCAGCGACAGCACCGCCAGGAGTGCGTACACGACGATGACGGCGACGGAGCGGGCACCGTCCTCGGCACCGACCTGCAGGTCGAGGCCGAGCACCCGCGCGTCCAGCCAGACGCCGACGAGGACGAGGATCGTGATGCCCGCGGCGGCGGCCAGGGCACGGGGCCGGCCCGACACACGGCTGGTCACGAACGGGGCGGCCGCGATGAGCGCCGCACCGAGGAGCTCGGCCCCGATCGCCGCCCATGCCTCGACCGGTGCGAGCGTGCCGCCGTCCACGGTGGGAGCAACCCGGTAGGCGAACGAGCCGGCGCCGATCGCCAGGAACCCGGCCGCCAGCAGCAAGTCCATGGTGCGGCCCTCGACGAGGAACCGAATCGCCGAGAGGATGGCCACGATCGTCGCGATGACCGCGACGGCGGTGTCGAGCGCGACGCGCCCCTCGGGCAGCGCGTAGCCGTCGAGGCGCCCCGACAGCGCCAGCAGGAGCGTCGCGAAACCGAGCAACCCGACGAGCGCCAGCTCGCCCCACAGCCAGGAGCGGTACGTCTCGGAACGCGACGTGTTCACATCCCTCTTGTCGGCAGGCGGACTCCTGCCGATAAGGGCTCTGTGAGCCAGGAACGGATTCTCATCGTCGACGACCATCCGCTGACGCGCGAAGCGCTCTCGTCGCTCCTGCGGCGCCACGACTTCGACGTGATCGGGCAGGCAGCCGACGGCGAGGAGGCGATCGCCCGGGCCCGCGAGCTGCAACCGCAACTCGTGCTGCTCGACCTGACCATGCCCGGCATGGACGGCCTGACGGCACTGCCGCAGATCCGCCACGCGGCCCCGTCGTGCGAGGTCGTCGTCCTCACCGCTTCGGGCACCGAGGACAACCTGCTCGAGGCGATCCGCGCGGGAGCGGCCGGATACCTCCTCAAGAGCGAGCCGCCCGAGCGAATCGCCGCATTCCTCCGCGGCGTCGTCGGCGGCGAGGCAGCCCTGTCCGGATCCGTCGCGCGGCGGCTGCTGGAACGCGTACGCGAGGGAGGACGTCTCGGCGGCGGTGTTCCTGACAACATCGCGGGACGCCTCTCCGCCCGTGAGGTGGAGGTGCTGTTGCTGCTCGACGAGCACCTGGGCACGGACGAGATCGCCTCGCGACTGTTCATCTCGGAGCACACGGTGCGCTCCCACGTCAAGAGCCTGTTGCGGAAGCTGGGCGTCTCTTCACGCCGTGAGGCGCTCGAGCGCCTGTCCGTCGCGCGGGGCTAGCGAGCGCGACTCCCCCGCTTCGGGGGACACCATTCGTCACTTCCGGGCGATGTCGGAGGGGGCCGCGCGCGCCGATACTCGTCCTAGTCGCAGGTTCCTCCCAGGAGCTTCGGCGGGTGAGACCGCACCGAGACGGCCGGGCCGCACCCCGGCCGTCTCTCTTCCCTCTTCCGGGAGCCGCGCCTGACGGGCCCGGGCCTGCCCGGCGTCACGTCGCGAACCCGTCCAGCGCAGCCTCGACGAGCCCGGACAGCGTGGCGAGGTTGTAGCCGCCTTCGAGCACGGCCGCGACCCGCGGCGCCAGGGCGGCACAGCGTGCCGCCAGCTCACGGAATCCCTCCGCCGTGACAGCCATGTCCGCGAGCGGATCGTCCACGTGCGCGTCGAAGCCGGCGCCGACGATCACGAGCCCGGGGTCGAACGACCGCACGGCAGGCTCGACGACCTCGTCGAACGCGGCGAGGTAGGCCGCGTCGCCCGAGCCCGCGGCGAGCGGGACGTTCAGCGTCGTCGAGTCGTTCGTGCCGGGGCCGCCGGTGCCCGGATAGAACGGCCACTGGTGCAGCGACACGCAGAGCACGGTGTCGTCGCCGCGAAAGATCGCCTCGGTGCCGTTCCCGTGGTGGACGTCCCAGTCGACGATCGCGACCCGTTCGACCCCGAGCTCCACCTGCGCGTGGCGGGCGGCGACAGCTGCGTTGCCGAAGATGCAGAACCCCATCGCGTGCGCCGGCATCGCGTGGTGGCCGGGCGGGCGGACGAGTGCGAAGCCGCCGAGCTCGACGGCGCGGATGGCGCAGCCGGCGGCGAGACGGGCGGCCTCCCACGTGGTCGGGCCGCCGAGCGTGTCGCCGTCGAGCCAGAGCTCCTCCCCCAGGCCCGCGACGAGCTCGACATAGGCGGAATCGTGCACCCGCTCGATCGCCTCGCGACTTGCGCGCCCGCCCTCCAGCTCGTGGGGGAACGTCTCGAGGAGCCGCTGCAGCCGCTCCGGCCGCTCGGGATGGTGGTGCCGGCTCGTGGGATGCAGGTGCGCCATCGCCGGGTGGCTGACGATGTCCACTACACGGCTCCCTCGAGACGTGTCGCGAGCCCTGCGAGCCCGAGCTCGCGCGCGGCGGCGGCGCCCGCGGCCCAGTCGGGCTCGAGATCGTCGACCGGGAGGAGCGGAGCAGCCGGGTCGAGCGTCGCGATGCTGCGGTAGTCACGCAGCCGGTCGGCCTCCGCGTCGAAGCGCCCGGCGGCGAGCAGCGCGTCGAGCGAGCCGTACTCGTGAAGGAGCACGGCCGCGGTCTTCTCGCCGACGCCGCGCGCACCCGGAATCCGATCGGAGGGATCGCCGCGGAGGGCGATGAAATCGGCCACCTGGGAGGGCTCGACGCCGTAGCGCTCGCGCACCTCCGCAGGGCCGACGCGGGCCAGCTCGCTGACTCCTCGTCGCGGCTGCAGGATCGTCGTGTGCTCGCTCGCGAGCTGGAAGGCGTCCCGATCCGACGTGGCGACGAGGGCTGTTCCAGCGGCGGCCTCTTCCTGCCTGACCGCGGCTGCGAGGAAGTCGTCAGCTTCGTATCCGGCCGCCTTGCCGCACACGATTCCCGTCGACGAGACGAGAGCCGGCAGCAGGTCGAGCTGCTCGATCAGCTCGTCGTCGAACTGGCGGCCGGACTGGTAGGTGTCGAGCAACTCGTTGCGGTACGTCGCCACGCCGAGGGTGTCCCAGCCGACGACGACGGCACGCGGGCGCTCCGCCTGCCACAGGCGCAGCAGCATCGTCGTGAAGCCGATCAGCGCATTCCCGGGGCGGCCGTCCGACCGCCGCAGCGAGGACGGCAGCGCGTGGTAGGCGCGGTGCGCGAAGGAGTCGCCGTCGACGACGAGCAGCGGCCGCCCGGCGAGGGTCACAGCGACGCTTCGAGCCCGGTGATCGCTTCCCGCAGCCGGTTCGTGGCCTCGCTCGCCGCTTCCTCCAGCGGCTGCCCGGCGAGGTCGTCGAGCGGAACGGGAGGGCCGTAGGCCACCCTGATCCGCTGCAGGCGCAGCAGGCCGTCCGTCCCCGCGATCCCCGCCGGCACGAGTGGCACGCCTGCCTCGAGCGCGATGCGGGCCGCACCCGACCGCCAGCGCGCCTCGCGCTTCTTGCGCAGCCCCTTCTGCCGCCGGGTTCCCTCGGGGAACATGACGACCACGTGCCCCTCCCGGCAAAGACGCACGGCCGTGTCGATCGCCTCCTGGTCGCGCTGCCCGCGGCGCACCTTGAAGCCGCCTCCGCCTGTGATCAGCGGCCCGAGCGGGAACCAGAACAGCTCCGACTTGGCCATGAAGCGCAGGAAGCGCCGCGGGAAGAGCGGGATCCCGAGCGGCCAGGGATCGAAGCTCGACCAGTGGTTCGCGGCGAGCACGTACCCGCCCTCGCGCGGCAGGTGCTCCAGCCCGTGCCAGCGCTCCCGATAGACGACGCGAAGGACGGGGTAGCTGAGACCTCCGATGAGGAGGTAGAGCCAGCTGGGACGGTGCTGTGCGGACATGGCTCCGTGAAGTATCGCCCCTTCCGACCACTTGCGGTGAGGCGGTTGCCCGCTATGGTGACGCGCTGACCGGCCGTCCGGCCGGGATGGATCGAACTGCCGACACCGAACACCACATCCGTGACCGTACGCCGTCTCGTCATCGTCGAGTCCCCCGCCAAGGCGAAAACCATCGCCGGGTATCTCGGCGACGGCTACGTGGTGGAGTCGAGCATCGGCCACATCCGGGATCTGCCGACGCGGGCGGCCGAGATCCCGGCAGCACTGAAGAAGCAGGCGTGGGCGCGCCTCGGCGTGAACGTCGACGAGGGCTTCGAGCCGCTCTACGTCGTCGACTCGGACAAGAAGAAGAAGGTCGAGGAGCTGAAGCGCGAGCTGAAGAACGCCGACGAGCTGCTACTCGCAACGGACGAGGATCGCGAGGGAGAAGCGATCGCCTGGCACCTCCTCGAGGTGCTGAAGCCCAAGGTGCCGGTGAAGCGGATGGTGTTCCACGAGATCACGCGCGACGCGATCCAGCGGGCGCTCGGCGAGACCCGCGAGATCGACGTGCGGCTCGTGGACGCGCAGGAGACGCGCCGCATCCTCGACCGGCTGTACGGCTACGAGGTCTCCCCCGTGCTGTGGAAGAAGGTGATGCCGCGGCTGTCGGCGGGCCGCGTGCAGTCGGTCGCGACCCGCCTCGTGGTGGAGCGCGAGCGCGAGCGGATGGCCTTCGTCTCGGCCTCCTACTGGGACATCGCAGGGACGTTCGCGCCGGGAGACTTCGAGGCGCGCCTTCACGCCGTCGACAACAGGCGGGTCGCGCAGGGCAGGGACTTCGCGGACAGCGGCGAGCTGAAGAGCGCCGACACGCTGGCGCTGGACGAGGAGGCGGCACGCACTCTCGCCACGGGTCTCGAGGGTGCTCCGTTCACGGTTCGCTCCGTCGAGGAGAAGCCGTACACGCGCCGCCCGGCCGCACCGTTCATGACCTCGACGCTGCAGCAGGAGGCGAGCCGGAAGCTCCGGTTCTCGTCGCAGACCACCATGCGGGTGGCGCAGCGCCTGTACGAGAACGGCTACATCACGTACATGCGCACCGACTCGACGACCCTGTCGGAGTCGGCGCTCACCGCCGCCCGCGCGCAGGCGGCGCAGCTGTACGGCGCGGAGTTCGTGCCCCAGGCGCCGCGACGGTACGAGCGCAAGGTGAAGAACGCCCAGGAGGCGCACGAGGCGATCCGCCCTGCCGGCGACACGTTCCGGCTGCCGTCGGCCGTGGAGCGCGAGCTGTCGCGCGACGAAATGGCGCTGTACGACCTGATCTGGAAGCGCACGATCGCCTCGCAGATGGAGGATGCCCGCGGGCAGACGGTCTCCCTGCGGCTCGCGGCGACGTCGCGCGACGGCCGGGAGGCCGAGTTCGCCGCGTCGGGCACCGTGATCACCTTCCGCGGCTTCCTCGCCGCCTACGAGGAGGGCCGTGACGACGAGGCGGCTGCGGTCGCCGAAGACGAGCGCCGGCTGCCGCCCCTGACCGTGGGGCAGGGGCTCGAGGCAACCGCGCTCGTGCCGGAGGGGCATGCGACGAACCCGCCGCCGCGGTACACGGAGGCGTCGCTCGTGAAGGCGCTCGAGGATCAGGGGATCGGGCGCCCGTCCACGTACGCGTCCATCATGGGCACGATTCTCGACCGCGGCTACGTGTTCAAGAAGGGCACGGCGCTCGTGCCGACCTTCCTGGCGTTCGCCGTGACCAAGCTGCTGGAGCAGCATTTCGGCCGGCTCGTCGACTACGACTTCACGGCCCGGATGGAGGACGACCTCGACCGCATCGCCGAGGGCGCCGAGAACCGGGTCGATTGGCTCAGCCGCTTCTACCGCGGCACCGACGAGGAAGAGGGGCTGCACGCGCTCGTCACCGATCACCTCGAGGCGATCGACGCGCGCGAGGTCAACTCGATCGAGCTCCCCGGCACCGACATCGTGCTGCGCGTTGGGCGCTACGGCCCGTACGTGCAACGCGGCGACGAGCGGGCCAGCGTGCCGGACGACCTGGCCCCCGACGAGCTGACGCGCGAGCGGGCGGAGGAGCTGCTCGCGAAGCCGTCGGGCGACCGCGTCCTGGGAACCGACCCGGAGACCGGCCGTCAGGTGGTGGCGCGCGACGGCCGCTACGGCCCCTACGTGAGCGAGGTGCTCGAGGAGGGGTCGGCCGAGAAGCCGCGTACGGGTTCGCTGCTCACGTCCATGTCGCTCGAGACGATCACCCTGGACGACGCCCTGCGGCTGCTCTCGCTGCCGCGGACGCTGGAGGCCCCGGACGGCGAGGAGATCGTCGTGTCGAACGGCCGTTACGGCCCCTTCATCAAGAAGGGTGCCGAGACCCGGTCGCTCGAGAGCGAGGAGCAGCTGTTCACGATCGGCGTGGACGAGGCGATGGCAGTGCTCGCCGCGCCGAAGCCGCAGCGCGGCCGCGGCGTCGCCAAGCCGCCGCTCAAGGAGCTCGGGCCGGACCCGGGGTCGGGGAAGCCGCTCGTCGTCAAGGACGGCCGCTTCGGCCCGTACGTCACGGACGGGGAGACGAACGCCAGCCTGCGCCGCGGCGACGACGTAGAGGGCTTGACGATCGAACGGGCTGTGGAGCTGCTCGCCGAGCGGCGGGCGAAGGGCCCTGCGCAGCCTCGCAAGCGGACTGCCGGCAAGCGCTGAGAGCTCGCATCAGAATGACGCTCCGGCACAACGGTTCATTCTGATCCGGGTTCTTGATCCCTCATCGGCGGCTTGTGCCGTGAAGCCGCCTCGGCTACCCTTTTACGTCCGCGCGAAGTCCCACGATCCGAGGCCCGGTGGGTGTGCGGCGCGATCGAGCCATGCGTGCTCTGCTCGCGGAATACCACGGAATGACCGCACGTTACGAGCTTGTGACACCCGAAATACCGCTGGAGACCTGGAAAACCGAGACCAATCGCCTTACAGTCAACGAAGCTTGTGCTCATGAGTTCGACCGCGAAGGGACTGAAACACCCTCTTGACGCAGAATCAGCTCACCGAACTACTCGAGTCAGACCAGATCAAGGCCATGATCGAGCGCTCCGAGGAGCGCGGCTTCGTCGAGCCCGCGGAGCTCGAGGCATTCGTGCTCGAGCACGAGCTGAACGACGAGGAAGCCGAGCAGCTGACACGTGAGCTCGAGACCACCGGCCTGGAGGTCGGGCAGCGTGCCGCCGAAGACGAGGAGAAGAGGAGCGCGGAGGAGAAGAAGCGCGAGGAGGCCGAAGCCGCCGTCTGGGCGGCCGAGACGCTCTCCGGCGCCGCCGACTCACTGCAGCTGTTCCTCGCCGATGTGGGGCGCCACAAGCTGCTGACCGCCGCGGACGAGGTCACCCTGGCGAAGCGAATCGAGCGCGGCGACCCGGTCGCCAAGCGCCGCATGATCGAGTCGAACCTGCGGCTCGTCGTGTCGATCGCGAAGGGCTACCGTGGCCTCGGGGTGCCGTTCCTCGACCTGATCCAGGAGGGCACGCTCGGTCTCAACCGCGCGGTGGAGAAGTTCGACTGGCGGCGCGGCTACAAGTTCTCGACGTACGCGACGTGGTGGATCCGCCAGTCCGTGCAGCGCGCGGTCGCGAACCACGCGCGCACGATCCGCGTGCCCGTGCACGTCGTGGAGCGCCAGCAGAAGCTGTCGCGCGCCGCTCGCCGGCTCGAGGTCGAGCTCGGTCGCGAGGCGACGAAGCAGGAGCTCGCCGAGGCGACCGGCCTCCCGATCCAGCATGTCGACGAGGCGCTTGGCGCCGCCCACGCATCGGTGTCCCTGAACCAGACGGTGGGGGCCGACGACGAGGGCGAGCTCGGCGACCTGTTCGCCGACCGTGAGGCACCCGACCCGTTCGAGGAGGCGGAAGGCTCGCTGCGCCGCCAGGGCGTCCGCCGCGCTCTCGACGCACTGCCCGAGCGGGAGCGCCGGATCCTCGAGCTCCGCTTCGGCTTCGAGGGCGAGCCGTGGACGCTGGAGGCAATCGGGCACGAGCTGGAGCTGACGCGCGAGCGCGTGCGACAGCTCGAGGGCCAGGCTCTGTCGCGGCTGGCCGCGCTGCGCGAGCTCGCCTCGCTCGCGGCGTAGGCGAGGCACGCCGCCGCCCACGTCGGCACCGTGTCGACCGTCTCTACGGTGCGGCCAACTTTCTGTCGCGCATGGGGTCATACTGTGCGGTCGTCGTCCACATGGAGTCGACGCACGCACACGAAGGAGGGACATTGCGCAGGTATCTGAAGCTCGGCCTCGCGATTGCCGTCGTCTCGCTCTTCAGCGCGACGGCAGCGTTCGCGGCCGCCCACAGGAGCACTGCAAGCGACACGCTGGTGTTCGGAGCGTCGTCCGACCCGGTCTCGCTGGATCCGGCGGTGACGTCCGACGGCGAGTCGTTCCGCGCCCAAAACCAGATCTTCGAGACCCTGGTCGCGCAGAAGCCCGGCACGACGCAGCTGGCGCCCGGCCTGGCCACGTCGTGGAAAGGCGCGGCGAACGGCCTCTCGTGGACGTTCACGCTCCGCCGGAACGTGAGCTTCCACGACGGCACGCCGTTCAACGCGAAGGCCGTCTGCGCGAACTTCGACCGTTGGTACAACTTCAAGGGACCGATCGCGTCGGACGCAGCGTCCTACTACTACAACGTCATCTTCACGGGCTTCAAGACGAAGAGCGCGAAGACGGCCCTGTACCGGAGCTGCCAGGCGAAGGGCGACACGACCGCGGTCATCAACCTGAAGCGGCGCTTCGGGCCGTTCCCTGCCGCTCTGACGCTGCTCCCGTTCGCCATCCAGAGCCCGACGGCGCTCGAGAAGTACGGCGCCGACAAGGGCAGCCTGTCCAAGGACGGCGTCTATACGCCGACCGGTGAGTACGGCATCCCCGGTGGCCAGGCCGTCGGGACGGGGCCGTTCAAGATCGAGTCGTGGAAGCTCAACGACAAGCTCGTCCTCGTCCGCAACGACTCGTACTGGGGCAAGAAGGCGATCCTGCGGAGGGTCATCCTCCGCCCCATCGCCGACAACACCGCACGGCTGCAGGCACTGCAGACGGGCGAGATCCAGGGCTACGACAACGTCGATCCGCAGAACATCGCCACGATCCAGAAGAGCAAGAGCCTGAAGATCGTCGATCGGCCGTCGTTCAACATCGGCTACATCACGATCAACCAGGCGATCAAGCCGTTCGACGACCTGAGGGTGCGGCAGGCGGTGGCGTACGCCCTCGACCGGAACACGGTCGTGAAGTCGCTCTACCTGGGCCGCGGGATTGTCGCGGACGAGTTCCAGCCGTCGACGCTGAAGTACGGCTACTCGGCGAGCGTGCCGAAGTACCGGTTCAACCCGGCCAAAGCGAAGGCGCTGCTGCAGGCGGCGGGGCTGACGCTGCCGGTGGAGGTCGAGTTCTGGTACCCGTCGGACGTTTCCCGTCCGTACATGCCGGACCCGAAGCGGAACTTCCAGGCGTTCTCCGCGAGCCTCGCGAAGAGTGGGTTCAAGGTCGTCGCCAAGACCGCGCCGTGGCGGCCCGACTACCTCGGGCGAGCCTCGGCGGGAACGGCCGGGGCTTTGAACTTCCTCGGCTGGACAGGCGACTTCGGTGACCCGGAGTCGTTCCTCGGCAGCATCCTGCGAGCCAACACGCAGTTCGGGCTCGACAACGCCGTCGGGAAGAAGCTCTACGCCGACCTGGACAAGGCACTCGCCGAGACGAACGTGACGAAGCGGGCGGCCATGTACCGGTCGATCAACAACTACATCATGAAGAACGTGATCGGCGTCCCGTACGTCAGCACGCGCCCCGCGCTCGGTTTCTCGAAGAGCGTCGTGGGCTTCGTCGCCAGCCCCACGTTGAACGACCAGTTCAACACGGTCCGCCTGGTCGACGCGTAGGGAGACCCAGGGAAAGCCGGCGGACGGTTAGATAGCAGCCACACGTGCTTCGCTTCACCGTCCGCCGGCTCCTTCTGCTCGTCCCGATCCTGATCGGGCTGAGCATCCTCGTCTTCGTCTGGGTACGTGCCCTGCCGGGCACGCCGGCCGAGTCCCTGCTCGGCGAGCGCGCGGACGCCGAGTCGATCGCCGAGATCCGCGATCAGCTGGGACTCGACGACCCGATCTACGCCCAGTACTGGAGATACGTGCAGACGGTCACCTCCGGTGACCTGGGCACGAGCATCGCCACCCGGCAGCCGGTCACGACGGAGATCAGGGAGCGGCTGCCGGCAACGGTCGAGCTCACGATCGGCGCCGGCCTGTTCGCCGTGATCCTCGGCCTGCCGCTCGGCTTCTTCGCGGCGAAACGCTATGGCACGACCTTCGACCATGCGAGCCTCGTCGTCTCGCTGATCGGGATCTCCATTCCGGTGTTCTTCCTCGGCCTCCTGCTCAAGTACGTGTTCGCGTACCGCCTGGGGCTGCTGCCCTCGGTGGGGCGCCAGGACGTGCTGATCGACGCGGACCATCCAACGAACTTCTACGTCCTGGACGGGATCGTCACCGGCAACTGGAACGCTGCCTGGGATGCGGTCAAGCACCTGATCCTGCCTGCCATTGCCCTCGGCTCGATCCCGCTGGCGCTGATCGCGAGGATCACCCGGGCGTCGGTGCTCGACGTCCAGAACGAGGATTACGTGCGCACGGCGCGGGCGAAGGGCCTGCCGCCGGGTCAGGTCGACCGGAATCACGTATTCCGCAACGCCGTGCTCCCGATCTCGACCGTGGTCGGGCTCCAGGTGGGCCTGTTGCTGTCGGGCGCCATCCTCACGGAGACCGTGTTCGCCTTCCCCGGCATCGGGACGTGGCTGCAGCAGGCGATCGTGAACCGCGACTACCCGGTCCTGCAGGGCGGGATCCTGTTCGTGGCGATCATCGTCGTCGTCGTGAACCTGCTCGTCGACCTCTCGTATGGCCTGCTCAACCCGCGGATCCGGCTGGCGGGGAAGTAAGGACGATGTCGGTCGCACGCGTCGAGGGATTCGAGCTCGAGGAGCAGCTCGAGTCCAGCGGGCTCTGGCGCGACGCGTGGCGGCGCCTGCGCCGCAACCCGGGCGCGATCACCGGTGCGGTCATCATCTCGATCTTCATCCTCGTTGCAGCGCTCGCGCCGGTGCTCGCGCCGTATGACCCGCTGACGCAGGACCTGAACGCGATCTCGGAGGGCTGCTGCCCGGGACCGTCCTGGACGCACCCGATGGGGCTGGACGACCTCGGGCGCGACGAGCTGTCCCGGATCATGTACGGCGCCCGTTATTCGCTCCTGATCGGGATCGTCTCCGTGACCGTCGGGCTGTCGCTCGGAATGCTGCTCGGTTCGATCGCCGGCTACTTCAGGCGTCTCGACTCGCCGGTGATGCGGCTCATGGACATCATGCTGGCGATCCCGGGCTTCCTCATGGCGATCGGCATTGCGGCGCTGCTCGGCCCGGGGCTCGGGTCGGTGATGATCGCGATCGGCGTCGTGAACATCCCGATCTTCGCGCGCCTGATGCGCGGCTCGATCATCGGGCAGCGCGAGAACGACTACGTGCTCGCGGCCCGGACGATCGGCGTGCCCAACCGCCAGATCCTGGTCGGGCACATCGTCCCGAACGCGATCTCGCCGGTCATCGTGGCGGGCACGCTCGCGCTCGCGACGTCGATCATCGACGCTGCGGGCCTCGGCTTCCTGGGGCTCGGCCCTCAGGACCCTGCGACGCCCGAATGGGGCACGATGCTGACGGATACCGTCAAGTACCTCCAGAACGCACCGTTCCTCGCCTTTTTCCCGGGGCTCGCGATCGTGTTCGTCGTGATGGGCTTCAACCTCGTCGGCGACGGCCTCCGCGAGGCACTCGACCCGAAGCTCCGAGGCCGTGTCTGAGCCGCTGCTCTCCGTGGAGGGGCTCGAGGTCACCTTCACCACCGATCGCGGAACGATCTACGCAGTCAACGGCGTCTCCTTCGCG
>Ga0209798_10001151_pt1 | contig 16169 bp, 11 predicted proteins | sample DOMMetBare3Fresh_FD_187475 | JGI IMG/M metagenome (GOLD analysis project Ga0209798, IMG submission 187475) | Wetland sediment microbial communities from St. Louis River estuary, USA, under dissolved organic matter induced mercury methylation -... | ecosystem: Environmental > Aquatic >...
AACGAACCCGCTCGCGCGGGAGCGCGCTGCGCGCGAGGGCGGAGCCAGTGGCATCGATGGAGTGATGCCGTAAGCGGGGCACGGTGACAGGCGGGGCGCTCCGTCTTGAGGATCGAGGGGTCAAGCACTCCAACCTCAAGACAGGAGCCCCCAATGAGCCAGAAGCCCATCAGCCCGTTGCGTCGTCGCATGATCGAGGACATGTCGGTCCGCAAGTTCGGTGAGAAGACGCAACACGATTATATCCGCCAAATCGAGAGCTTTGCCAGGTTCCTGGGCCGCTCGCCGGATACGGCGACCGCCGAGGACCTGCGCCGCTATCAGGTTCACCAGACCGAGACCGGCGTGCAGCCGCCGAGCGTGAACAGTTCGGCGGTCGCGCTGCGCTTCCTGTTCACGGTCACGCTCGGCCGCGCCAATCTCGCCGCCCAGCTCACGCGCGTGCATTATCCGCGCTGGCTGCCGCGGGTGTTGAACCCCGAGGAGGTTGGGCGATTGATCGAGGCGGCGCCTGGACCCGGCCTCAAGTACAAAGCGGCGCTGAGTGTTGCCTACGGGGCTGGGCTGCGCGCGGCCGAAGTGGTCGCTCTGAAGGTCTGCGATATCGACAGCAAGCGCTTGCTGATCCGGGTCGAGCAGGGCAAGGGCCGCAAGGACCGTCACGCTATGCTCTCGCCGCAGCTGCTCGAGGTGTTGCGCGCGTGGTGGCTGCAGTGCCGCTCGCAGGGCTGGCTGTTCCCGGGGCGCGATCCGTTCCTGCCGATCACGACGCGGCAGCTCAACCGCGCCTGCCACATGGCGGCTGACGTCGCCGGGCTCGGCGCCTGGGTCTCTCCGCATACGCTGCGGCACAGCTTCGCAAAGCATCTCCTGGAGAGCCATACCGACGTGCGGGTCATCCAGGTGCGGCGGCCACACTGCAGCCTGTAAGTCTTGTGCAAAGAGCAGAAGAGTCTCGGAAAAACGTGCTACCTATGTGCATCCTAGAATTCAGCCCCCAGTTCTGTTCCTATCCAAGCTATTGAATATATTATTGAACTTTTCCGATCATCGGAATATTCCAATCCCCTTGCGGGAGAGGGCAGCGCGGGATTCCCAACAACCACGATTGGGTGAGGGCTTCGACCTTACCCCTCACCCAATCCGTTCCGTTGAACTGCTTGAGTAGCCCTCTCCCGCAAGGGGAGAGGGCTCAGTAACAACCGCCGCAGCGGCGGCGCCTCAATCGTTGAGCAGCGGGATCGTCTTGTAGTCCGGCGACTTCGGGACCGACTGCAGATAGGCGTAGATGTCGGCCAGGTCCTCGTTCGGCAACACCGCTTCCCGATAGGGCGGCATCTGCCGACTGGTCGTGCGGATGAAATTCGCCAGCGCCTCATACGGCAGGGGGTCGGGCGCGATCTTGGGACCTGCATTGCCGCCTTGCCCCACAGTCCCGTGACACTGGAAGCAGCCGTACTGCACGAAGAGGATCTTGCCCTTCTCGGCCGAGGCCGCGAGAGCCTCCAGCTGCCAGAGCAGCAGGGCCGCCATCGCCAGCCCGCAACAACGAACGCTACGCATGATTTCCCTCTCAACGCGGCTGCGAGATGACATCGACCATGGCCGGCTGGCCCGACTTGACGACCTCGACCGCCTTCTTGAGCACGCTGCCGAGCTCCTTCGGATCCGCCACCGGCCCCGATGTCCACCACCCCATCCCGGAGGCGATCTTCGAGTAGTCGATGTCGGGATTTTCGATGCGCGTGCCGACCGGCCCGTTGTCCTTGATCTCGGTGCCGAGATTTGCGACGCGGTTGCGCCGGTTCGACATGCGCTGCACGTGCATGACTTCCTGGTGATAGCCCTTGTTGTTGTGCACCACGCTCAGGAGCGGAATCTTGTGGCGCGCCGCGGTCCATAGCGCACCGGGCGCATACATCAGGTCGCCGTCGCCCTGGAGCGAGACCGAGAACCGACCGAGCGCCTTGTTGCCGTGCGCCGCACCGACCGACGCCGGCAGGCCGTAGCCGACGCCGCTGCCGCCGGAGCCGCCGAGCCAGTTGTGATGGCGCTCCATCTTCCAGAGCCGGTTCGGCCAGGTCCCGATGCCGGTGCGCGAGGCAACCAGCGAATAGTCCAGATTCTTGATGTGGGCCCACAGCTCCGCGCAGATCCGCGGGACGCTGATCGGGCCGGCATCCCAGCCGATAGCGGCGGCCTGCCGGGTGCGCTCGAGCCCCTGCTGCCAAGCCCTTCGCATCGCTTCGCCGCGCTTGTCGTAGGCCGCCTTGCGCTCGTTGGCGATCGCCGATTTCACCGCCTCGATCAGCGAGGGCAGCGAAGCCTCGGCGTCGCCCGCCATGGCAATGTCGACGGCCTGGAAGCGCTGGAAGTCCTGGTAGTTGGATTTCTGGTTGAGCTCCACCGAGCTGATGGTGATCAGCTTGGTGCCGGGCTTGACCCTTGATTGGCGCGTGCCGTGCCCGTGCTCCTGGGCATTGTCGATGAACAGATTGACCGTGTTCCAGAAGTCCGAGACTTCGAGGCCCAGGACCAGGTCGGCGTCGCGGATCAGCGCCTGCGCCTGCGTGCTCTGACAGAGGTGGTGCGTATTCGGGAAGTTCATCCGGTTGGCCTGGTCGATCACCGGCGCCTGAATGAGCTCGGCAAGCTCCACCAGCAGCTTGATTCCGTTCTGTGAGCGCGCCGTGCGGTCGACGACGATGACGGGATTTTCCGCATTCACGAGCAGCTTGACGGTCTCGCGCAGCGCGGCGACTTCGGCCTGGGGCGGCGCCGCCTTCACGTAGCGGGGAATGTAGAGCGAGCCCGTGTGCTCGCCCATGGCCTCTTCCTGCAGGCCGCCGTCGAGCGCGATCATCACCGGCTCATAGGGCGGCGTCATAGCCATCTTGTAGGCGCGCACCATCGATTGCGCGAAGTGCTGCAAGGAGACCGGATTGTCGTCCCACTTGGTGAAGTCGCGCACCAGCGCGTTGACGTCCTGGGCCGAGTGATAGGTCGGCACGCCGGGCGCGCGCTTGGCCGCGTCGAGATCGTTGCCTCCCATCAGGATGACCGGCACCCGATCGGCCCAGGCGTTGTAGATCGCCATGGTGGCATGCATCAGGCCGACGGTGCCGTGACAGAGCATCATCTGCGGCTTGCCGGTGGCTTTGAAATAGCCGTGGGCCATCGCGACCGACGACTCCTCGTGCATGCAGGTGATGAATTCGGGCTTGGTATTCTTGCCGTAGTTGATCAGCGACTCGTGCAGGCCGCGGAAGCTCGACGCCGGGTTGGAGTAGCAGTAGTCGATATCGAGCGACTTGATCACGTCCACCATGAAGTCGGAGCTGGCACGGCCCGCCATCGGCTTCACGTCGGTGGCGACGTTGGCTTCAAGCGCGATCTGATGCGCCGTTGGTCGCACCGCGGCGGGAATTCTGGCCGCGCCCGTGGGCGGCGTGGCGGCATTCGCGCCGGTCGCGGAGGCGGCGCCGGCGACGGCTGCACCCGCCAGGAACTTGCGGCGGCTGACTTCGGGGCGTGAGTTCTTGCGAGCCATTGTGTCCTCCCTTTACTTGTCGCACGTGTACTTGTCGCAATGCGGCGCCGCGTGAACATCGCGCCGGATCGGCAGGCCTGTCAATCGATCCGGATGCCGCACGAGCGTCAGCCAAAAAATCGGCCCGGCTCAGGGCCGGGCCGACATCTCTGACTGATGCGATGGGATGGGTTTCAGCGCGGCTGCATCCAGACGTCGACCAGCGCAGGCTCGCCGGCCTTCACGGCCGCGACCGCCCGCTGGAGCGCAGGGCCGAGGTCCTTGGGGTCCTTGACCGGTCCGGTCGACCACCAGCCCATCGACGAAGCGAGCTTGGCGTAATCGATATCCGGGTTCTCGATGCTGGTGCCGACCGGCCCCGACGTGATGCCGAGATTGGCCACGCGGTTGCGCCGGTTGGACAGGCGCTGCACGTGCATGACCTCCTGGTGATAGCCACGGTTGTTGTCGACGATCGCCAGCGACGGGATCCGGTGATGCGCCGCGGTCCAGAACGCACCCGGCGCATACATCATGTCGCCGTCGCCCTGGATCGAGACCGTGAAGCGCCCAAGCGCCTTGTTGGCGTGCGCGGCGCCGATCGCGGCCGGCAGGCCATAGCCCTGGCCGGCGGCGCCCGAGCTGCCGAGCCAGCGATAGTGCTTGTCCATCTGGAAGATGCGGTTATGCCAGCCGCTCATGCCGATGCCGGCGTTCACCAGCGCCCAGTCCTCGCCCTTCACCGCCGCGTAGAGCTCGACGGCCAGACGCGCAGTCGAGATCGGGCTTGCATCCCAGCCGAGCGCCGCAGCCTGCCGGGTGCGCTCGCGGGCCTGTCGTGAAGCCTGCTTGAACGCCTCCGCCCGCTTCTCGAACGCCGCCTTCTTGTCGTTCGGGATCGCCGACTTCACCGCCTCGATCAGGAACGGCAGCGACGCCTCGACGTCGCCCGCCATGCCGATGTCGGTGACCTGGAAGCGCTGGAAATCCTGGTAGTTGGACTTGGTCAGGAGCTCGGAGCTGTTGATGGTGACGAGCTTGGTTCCGGGCTTGATCCGCGATTCCCGGATTCCGTGGCCATGCTCGTCGCCATTGTCAACGAACTGGTTGACGGTCGCCCACAAGTCGTGCAGCTCGAGGCCGACGATCAGATCGGCGTTGCGGATGAGGTTCTGCGTCTGCGCATTCTGATTGAGATAGTGGGTATTCGGCATGTTCATCCGGTTACCCTGGTCGATGACCGGAATCTGCAACAGCTCGGCGAGCTGCACGAGCAGGTCGACGCCGGTCTGCGAGCGCGCCGCGCGATCGGCGACGATCACCGGGTTCTCGGCTGCCACCAGGAGCTTCGCGGTTTCGCGCAGCGCGTTGAGGTCGGCGTGCGGCGGCGAGGTCGGCACGTAGCGCGGGATGTAGAGGTGCGGATCATCGACCGGCGCATCCTGCAGGCCCGCGTCGAGCGCGATCATCACCGGCCCGTAGGGCGGCGTCATCGCGTACTTGTAGGCGCGCACGAACGACTGCGCGAAGTGCTGGGCCGACACCGGCTGGTCGTCCCACTTGGTCATGTCACGCACCAGCGCGTTGATGTCCTGTGCCGAGTGGACCGTCGGCACGCCCGGCGGACGCTTGGACGCGTCGAGATCGTTGCCGCCGACGAGAATGAGCGGAACGCGATCGACCCAGGCGTTGTAGACCGACATGACCGCATGCTGCAGGCCGACGGTGCCGTGGCAGAGCATCATCTGCGGCTTGCCGGAGGCCTTGAAGTAGCCGTGGCACATCGCCACCGACGACTCCTCGTGCATGCACGTGATGAAATCCGGCATCACGTTCTTGCCGTAGTTGATCAGCGACTCGTGCAGGCCGCGGAAGCTCGACGCCGGGTTCGAATAAATGTGCTCGATCTTGAGCGACTTGATCACGTCGACCATGAAGTCCGAATTGGGCTTGCCAGCGAGGTGCGGCATGTCCTTCGGAATGCTGGTCTCGTTGGCGATCTGCTGCACGCTCGGCGGCACTGCGGCCGGCAGCCGCTTCACATCGGCGGCGGTCGTCGTTGCCGCCTTGGCAACGCTCGTCGACGCCGCGGCACCCGCCACGGCAGCGCCTGCCAGGAACTTTCGACGGCTCACCTCGGGACGTGACACTTTTCGGGCCATGATTTCCTCCTGATTGCCGCGATGCGGCGCAAGCTGGGGCAGGACGTCTAAGCTCAGGCAACGCACGCGCCCTGCCGGCGCGGCGCCCCTCAATGTCGCACGATCCCGCGCGGATTCAAAGGCACCCGCGAGGGGGCGAACCCTCGGGAGGCCGAGGGGAGAACCAGCCCCCCACACAAGCAATCAGCCCGGCTGGGAGGCCGGGCTGATGAAAGAGCCAATACCGCTTTGCTTACTCGGCAAGCAGCGGAATCGTCTTGTAGTCAACCGGCTTCGGAACCGACGACAGATAGGCGTGGATGTCCTCAAGGTCGGAATTGGGCAGCACTTCAACCTTGTAGGGCGGCATGGTGCGCCGGCTGGTGCGGATGAAGGTCGACATCGCTTCAAGCGGCAACGGATCCGGCGCGAGCTTCGGGCCGGTGATGGGCGAGCCCTGCCCCATCGTCCCGTGGCACTGCCAGCAGCCATATTTCATGAAGGCCTGCTTGCCCTTGGCGGCATCACCCGCCGCCAGCGTGGCACTCGACCCGAGGACAAGGCCGGCGGCAAGCGCCGCCAGCCCTAACGAACTACGAACAAGACGCATGTGTTTCACCTCAACGCGGCTGTGTGACAGAGTCGATGAGCGCGGGCTGGCCCTTCTTGACGACCGCCACGGCTTCCTTGAGTGCCGGTCCGAGATCCTTCGGATCGGAGATCGGGCCCTTCGCCCACCAGCCCATCGACCGCGCGAGACCTGCGTAGTCGACATTCGGGCTGTCGATGCTGGTGCCGATTGGACCGGCGGTCTTGCCGAGGCTCGCCACGCGGTTGCGCCGGTTGGACAGGCGCTGCACGTGCATGACCTCCTGGTGGTAGCCGCGATTGTTGTGCATCACGGTGAGCAGCGGAATGTCGTGATGCGCCGCTGTCCACAGCGCGCCCGGCGCGTACATCATGTCGCCGTCGCCCTGGATCGAGACCGAGAAGCGGCCGAGCGCCTTGTTGGCGTGCGCCGCGCCGACCGAGGCCGGCAGGCCATAGCCGAGACCGGACGCGCCGGAGCTTCCGAGCCAGCGATAGTGCTTGTCCATCTTGAACAGGCGCTCCGACCAGCCGCTGGTGTTGCCGGTCGACGTGACCAGCGCCCAGTCCTCGTCCTTCACGGCGTTGTAGACCTCGGCGTTGAGGCGAGCGGTCGAGATCGGGCTCGCATCCCAGCCGAGCGCCGCGGTCTGGCGCTGGCGTTCGCGGGCCGTCTGGTAGGCCTTCTTCAACGCTTCGCCACGTTTCTCGAAGGCGGCCTTCTTGTCGCCCGGGATCGCCGACTTCACCGCCTCGATCAGGAACGGCAGCGAGGTTTCCGCGTCCGCCGCCATGCCGATGTCGGTGACCTGGAAACGCTGGAAGTCCTGGTAGTTCGCCTTGGTGTTGAGCTCGACACTCGAGATCGTGATCAGCTTGGTGCCCGGCTTGATCCGCGACTCGCGCAGACCGTGGCCATGCTCCTCGCCGTTATCGATCCATTGGTTGACGGTGTTCCAGAAGTCCCGGCACTCCAGACCCACGATCAGGTCGGCATTGCGGATCAGGTTCTGCGCCGACGCCGTCTGATTGAGGTAGTGGGTATTCGGCATGTTCATGCGGCCCATCTGGTCAACGACCGGGACCTGCAGCAGCTCGGCGAGCTGCACGATATGCTTCACGCCGTCAGCAGTGCGCGCCATCCTGTCGACGACGATCACCGGATTTTCCGCCGCAACAAGCAGCTTGGCGGCTTCGCGCAGCGCATTGAGGTCCGCGTGCGGCGGCGCCGAGGCGACGTAGCGCGGAATGTAGAGGCCCGCATCATCAACGGGCGTATCCTGCAGACCGGCATCGAGCGAGAGCAAGACCGGACCGTAGGGCGGCGTCATCGCATAGCGATAGGCGCGCACGAACGACTGCGCGAAGTGCTGGGCCGACACCGGCATGTCGTCCCACTTGGTGAAGTCGCGCACCAGCGCGCCGATATCCTGCGCCGAGTGGAAGGTCGGCACGCCAGGCGGGCGCTTGGACGCATCGAGATCGTTGCCGCCGACCATGATGAGCGGAACGCGGTCGCACCAGGCATTGTAAACGGCCATGACAGCATGCTGCAGGCCGACGGTGCCGTGGCAGAGCATCATCTGCGGCTTGCCGGAGGCCTTGAAGTAGCCGTGCGCCATCGCGACTGACGACTCTTCGTGCATGCACGTGATGAAATCCGGCATCACGTTCTTGCCGTAGTTGATCAGCGACTCGTGCAGGCCGCGGAAGCTCGACGCCGGATTCGAGTAGATGTGCTCGATCTTGAGCGACTTGATCACGTCGACCATGAAGTCCGAGTTGGGCTTGCCGGCGAGGTGCGGCATGTCCTTCGGCACAGCGGTCTCGGCAGCCACCTGGTGCGCCATGGGCTCGACCGCAGCCGGCAGCCGCTTCACATCCGCGGCCGTCGTCCCGGGCGTCGCCGCCTTGGCGGCGGTTGCCGAAGCTCCCGCGACCGCAACGCCAGCCAGGAACTTGCGGCGGCTCACCTCAGGACGGGAATCCTTACGTGCCATCTTCAACCTCCCTCAAATGTCATCGCGGCCGCTGGGCAGGCAGGGCCGGTGACTGGATCAGAATTGCGCGGATAGTAGCCGTGCCTTTCCGCCCTGGGAAGGCCGTTCCGCCTGTCACCAGTGTCACAGGCGGTGGCCGATCGCGCCATTGTAAACGCTTGGTTGTGCCGGATGCTCCGATCACCCCGGCGGGGCTGTATCCCGGGCCGCTCACAGCCATTGACAACAGCCATTGACACCCGGGCCGGTTTGCGACACCTCATGCGGGTCGGGCTTGATCGCAGTCGCCCGGCCTGCCCCAAGGCGTGTCGCCCAAGCACTGCACTTCACCCGCTTGCCGGGCGAGGGCTGTTGGCGACATGTCGATAGGCGTTCGCTCCAAACATATCGGCTCCGAAGTGTTTCTGCTTTATGCCGCGCGTGGCGTGCGCGGCTTCGGCGACGGCTTTGCGGTCATCATCCTGCCGGCCTACCTGTCCGCCATCGGGCTGAGCCCCGCCGAGATCGGGATGGTGGCGACCACCGCGCTTCTCGGCTCGTCACTGCTGACGCTGACGGCCGGCTTCATGGCGCCGCGCCACGACCTGCGCGCCATGCTCATGCTCGGCGCCGCCCTGATGGTGGCGACCGGCGTGGCCTTCCCGCAGATGGCGCACATCGCGTTCGTGCTAGTCGTCGCCTTCGTCGGCACCATCAATCCGCAGACCGGCGACAGCGGCATATTGGTGCCGCTGGAGCACGCCATGCTCGCTCGCAGCGTCGCCGACAGCGATCGCACACACGCCTTCGCTCGCTACAGCCTCACCGGCGCGCTCGCAACCGCCGCCGGGTCACTGGCGGCCGCGACGCCCGACCTGCTGGTGGCAGCCGGATTCGGGCGGCTCGCATCGTTCGAAATGATGTTCTACGGCTACGCGGCGCTCGGACTGGTCGGGGCCGCGCTCTATCGGCAACTGCCACACGCGCAAGCCGAACAGAAAGGCGCGAGCACGCCGCTCGGGCCGTCGCGCCGCACCGTCTACAAGCTCGCCGCGCTGTTCAGCCTCGACTCGTTCGCCGGCGGGCTGGTCGTGCAGTCGCTGCTGGCGCTCTGGCTGTTCGAGCGTTTCGACCTGTCGCTGTCGGCCGCGAGCCTGTTCTTCTTCTGGACGAGCGTGCTCACGGCGTTCTCCTATCCGGTCGCGGCACGGTTGTCCGCTCGCATCGGCCTCGTCAACACGATGGTGTTCACTCACATTCCGTCGAGCATCTTTCTGATCCTGGCGGCCTTCTCGCCGAACCTGATCCTCACGCTTGGTCTGCTGCTCGCCCGCTCGGCGCTGGCGCAGATGGACGTGCCGGCGCGCTCGTCCTACGTGATGTCGGTGGTGACGCCGTCCGAGCGCACCGCCGCCGCGAGCGTCACCGCGGTGCCGCGCAGCCTCGCCTCCTCGCTTGGTCCCGCACTCACGGGCATGCTGCTCGCGACGCCGTTTTCAGGACTGCCGCTCGTCGCCTGCGGCGTGCTCAAGATCGTCTACGACCTGGCGCTGCTCGCCTCGTTCCGGAAGGTCAAGCCGCCGGAGGAACGCGAGACGTGAAGCCCGCAGTCGCGTGCTGCGCTTATGCGACCTTGTACTTCGCCATCTGCATGACGGCGCGTGTCAGGTTGCTGTCGGGCAGCCTGAGCTCATCCAGAATCGTGAAATGGTTTGTCTTTGCGATCGGGATCAGGTCGCCGGGGAGATGGGCCTGCGACCGGTAGGCGTGATAGTCGCGGCTGCTCGCGATCATCGCCGGCAACTCGCCGGTGCCATACGCAATGCCAAGCGGCTTGTTGACGCTCGGCCGCCTCATGGGAGACAGGCTTTCGACTTCGGCTTCGGTCAATTTGACCTTGTCGTTGACCTGCGGGGAGTCGCGCAACGGCGCGAGCTCAAACACGCCCGAGATCGACAGGCCGGCAGCCACTTTCGGATGATCCAGCAGGAACGCGGTAAGGTGCCCTCCCGCTGACCAGCCCGTGACGATGAAGGGCCCTTCGATTCCGTGCTCACCGCTCTTCGCACCGAGCCAATCAAACGCCGTTCGCAGCTCGTTCGTGATCTGAGACAGGCTCGCGTCGGGAGCAAGCGTGTAGCCAGGCAGCGCCGCTGACCAGCCGTTTGCCAAAGCCCCTTCAGCCAGGCACGCAAATATCTCCTTGCTGCCGCGCTGCCAGTATCCGCCGTGAATATGAACGAAGCACGGAGCTTTCGGATCGCTGGCGGGATACAGGTCCCACTTCGTCCGCTCTCCCGAACCATAAGCCAGGTTCAAGTGGCGCGAGCGCTGCTCGCGAAACGTCTTCGACGCTGCGGTCCAGCTCTCGGTCTTCTGCTGGGCGAATGCCGCACCCACGTGCGCCACATTGAAGTAGGCGAGATTGCGAGCTTCGAGAGACATGGTCATCCAGTCCATGCCTGCCGCTGGACATTCCTTGGCACGTGCGATCGTGGGAGCGACGACACCTGCCGCAGTCGCAGCCACAAAAGCACGACGGTTGAGCGCTGCCATGATGAACCTCCGCTGATCTGTGCGATTCGGTGGTAGTCCGGCGAACTCTTGCAACGGACGGTCTGGCACCACCGTCGGAGGCGAAATGATGCACCCGCGCCCGGTTCTTGTCATTGCGATTATGGGTCAACTCCGCTGACGCAATAACGCGTCCGTGCAAGCACTTCACGTCGCCCGCGTCATCCTGGTCCGCCAGCGGCAAGCGCGCACGCCGTCGAAAGCGTCACCTGCGCGCCGGACCGAATTTCCTCAGGTCCGGAGGCGGCTGATCCTTGCGGGTCGGCATCAGATGGCCGTCGGCGCCGATGAAGTAGCTTTCCTTGCCGATCTCGACGTGACGGTTGTCCTCGCTGCAGAGATTCTCGGGCCACAGTGGCTTGGGTTCGCGCCGATAGCGTCGCGTCACGGTCCACGGCCGGGTCAACGCACGGTCGATCGTGGTGACCTCGTCGTAGAGCGTGTTCGGGTCGGCCCTGTCGAGATAGATCCGCTCCTTGATGACGGTCTCGTTATCCTTGTGCAGTGGCGTGCCTTCGGCATCGAAGGTGCGCGGACCTTTCATGGAACGGGTCTCAACCACCAGCGTGTCATAGCGGCCATCGGCGTCCTCGTCCTGCCAGGTGCCGATCGAATAGCCAGCAAACGAGTTGCGCTTTGGATTGTCCGGCCATCGCCGCCCGTCGGTATAGATCCGGCGGACCTCAGCCATCTGCTCGACCCAGACATAGGTCGTCTCCGGCGTGACGATCAGCTGCATCGGCTCGTAGGCGATCATCATCCGCGGCATGCCGCCCGGAATGCATCTTGCCTGCGGATTGTAGGTATCGCCGCCCGCCCTCTGCTCGGCCAGGTTGGCTTCGTAGATGGCTCGATATTCCGGCGTGAGCGGCGCCTCCTGGCGCGGCCCGCGCGGCTTGCTCGGGTCCCACTGGGCGCCGACGCTGCGGACCCACTGGCCGGTCAACGAGGGGTATTTGGTTTCGTCGAACGCCCACGCATCGGACATCAAGGTGGCCAGCAGCAACGCGACGATGGCGGGCGATCGTTGATGAAACATCGTTGGCTCCTGCGAATTGCAGTCCGATGCACGCAGACGCTTGCCAGACTGCGCGCAATGACGCCATTCTGGACGAGTCCGGTTCCGCCGCAAGGGCCGGATTAAGCGCAGGAGAATAGGCATGCCTGCCCGATCTTCCATCATCGCGATCGCGCTCGTGGCGACGCTCGGCCACGCCGTCACCAGTGCGCAGGCGCACGATCCGACGATCTTCCCGGCCTGGACGGGTCAATGGACACGGGTTGGCGACGCACGCTGGGACACGACCAAGCCCCGCCGCGCGCAGCAAGCGCCGCTCACGCCGGAGTACCAAGCCTTCCTGGAAGCCAGCATCGCCGAGCAGAACGCGGGCGGGCATGGCAACGATCTGATGTACAAGTGCTATCCGCCCGGCATGCCGCGCATGATGCTTCCATACTATCCGCTCGAATTCATCATGACCCCGGGCATCACATATATCGTGCTCGAGCACATGAACCAGCGCCGGCGGATCTACACCGACGGGCGCCCGTGGCCGGAGAAGCTGACGCCGTCCTTCGTCGGCTATTCAATTGGAACATGGATCGATGAGGACCGCGATGGCCGCTACGACGCGCTGTTGATCGAAACGCGCGGCATGCGAGGCCCGCGCGCCTTCGACAGCAGTGGCCTGCCGCTCCACAACGACAATCAGACGGTGGTCAAAGAGCGCATTTTCGGGGACAAATCGAACAAGAACCTGCTGCACAACGAGATCACGACCATCGACCATGCGCTGACCCGTCCATGGACGGTAACACGCAGCTATACCCGCGAGCCAAAGTCGGTCTGGGTCGAGCATGTGTGCGCAGAGGACAATCGACATGTCGAGATCGGCAGCGAGAACTACCTGATCAGCTTCGATGGCTACCTGATGCCAACGCGCAAGGATCAAGCTCCTCCCCGCTTGCGGCCCTTCGATCCATTGCCGAAGTAGCGTAAGGCCGGCCCATTGCGGAAGTAGCGTTAGCCCCGGCGCGGTAACCCTCACTAAAGTCTCGCAGATCAGCTGCTCTCCAACTGGCGGGAACCTTGCGCACACCGCCGCCGTGGTGTGGCGAGATAAATTGCGCGAACGGCCGTCCTGCGATAGGGATCACGCGGCGGCGGCTTCCTGTGACAGCTTTTGGTATCTGCGGTAGCAGGGTGACGCAGCCTGTCTCGCTCGCTTGACCGACATCGAGTTCACAAATTGCGGACGCGCGCATGACCATCCTCGTCGCACTCCCGCGCAAGCGGCACCGTCCTTGAGTTCCGATCGCGCGAAGCCGCTCGTCTCTTACCGAGCGGTCTCGCCACGCCAAAGCACTTCTCTTTAAGAGCTTCTCTCTCAAAGCGGGCGTTCGTCTCGCCCGGACCAAGTGGAGGCTTGCAGATGGCTGATGCGCGGACAACGTCACCGACCGGATGGGCGCGGATCGCGGATTACTTGTTTGGCCGCAACGCGCTCATCGGGCTTGCGTCGCTGATGCTGCTCATGATCTCGGGCTACGCCACCTGGCATGGGATGCGCGACTTCATCGTCGGCGTCTCCTCGTCCTCCGGCAACGCCGGGCGGGAGATGCCCGGCGGGCTCTCGATCTCGAACGATTTTCTGGTCATCGCGGTCGTGATCGCCTTGACGTTCCTGATGTGGCTCGCGCTGCGCGAAACATTCGGCGCCCAGCGGCGCGTGACCGAGCGGTTGATCACCTTTCCGCTCTATCTGTTCCTGGCGGTCTGGTCGATCGGCTTCGGGTACGGTTTCTGGTGGAGCCTGATCGCCGGCGAGGAAACCACACGCGCCGGCCTCCAGGGCCTGCAGGAGGACGCGCGCGACGCCGCGGCGGCGGTCGCCGCGCGGCTCGACGCGGTGCGTAGTCAGCTCGACAACGTCGTGATCTGGTCGGACAGCCAGATGGCGCGCGAGGAAGGGACCGGCGGCAGCTGCGGCACCGCATCGGGTGCGGGACGCGGGCCGCTCTACAACGCACGGCGCAGCGTGCGCGACACGGTCACCTCGCTGCGCGACAACATGACGAGATCCTGGCTCGGACCGATCCAGACCGAGCTTGAACGGCTCAAGCAGAGCGCCGCCGGCCTCGACGGCGGCACGATCGAGGAGCGGCGGCAGCGTTTCGAAGCCAAGGCCTCCGAGATCCGCGGCAACGCCCGCAGCATCGCGGCGCGCAGCAACGAGCTCGGCAAGGCGACCGCCGCCCAGATGCGCACGCTCGCCAGTTTGGTGTCGGCGCAGCCGAACGAGTCAGGTTTCTATTGCTTCGATCCGACGCTGGCCCAGCGGTTGCGGCAGGCCGCCAACCAGGCGGACCAGCCGGTCGAGCTGAACCTGCGCGAGGCGCGCTTCAACGAGGGGCCGGCTGGCGTCGCCAACGCGATCAAAAATCTCTGGACCAATATCGGCACCTACGCCTCGAGCCTGGGAAGCTACCTCCTGTCGGGCGGCGCCGATACCGGCAAACGGACCGCGAGCGGCGACCCGGTCACCGGTCGCGACCTGATCGCGCTCCTTGCCACCATCGGCGTCGATCTGGGGCTGCTGGCGCTGGTGGCACTCAATCCGCCCGCGGCCGGACCGGTCCGTCGCGACGCGCTCGCCGCGACGCAAGCGCGGCTCCACCTCCTGACCCCGTCGGTCATCCGGCATCTGGCCAGCGCGATCGAGACCGCGATCGCGCGGGCGCCACGTGCCGATCTCGAATGGGTGCGCCGCCATTTCATCCACCACGGCGGCTCCTCCTATTTCGTGATCCCCAATTTGTTCAGCGTCGATCAGGCAGACAAGGACGAGGAATTGCGCGCGCTGGCCATGAATCAGCTCGCCGGCGTTCTCGACGACCTCGAGCTCGTGCGCGCGCTTTCGGCGTCCGAGCTCAAGCGCTTTGGCAAGGAAGAGATGCGCGACAGCTACACCGACCTGACCCCGTTCCGGCAGGAACGCAGCGCCGACGAGGCCGCACAGCAACCGCCAGCGCCGAAACCATGGTCGAACTGGTTCATTGGCCCGACGTGGCCGCCGAAAGGCGGCGGCCCGCATGTCCGCAACCACGGGCTCCTTTCCAAGGCCCAGCGTACGCTCGACATCGCCGGCTGGAGCGCCGCCGCGCAGCGCGACGTCGAGATCTTTCGGCTGGTCGACAGCGAGGGCCTCACGCCGCTGCTGACCCTGCTCAACGAGGCGACGCTGGCCAAGGGCGCAGAATCGGTCGAGGCGGTGCGGCAGGAGCAGCAGGAGCAGCAGCTGATCCAAACCGGACGGCGATTGCAGATCGAGCACAAGCACGACGGCTGAGCCCGAGGTTTCGCGACGCCCATGCAATCACGAAGCGCGGCTCGAGACGCATCCGGCCAGGAGTGATATAGCACCGGAAATTCTGGCCAAGGCCCGAAGCCAGCCGTTACAACGATTGGCTGACGGCACCGCCGGCCGATGTGGGCAAGACATGACGTTTCCGGTTAAACTCTACTGCTGGCATTTCATGGCCTATCCGCACCTGCCAGCGGATTTCGACGAGCGCTACGACACCGGCTGGGTGACGGTGCCGAACCGGCTGTGGGACGCGCAGAAGAGCCGCGGGCTCTACCAGCAATACATCGACCAGCTCGCGTATGGCGACGAACTCGGCTTCGACGGCATGGTGCTCAACGAGCATCATCAGAACATCTACGGCTTGATGCCCTCGCCCAATCTGATCGCCGCAGCGCTCAGCCAGAAGACCAAGCGCGGCAAGATCGTGATCCTCGGCAACCTCTTGCCGCTCCATCTCTCGCCGCTGCGCATCGCGGAGGAATACGCGATGCTCGACAACATGTCGGACGGGCGCCTGATCGCAGGCTTTGCGCCGGGCTCCGGACCGGAGACCTTCAACTACGACGTCCCCTCCGCCTCCTCGCGCGAGCAGTTCTGGGAGGCGGTGGAGCTCATTCAGCGCGCCTGGACGCAGGACGGTCCGTTCTGCTTCGAAGGCCGCCACTATCCGCTGCGCTACGTGAACCCGTGGCCGCGTCCCACGCAGCAGCCGCATCCGCCGATCTGGATCCCAGGCTCGCGCTCGCGCGAGACGCTGGCCGAGATCGCGCGCCGCGGCTATTGCTATTTCTTCTCCTCGCGCAGCCACGGCAAGGAAACCGCGAAGTCGCAGCAGCAATTCGCCAAGGTTCTGGACGAGCACGGCAAGAGCTATCAGCCGTTCCGGATGGGGATTCTCCTCTCCGCCTACGTGGCTGAGACCGACGCACAGGCGCAGGCGGAAGCGAAGGATGGCGTCTGGTACTTCCTCAAGAACTGCCTCAAGGGCCAC
>Ga0209798_10001152_pt1 | contig 16169 bp, 12 predicted proteins | sample DOMMetBare3Fresh_FD_187475 | JGI IMG/M metagenome (GOLD analysis project Ga0209798, IMG submission 187475) | Wetland sediment microbial communities from St. Louis River estuary, USA, under dissolved organic matter induced mercury methylation -... | ecosystem: Environmental > Aquatic >...
CGGCATCTCGTCCGCGTCCCGTTGACCGTCGCGGGGCTTTGGCCGGATAGTTGCCTCCTGGCGACCCTTACCTGCGGCACTACGGAGGCGGCTTCACGTGCGGACGGTCATCGGCGTGATGGGCACGGGCGACGGCGGCGACAAGCTGCTGCTCGCGAAAGCGCGCGACCTGGGCGCGGCGATCGCCGCCGAGGGCTGGGTGCTCCTGAACGGCGGCCGCAACTCCGGCGTGATGGACGCTTCGGCTGTGGGGGCCAAGACCCGGGGCGGCCTCGTGATCGGCGTACTGCCCGACGAGGGCACGATGGCCGCGTCCCGCCACCTCGACGTCGCCATCCGCACCGGGATGGGCGACGGCCGCAACTGGATCAACGTGCTGTCGTCCGACGTCGTCGTCGCGATGTACGGCAACGCCGGGACACTCTCCGAAGTCGCGCTCGCGCTGAAGGCCGGGCGCACGGTCGTGCTGCTGGACTTCGAAGTGGGCCCGGCGTTCGACCGCTACCGCCGCGTGGGCAAGCTGCTGAGCGCCGAGACGGTCCCCGAGACCATCCAGCTGCTCAAGAAGACCCTGCGCGCGCGGGGCGTCGCACCCACGCCCGCGCCCACGCGCCCGGCGAGCGAGTCGACGGGTCGCTGACCGCCTCGACCGCGACTGGCCGCTCCGCGCATACTACGTGCGTGTGCAGGGCGCCCCGGGGAGGTCGGATCGTGGAAGGCAGGCTTGCGGGCAAGGTCGTCGTCATCACCGGATCGACGCGCGGGATCGGGCGCGCGATGGCCGAGTCGTGCGCCGGGGAGGGCGCGACCGTCGTCGTGAGCTCCCGGACTGCCGCGGCTGTCGAGGAGACGGTCGCCTCCCTAAGGTCCAGCGGCGCGTCCGTGTCGGGCGTCGTCTGCGACGTGGCCGTCGAGGCGGACCTGGAAGCGCTGCTCGCGCACGCCATCGGCACCCACGGCGACGTCGACGTCTGGGTCAACAACGCGGGCATGTCGCTGGGGATGCGGCGACACGTGGACACGTCCCCGGAGGAGATCCGGCGCATCATCGAGGTCAACCTGACAGGCACCATGCTCGCGTCGCGCCTCGTCATGCCGTACTTCGTCGCGCGGGGCGGCGGCGTGCTCATCAACGTCTCCGGCCGCGGCGGGCGGGGCGACGCCGCCTCGTTCACCGCGGCGTACGCGGCCACCAAGGCCGCGGTCATGGTCTTCACCAAGAGCATCGCCGAAGAGCACAAGGCGGATCCGGTATCGGTCTTCGTCTTCATGCCGGGCATGGTCGACACGGACTTCTACGGCGAGTCGATGCAGGTCGGCGACGACCTCAAGGACCTGGCCGGCAACATCCGCATCGTGCTTGACGCCATCGGTACGCCGATCGAGGCCGTGGGTCCGAAGCTCGCCGACGTCGCCTGCGCGATACCGGGCGCCGACACCGGCAAGGTGGTCAGCGTGACCGGTGGCGCGCGGATGATGGTCGGCGGATTCAAGCTCATGTGGGCGCGGATGACCGGGCGCATGAAGCCGATGTAGGCGCGGGTCCCTCGGCGGGCCGGACGGCCAAGGCGGTGGCGATGGAAGACGACAGGCGGGGTGGCGGACGCCCGCAGCGAGATGACCGGGCGCGGCGGTCGGACGCCCACGGCGCGACGGGCGGACGGCGCAGGCAGCCGGAACCCTACGTGTCGCCGTACGCGCGCTCCGCCGGGCCGTCGCGAAGCCGCACCGGCGCGGCTCGGTCGCTCGGCCCCCGAAGCGCCGTCATGACGCTCGGGCAGCGCCGCCGCTCCCCCGTGCCGGCCATCGTGCTGGGCGTGATCGTGCTCGCGCTCGTCGCCGGCGGACTCACATGGTGGCTGCTCACCCGCCCGGCGTCCGTGGCGCTCTCCGCCGAGCCGCCCGACGCGGTGATCACCTTCACCGGCTCGAAGCCGGGAACGGGCACGCTTGTCGCCGGCAAGCTCGAGCCCGGGACGTACAAGGTCACCGTCGAGCGGACCGGCTTCGAGCCCCTGGCGACGTCCGTGGTCCTCGAGCGTGGCCAGAACCTCGAGAAGCGCTTCGTCCTGACGCCGCTGCCGTTCGAGATGTCGTTCACCACGCGCCCCGCCGGCGCCGCCGTGACCGTCACGCGTGCCGGCGGCGAGAAGCTCACCGGAACGACGCCGTGCAAGCTCACCGTGCCGGCGGGCGACGTCACGGTCGCGGTCTCCAAGACCGGCTACAACCAGTTCACCGGCAAGGTCTTCCTCGAAGCCGCGCGGACGTTCGACCTGCTGCTGGACCCGAAGGGCCAGCTCGTCCACGCGCTCGGCTCCATCACCACGAAGGGCGCGCCCAAGGGCGTCGCGCTGACGCCGGACGGCCGCGAGGCCTGGTCCGCCATCCTGAACGGCCCGCCTTCCATCCAGATCTTCGACCCGGTCACGGCCAAGATCACCGGCTCCATCGATCTGGGCAAGGCCGGCGCGGTCGAGGTCATCTTCAACAAGGCGGGCACGCGCGCGTACGCCAGCCAGATGGAGACGAAGATCGGCCAGACCTCGAAGGTGTTCGAGCTCGATGTCGCATCGCGGAAGATCCTGCGGACCCTCGACACTGCGAGCACGATGACCAAGGTGATCGCGCTCTCCCCCGACGAGAAGACGCTCTACTCGGCCAACTGGGCCGGCAACGACGTGTCGGTCATAGACCTGGCGTCGGGAGATGTCCGGGAGAAGATCGGCGTGGCGAAGACCCCGCGCGGCCTGTGGCCCACCTCTGACGGGAAGAGCCTCTACGTGGCGGGCTTTGGCAACGGCGAGCTCGAGCGCGTGGAGCTTGCCACGGGCAAGGTCACGATGCTCTTCAAGAGCGGCGGCGCGATGCGCCATCTGGTCGCCGACGAGAAGGCCGGCAGGCTCTACGCGTCCGACATGGGCAAGGACACGATCTGGGTCCTCGACATGAAGACGGACAAGGTGACGAAGCTTGCCGCGACCGACCACAAGCCGAACACCATCGACCTGTCGCCTGACGGCAAGGTCCTCTTCGTCAGCAACCGCGGTGCGAACAACCCGAAGAGCTACTACCTGCCCGGCTACGAGTGGGGCTCGATCCTGCTCCTGGACGCGTTCAGCGGCAAGCCGCTGGACGCCGTCGTCGGCGGCAACCAGTGCACCGCCCTGGACCTCAGCGAGGACGGCGGGACGCTGGTGTTCTCCGACTTCCTCGACAACAGGCTTCGCGTGTATTCGGTGCCGGCATACGGCGTGCTGGCAAGCGGCAACGGCGGACGGTTCACCGCGCACTTCGCCGACCTCAAGAAGAAGACGCCGGGCAAGGCGGCGTCCTCGGGCGCGGCGGCCGACTAGTGCTCACCGGCGGCCGGCACTGGCTGGCGCACGTCCCGCCGCACCACCACCGCCCTATGCCCGTGGTGCTGCTGCTCCACGGCGCGGGCGGCAATTCGCGCAACGTCATGCGCCAGTCGCTCATCGCCCGGGCCGCGGACGACCGCGACGTCCTCGTGATCGCCGCCGACGGCACCGCCCCGCGCTCCGACCACCCGCCGAAGTTCTTCACCAACCCGCAGATGTGGAACGACGGCTCCGGCAGGTCAACGGGCCCGGCACGCACCATCGACGACGTCGCCTTCCTCTGCAGCCTCTTAGACGAGGTAGCGCAGCGCTACCCGGTCGATGGGTCGCGCGTGTACGCGATGGGGTTCTCCAACGGCGGGAGCATGGCGCTTCGCCTTGCCGCCGAACTGCCGGACAGGATCGCCGCGGTCGCGGCCGGTGCGGGAACGCCGTTCGCGGTACCTCGTCCCGGCGTCCGCCCCGTGCCCACGATCTGCGTGATCGGCAGCGAGGACCCGATCGTGCCACCCGCGGGCGGCCGCGTGCGGCTGCCGTGGGGCAGCGTCCTGGATCAGCCCTCGTATCAGGATCGCGTACGCGCATGGGCGCTCGCGCAGGGGTGCGCGCCCGAGCCGGCGCTCGACACGCCCGCGCGGGGCGTCGAGCGGCGCACGTGGACTGGCGCCGACGGTGCCGAGGTGGTCCTCTACGTCATCGAGGGCGCCGGGCACGTCTGGCCGGGCGGCACGACGACCATGCACGAGATGTTGGTCGGCACGGACCCGGGCAGGTTCGACGCCACCGCCGCCCAGTTGGACTTCCTCCTGGCGAAGAACCTCTAGGCCGGGAGGCGAGCGGCGAGCGCCACCACCGCGACCGAAACGGCCCGCGCTACCGCACCGCATGCCCGCCGAACTGCTCGCGCAGCGCCGAGAGGACCTTGCCTGTCCAGTCCGGGTCGCGCTGCGATTCGAGCCGGAACTGCAGAGCCGCCTCGATGACGCGCGCCCGCACGCCCGTTTCACGCGCCACTTCGATGGTCCAGGCACCCTCGCCCGTCTGCGCGACCGCGCCGCTGACGCCCTCAAGGTCCTCGCCGTGCAACCGGAACGCGCCCTCGAGCCACGTCATCAGGCGCGATTCGATCACGGAACCGTGGTCGTAGATGTCGGCGGCCGCCGTGAGGTCGAGCGAGTAGGACGAGGCCTTGAGGACCGTGAACCCTTCCGCGATGGCCTGCATCATGCCGTACTCGATGCCGTTGTGGACCATCTTCACGAAGTGCCCAGCGCCCACTCCGTCGAAGAACCGGAAGCCGTCGGCGACCGAGAGGTCGGCCCACAGCGGCCCGAGCCGAACGAAGTCCGCCCGCTCTCCGCCGACCATGAGACACGCCCCGGCGCGCGCACCGCCCGGTCCTCCGGACACGCCGACGTCGACGAAGCGGATGCCCCGCTCCGCCAGGCGCCGCGCCCTGCCCGGATCGTCCGCGTAGCGGGAGTTGCCTCCGTCGATGACCGTGTCGCCGGGCGCGAGCAAGTCGGCCAATCCGCCGGGTGCGAAGAGGACCTCATCGACCGCGCTCCCCGCGGGGACCATGAGCCAGACGATTCGCGGGGGCAGCAGCGCGCGGACCAGGTCGGCAGGGCTCGCGACCGCCACCGCGCCGTCGGGTTCGAGCGCGGTCGCAGCTGCCGGGGAACGGTTCCAGACGACCACGTGCCAGCCGTGGTCCAGAAGGTTGCGCGCCAGTCCGGCTCCCATCCTGCCGATGCCGAGCAGCCCGATCTGGCGAGTCGCTTCGGGAGCGGGCGGCGCCACGGTGTCTATGGCGGACGCGCGACCGAGGATCGCGTCGGTGCCGGCGGGATAGGTCTCGAGCGGCACGACGTCGTCCGCCCACGCGGCAACGATCGGGTCGATGAACTCCCACATCGCCCGGACCTCCCGAGTGGAGACGAAGAGCGTCTGATCGCCCGCGATCGCATCGGCCAGCAGCCTGGCGTACTCCTCGACGTACTGCGTCTTCTCCTCCTTCTCGTACAGCATGAAGGTGAAGACGCGCTCCTCGAGCTCGCTGCTGAACCCGGGCTTCTTCGTCCAGAACGTGATGGTGATGCTGTCCGTAGGTTCGAGGGTGAAGACGACCCTGTTCGTGGTATGCCGCTCGTCCGCGCAGATGCACGGGTGCGGGTGCTTGAAGGTGACCACCAGGTCCTTGCGGACGGATCCCATCGCCTTGCCGCCCTGGAGGATCACCGGGACTCCCGCCCATTCCGGTGCGTCGATCTGCGTCACGACGCGGAAGAAGGTCTCGGTGCGTGAGTCGCCGGCCACGCCTTCGACCTCGCGAAAGCCATCGTACTGCGCGCGGAACGTCCGCGAGGCCGCCTGCTCCCTGGACATCGGCACGAGCGCGCGAAGCGCCGCCACCCGGCTCGCGCGGATCGCGTCCGCGTCCGGACTCGCGGGTTGCGCCATCGTCACCAGCGCCAGCATCTGCAGAAGGTGGTTCTGGCCGACGTCGCGCAGCGCTCCGACGCCGTCGTAGAAGCCGCCTCTGCCCTCGGCGGTGAGGGTCTCGAGCAGGTTGACCTCGATCCGCTCGATCGCTCGTGCGTCCCAGGACGGCTCGAGCAAGTTGTTGCTGAAGCGGAAGTTGAGGATCCCTTGGAGCATCTCCTTGGCGAGGTAGTGGTCGATCCGATAGATCTGCGACTCCTCGAAGAGCGTCCCGAGCAGTTCGTCGAGTTCCTGCGCCGTCTTGCCGTCGCGCCCGAACGGCTTCTCGACCAGTATCCGCGTCCACCCGCCGTCCCCGCCGCACGACGCCGCCAGCCCCGAGGCCGCAAGCCTCTCGAAGATGGTGCGGTACGATTCCGGCGGCACTGCGAGGTAGAAGAGCTTGTTGGAGCAGACCTGCCAGTCGTCATCGATCTCGTTCAGGGTATCCACGAGGCGCCCGTACGCGGCCTCGTCATCGAAGTGCCCCTGCGAGTACGAGAACGCCTGGACGAACGCGGAGAGCACGGACTGGTCGGCTGGCGAGCCCCGGTGTCCGTTCACCGCATCCGTCACGCAGCGCCTGAACGGCTCGTCCCCGATGTCGCGGCGAGCCATCCCTATGACCCGGAACCGCTGTGGCAGCTCGCCCTTCTCGTGCAGGTGGAACAGCGCGGGGCCTATCTTGCGCTCCATCAGGTCCCCGGTCGCGCCGAAGACGACGAGTACCGTGGGGTTGCTATCGGCGTTTGCCATCAGTGGTCTCCGTCCGGGAGCGATCGCGCTTGGCGAGATGCCCGGTATGTACCCGCGCCGCGCAGCGCAAGCGCACGCGCACTGCGCGGCCGCGCAACCCACGCGCATGGTGGCCCTCGCGGCTGATGGCACTCGAGCATCGGCCGACCGCCTCTCTGAGAGAGGGGGACCCTGGGGGGCGGGCCCAGAATAGGCGCGTGGTCTGACACCGGCGCGCCAAGACCGCTAGAATCCCCCCATGCCACTGATCGACGTCCATACGCACGCGTGGCCCGAGGCCGTTGCCGCCAAGGCTGTCCCCGCTCTGATCGACGCGAGCCACGGGCTCGTCGCCGACTACGACGGCACCGTCAAGGGACTGCTCGCGCAGATGGACGCCAGCGGCGTCGACCTGTCCGTCATCCAGCCCGTGGCGACGCGGCCCGGGCAGGTCGCGGCGATCAACGACTGGGCCGCCGCGCAGGTCTGCGATCGCATCGTCCCGTTCGGCGCCATGCACCCGGACCTGGAGGACGCGCCGGCGGAGGTCGCCCGGATGCGTGCCTTGGGACTCCGGGGCTTCAAGCTGCATCCCGAGCACCAGTCCTTCTCGCCGCACGACCCGCGCATGGGAGCGATCTACGAGGCCGCCGTGGAGTTCGGCTTGATCGTCTTCTTCCACGCGGGCGCGGACGTGATCCATCCGACGGTCCACGGCACGCCGGCCTCGTTCGCCGCGGTCATGGACGCGTGGCCGGACCTGACGGCGGTGCTGGCGCACCTCGGGGGCTTCCGCGAGTGGGAAGCGGTCTCCGAACACATCGCCGGTCGCGACGTCTGGCTCGACACGGCGTACACCATCGGCCACCTCCCCGACGACGAGCTCGTGGCGCTCGTTCGCGCGCACGGGTCCGGGCGCGTGCTGTTCGGCTCGGACGGGCCGTGGACGGATCCCGCTGCGGAGATCGCGCGGCTACGGGGACTGCCGTTCACGGCCCAGGAGCTCGACGGGATCCTGGGCGGCAACGCAATGCGTCTGCTCTCGCAAGCGGGATAGGACCGCCATCCCGATCCGGCGGTGGGGAACACGAGGAGCCGCCGGGTCTGCTCCCGACGGCTCATCGCATCGATCCTCTTCGCTGTTCGAGTCGTCTATCTGATCCTCACGGAAACCGTCCTGGAGACCGAAGCTGCCCGCTCCGCGTCACCGGCGAACCGGACCCTGAACGTGTAGGTGCCCTTGAGCTTGGGTGTGTAGCGGTACCACCACAGCGCGTTCGACCCCGACATCCCGTACGTGAGCCGGGCCGACGAGTACGACCAGCGGCTGCTGCCCGGGCGCTTCACCTCGACTGAGACCAGATCGCCGGGCTTGCCGGGCGCCAACCGGCCCGAGAGCGTGAACTTCGAACCCAGCCGCACGGACGAGGCGCTCGGGACGATGGTGATCCCGGTGGCCTTCAGGAGCGACGTGGCGCTCAGGGCGAGCGGCCGCATCATGTCGTTCTCCTCGTGCTCGAGGATGTGGCAGTGCCACACGTACCCCGGCTGCACGGTCGGATCGAACGGGTAGGCGTTCACACCCGGGATCGCGCTGGCGTCTTGCGGCGCGAACTTCACAAGGATGCGCGTGACCTCGCCCGGGTGCATGAGGACCGTGTCCTTCCAGGCGGCCTCCTGGGGCCGGGGAGTCGTGCCCATGAGCGTCGGCCCCGAGGTGATGAATCTCGCCACGGGCAACGGGAACCCGATGGCCTCCGCCTGGTGGTCGTACGACTCGGCCATGAAGGGGCGACGGTCGAGCAGGCGGAACTGCGTGAGGTGCAGATGGATGGGATGCGTGTCGGCCGTCGTGTTCGCGATCTCCCATACCTCCGTCACGCCCACCTGAGGACGCTCCGTGGCCGGATCCATGAACGGCGTGTTGTTCAGCATCACGCGCTGGACCGCGTCGGTGGCGGGATCGGCGACCTCGTTGAGGAACAGCGACCGCACCCGTGCAGTGGCGGGTACGACCGGCGCGGCGAGCGGCGACAGCGTGACCGGCAGGGGCGGGTTGGCCACCCCACCGTTGAGCGGCAAAGCGACCCGGAACTGCATGACGTTCATGAACGTGTCGGTCCGGCTGTCGGTGAACAGCGTCCCCATCGGGAACGGCGCCCCGGCGTCGTTGGTCATGTCGACGGTCGTACCGGGAGCCATCCCCGTGAAGTCGATCACCACGTCGTAGCGCTCGCCCGTGGCGATGAGCAGTTCCTTCAGGGCGACCGGCGCCGCCAGGTAGCCGCCGTCGCTGCCCAGCACCACGATGTCGCCGTTGTTGCTCAGCTTCAGGTTGTAGAACCGGGCCTGCGAGCCGTTCAGGACCTTGAAGCGGTAGCGACGAGGCTCGACCTCCAGGTACGGCATCGCCTTGCCGTTGACGCACGCGGTGTTGGCGATGTACTCGGGCACCCAATGGTCGTGACCGCTGCCCGGGTCCGGCACGGTCGGGTAGTCCACCGAGCCGTCTGCAAAGAAGTCGCGGTCCTGGATGGCGAGCCCGATGAGGTACGGCAGGGTCGGCAGGCCCCGACCCGGGTTGGCGGCGGTGATCGCCGCCTCCTCGGCCGGATCGATCAGCAGGTAGAAGCCGGCGAGCCCCGCCATGACGTTGAGGCGCGTGTTGCCCATCGCGTGGTCGTGGTACCACAGCGTCGCCCCCCGCTGCGAGTTCGGGTAGTGGTACGTCTTCGTGGCGCCCGGGAGGAAGTAGTCGGCGGGGTTGCCGTCGCTTGCCGGCGGCGTCTCGCCTCCGTGCTGGTGCACGGCGATCCGGCCGTCGTCGACGTTGCCCGGTATGGTGGCGTCGAAGGCCGCGGCGAAGGGATGCGCGCCCGCCGACAGGCTGTTGGTGACCTCGACCTCGATCGGCTCGCCGCGCGTCGCGACGAAGGTCGGGCCCGGGTACATCCCGTCGTACCCCCATAGCGTCGTCGGCGGCAGATCGTCATGGTAGCTGTGCGAGAGCGGCGTGACCTCGATCTCGTAGCTGCCGGGCGCCGAGGCCGTCTTGAGCGGCGGGATCGGCAGCGGATCCACGAACGGGGTCAGCGGGGGCGCTGGCGGGACCGCGAACGCCCTCTGGACCTGCGCGATCGGCAGTACGGTCCCTGCCGCCACTGCCAGTCCGGTCTTCACGAACGTGCGTCGGCTGATCATGCCCGGCACCCTACCTCTGCTGTTCGGCGGTAGGGAGTGGCCTGACGGGCCCGCCTTCTGCTCCACTAACCGCGTTGCTTAGACGCGGCTAAGGTTACCCTCACATGAGAGGAGCTTAACCCGGAGGAAGTGGGATTTTGTGGAAGGTCGTGGATCCGCCCCGAGCGGTCGCAACGCGAGACGAACGGCGAATCCGGGCCACGGGCGTACCCTAGAACGGATACATGATGACGTTGCCGGCGGGCGTCATGCCCAGCAGCATGTCCTGATCGTTCTCGCGCTTCGCGGGCTTCCCGTCCTTGCCCACGAACGCGAAGTAGTAGCCCTCGATCTTCACCTTCGCATCGCTCCCAGGCTTGGCGCTGTCCATGAACGCCTTGACGGCGGCCACCGCGGCCGTCTCTCGCGCGCCCGCCGGATCGATCACGTCCGGGGCCGACGCCATCGAGACCGGGGTCCAGATGATCTTCGTGGGGTCCGGAGCGACCGGCCAGGCATAGAGCGAGCTGACCTTGCCGTCCTTGCGCACCTCGAACAGCGCGACCTGGCCACCCGTCTCGACGCGGAGCTGATACGCGTACATGACAGGCTTCAGCGCAGTCGTGTCCGGCATGGTCTTGCCCATGGACTTCGCGGCCTCAGCGGAAGCGGTTAGCGCCTTCGGCACCAGGTCGTACGCGGCCTTCTCATGCGCGCCTTCGGAGGCCGGGATCTCCGCGTACGGGTCCGGCTTCGACGGCTCCGGGGCGACGCCCGAGCCGGTCCCATCGCCGCTGCCGGTCGCGGCAGTGCCGCCGGCTTTCGCACCGCTTCCGCAACCCGCCAAGGCGACCGCAACTCCGAGAACCACCATGCATGCCAGGAACCGCTTCACCTTCGACAACCCCTTTCGCCAACCCACGCGCGGACTGCGATGGACCCTCTACTTCGCCAGCTTGATGATGCCGCTGTTGCGGTGGAGTTCCCCGACCAGCGTCGTGCCGATGTAGACCCCGACGTCGCCCTTGCGGTACAGGAAGAGGTACTGCTTGATGCCGTAATTCCAGTCGGTGCCGGGGTAGTTCTCCACCATCCACGCCTTCGCGGCGGCGAGCGCCTTCTGCTCGCTCGAGCCTAGACTCGCCGGGCCGCTCACCGCATTGCTCTTGTAGAGCTCCTCGGGCTCGGCGTTGCCCTTCGACAGGGGCTTTCCCGGTATGCTGGCGAGCGTGATGAGGCCGTTGACGTACGAGACCTCTACGATCTTCACGTCCTCCGGCTTCGCGCCGGGCACGAACGCGTTCACGTTGTAGCCGATGAACTCCGGGGTCACGCCGGTGACGTCCAGCCAGTCGGTGCCCTCGACCTTGCCGTCCTTCTTCTTGTCGGCCACGTACTCGGCCACGACCGCCGGCATGAGCGCCTCGGCCGCCTTCTCGTTCGCCTCCATCGGGATGACGGTGTACGAGACGCGGGCCTCCTCGGCGGTCCCGGGCGCGCCGCCCCCGGCCGGCTTCGCGGTGCCGCCCGAGCAGCCCCCGGCCGCGAGCGCGAGTGCCAGCACGGCCCCGAGCGCAAGTAGCCGCCTCATCGTGCTCCCCCTTCGGCGGTGATGACGTCGACGCCCATGTAGGGACGCAGGGCCTCGGGCACCGTGACCGACCCGTCGGCGTTCTGGTAGTTCTCGATGATGGCGGCGACCGTGCGGCCGACCGCCAGGCCTGAGCCGTTCAGCGTGTGCACGAGCCGCGTGCCCTTGAACGCGACCGGGTCGCGGTAGCGGATCGACGCCCGACGCGCCTGGAAATCGCCGCAGTTCGAGCACGAGGAGATCTCCTTGTAGCCGTCGTAGCTCGGCAGCCAGACCTCGATGTCATAGGTCTTCGCGGCTCCGAAGCCCATGTCGCCCGTGCAGAGCAGGATGACGCGGTAGGGCAGACCGAGCAGTTCGAGGATCCCGGCCGCGTCGGCCACCATGGACTCCAGCTCGTCCATCGAGTCTTCAGGCCTGGCGAACTTCACGAGCTCGACCTTGTCGAACTGGTGCACGCGGATCATGCCGCGCGTGTCCCGGCCTGCCGAGCCGGCCTCCTCGCGGAAGCACGGCGTGAAGGCCGTGTAGTGCAGGGGCAGGTCGGCGGCCTCAAGGGTCTCGTCGCGGTGGATGTTGGTGAGCACCACCTCCGCGGTCGGCACCAGGTAGAGCGGCGTCTCGCCGGTCATGGTCTTGAAGAGGTCGTCCTCGAACTTCGGCAGCTGGCCGGTGCCCGTGAGCGTCTCGGCGTTGGCGAGGATCGGCGGCCACCACTCCTTGTAGCCACGGGCCGTATGGGTGTCGAGCATGAGGTTGATGAGCGCCCGCTCCAGCCGCGCACCGAGCCCGCCCATGAGGACGAAACGGGACTTGGCGAGCTTCACCGCACGCTCGAAGTCGATGATCCCGAGCTCCGGCCCGAGGTCCCAGTGGGCCTTGGGCTCGAAGTCGAACGCCCGCGGCGTGCCCCAGCGGCGGATCTCCGGGTTCGCGGTCTCGTCGGGGCCGACGGGCACGCTGGCATCGGGAAGGTTCGGCGCGGTCATGAGCAGGTCGCGGGTGTCCGCCTCGACCGTGTCGAGGACCGCTTCGAGAGCCACGAGCTCGTCGTTGATCGAGCGGACCTCGTTCTTGAGCGACTCGGCCGCCTCGGTCCGCGGACCTTCCTTCATGATCCGGCCGATGGCCTTGGACGCCTCGTTGCGGCGCGCCTGCAGCTTCTCGACGCGGCCGATGAGCTTGCGGCGCTCCTCGTCCAGCTCCAGGAAGGCCGACAGGCTCCACGCCGAACCGCGGTCGGCCATGGCCTGGCGGACGGCATCGGGATTCTCACGGATGTAGCGTGCGTCGAGCATGAGGACCTCCCCAGGGCGCGAACCGTGCTCAGGGCGAGTATAGCGCGCTGGCGCGGCTCGTCCGTCGGAACGCGCTGGACATGCGCCGCGACCGATGGGGTACGTTAGTGGGTGGCGGAGGAGGCTGGATGGCGGACGGACGCAAGGAGGCCGGCGACCGGCGCGGCGATCCGTCGGCGCCGAAGCCCGACGGCAGGCGTCTCGCGACGCCGTCGGACACGTCCGAGCCCAGCTATCGAACGCTCATCGAGAACGCGGCCGACGCGATGATCGTCCATCGCGACGAGACGATCGTCTTCGCCAACCCTGCCGGAGTCGCGCTCTACGCGGCCGAGCGGGTCGGCGAGGTCATCGGAAGGCCCATCTGGGACTTCATCGCGCCGCGATCGCGCGAGATGTCGGCGAAGCGCGTGGATGCGATCACGTCCGACGCGACGACCCTCCCTCCTGTGCTCGTGGACCTGATCGACCTCCAGGGTGATGAGTTCGTGGGAGAGGCGCGCGACGTCAGGATCCCCTGGGAGGGCGGGACCGCCGTCCTGACGACCATCCGCGATCTCAGGCCCGGCGAAGCGGCTGAGGCGGCCGTGGCCGAGGCCGAGGAGTACGCCGCGGCCATCGTCGACTCCATCCCGATAGGCATGCACTTCTACCATCTGGAAGGCGACGACCGGCTCGTGTTGACCGGCGCCAACCCGGCAGCGGACGCGATCCTCGGCTTCTACCACACGACACTGGTCGGCAAGGAGATCCGCGAGGCGTTCCCTTCCCTTGCCGCCAGCGGCGTCCCCGAGATCTACACCCGCATCGCCCGCGAGGGCGGCTCCTGGCACGACGAGAACGTCCTGTACGAAGACAAGCGTATCGCGTCCTCCTTCGATGTGCACGCGTTCCAGACAGGCCCCGGGGCCATGGCCGCGGCCTTCACCGACATCACAGAGAGGAAGCGAGCCGAGGTCGCACTGGCCGCAGTCAGCGCGCTTCAGTCGGCGATCTTCGCTAGCATGCACGACGGCTTCTCGATCCTGGATCCCGAGGGCGTACACCTCAGCGTGAACCCGGCGATGTGCGAGCTGACGGGTTTCGCGGAGGATGAACTGGTGGGCGTCGGCCTGCCTCACCCGTACTGGCCCCCGGAGGAGTACGGCGCCATCCAGACCGCTTTCGAGCGCTCGGCGCGGGGCGAGGCGACGGAGTTCGAACTGGTGTTCATGCGCAAGTCCGGCGAACGCTTCCCGGCCCTGGTGACGCCTTCGACCGTGCGCGACGCCGACGGCGCGGTGGTCTCCATCTTCGCTACCATCCGCGACATCACCGCGCGAAAGAACGCCGAAGAGGAGCTCAGAGCGAGCGAGCAGCGCTACCGTTCTGTGGTCGCCGTTCTCCGTGACGGCATCATCCTGCAGGCCGCCGACGGGCGCCTGCTCTCGTTCAATGACGCGGCGGCGAGGATCTTCCACATCGAGCCGGCGGATGTTCTCGGTCAGACCTCGGTGAGCCGTGACTGGGGCACGATCCGCCCGGACGGCACCGAGCTTCCCGGCGAAGAGCACCCTTCGATGATCACGTTCCGGACCGGCAAGCCGTGCACCGACGTGCTCGTGGGCGTCAAGGGCCCCGACGGGGTCCGCTGGATCGAGGTCAACACGGAGCCGATGCTCCGCCCCGGGGAGGAGCACCCGTACGCCGTCGTCGTCTCGTGCACGGACGTCACCGAGCGCAGGCGAGCAGCGGAGGAGCTGGAGTCATACAGGAACGATCTGGAGCAGGTCGTCGAGCAGCGCACGCTCGAGCTGACCCAGGCCAACAAGGAGCTCGAGGAGGCGTCGCGCGCCAAGGACCAGTTCCTCGCGAGCATGAGCCACGAGCTGCGGACCCCTCTGAACTCCATCATCGGCTTCACGGGAATCATGCTGCAGGGCCTGACCGGAGAACTCACCTCGGAACAGCGCGCCCAACTGGAGATGGTCAACCGATCCGGCCGGCAGCTCCTTGGTCTCGTGGGCGACGTTCTCGACCTGGCACGCATCGAGAGGGGGCGTATCGAGCTCGACACGGAGGATGTCGACGTCGAGAGGCTGCTGCGCACGATGGCCGAGACCGTGCGCCCCATGGCCGAGGACGTCGGGCTCTCTCTGGATGTCGAGGTGGATCCCGGGTCCATGAAGGTCCGGACGGACCGCGCCAAGCTGGAGCAGATCCTCCTGAACTTCCTGTCGAACGCCATCAAATACACCGAACAGGGCGGGATCACGCTGCACTTCGGGACTGCCGACGACGGCTCGGCCGTGTTCACGGTCCGCGACACGGGCGCGGGCATCGCGCTGGAGGACCAGGCGAGCATCTTCGACGAGTTCCGGCAGCTGCCGGCGCAGCGGGGCGCGAAGCATCCGGGCTCGGGATTGGGTCTCGCGATCTCCCGCCAGCTGGCCGAGGTGCTCGGTGGCCGCATCGAGCTTGAGAGCGAGATCGGCAACGGCTCGACGTTCAGACTGGTGCTGCCACCCCCCGGCCCATCGACGCACGGCGACGCGCCCGAGTAGGATGCTGAAGCATGCCGAGGATATCGATGACCGAGGAGTTCATAGCATCACTGGCGCGCCTTGACGGGTCCGACGCGAAGCGCACCGCCGCGTTCCTGGACAAGGTCGTGCGGGAGCCCGACGGCGCCAGCCTGCACCTTGAGATCGTCCACGACGCCGGGGACCGAGGCATCCGCTCGATGCGCGTGACCAAGGACCTCCGCGCGATCGTGTGCGTGGAGCCCGACCGGGTCGTGCTGCTCCACGTCGCTCACCACGATGCGGCCTACGCCTGGGCCCGTGAGCACTGCATCGTCTGCGACCCCATGGATGAATCGCTGGAGGTCGTGCGCGTGGACGTGGCCGCGGTCCGCCCTCCCCGAGCGCCAGTCGGCCGCATCACCTGCACGGTGGATGACACCGGGAGCCTCTGCGAAGTCCTCGACGAGCACGGTGTGCCCCACGAGCTGCACTAGTTCGACATATATCGAACTAGTTGCTATCATCCCGGTGTCAGTCGACGACACGGGAGCGATGGCATGTCAGACCGAACAGCAGTCTTGCCGCAGGCCGAGGCGCCCTGTTGAGGACCCCGCACCTTGCCGGGAAGCAAGGCAGGACGCCCGCGGCTGGATCAGCCGTTCGTCACCGGGGTCGCGCACACGCTTATGGGCGACACGCCCGTCGTGGCCGCCGTCCTCACCTGGCGCGACCGGATCGGCGGATACCGGGTCCGATGGGGCATCGGCCGCTATACGTTCCTGGTCGATCCGGGGCTCTACGCCGTCGGCGAGCCTGACGACACCTCCCCGGTGCTCGTCTCGGCCAACTACAAGCTCTCGTTCGACGCGCTGCGCCGTCATCTGGGCGGGCGGGACGCGTGGATCCTCGTGCTGGACACCTACGGCATCAACGTGTGGTGCGCGGCCGGCAAGGGGACGTTCGGCACCGCTGAGGTCGTCCGGCGAGTCGAGGCGGCCGGCCTCGCCCAGATCGT
>Ga0209798_10001153_pt1 | contig 16162 bp, 11 predicted proteins | sample DOMMetBare3Fresh_FD_187475 | JGI IMG/M metagenome (GOLD analysis project Ga0209798, IMG submission 187475) | Wetland sediment microbial communities from St. Louis River estuary, USA, under dissolved organic matter induced mercury methylation -... | ecosystem: Environmental > Aquatic >...
TGCGCGTTGCTTCGAATTAAACCACATGCTCCACCGCTTGTGCGGGCCCCCGTCAATTCCTTTGAGTTTTAATCTTGCGACCGTACTCCCCAGGCGGGATGCTTAATGCGTTAGCTGCGCCACTGACGAGTAAACCCGCCAACGGCTAGCATCCATCGTTTACAGCGTGGACTACCAGGGTATCTAATCCTGTTTGCTCCCCACGCTTTCGCACCTCAGCGTCAGTACCGGGCCAGTGAGCCGCCTTCGCCACTGGTGTTCTTGCGAATATCTACGAATTTCACCTCTACACTCGCAGTTCCACTCACCTCTCCCGGACTCAAGCTCGCCAGTATCAAAGGCAGTTCTGGAGTTGAGCTCCAGGATTTCACCCCTGACTTAACAAGCCGCCTACGTGCGCTTTACGCCCAGTGATTCCGAGCAACGCTAGCCCCCTTCGTATTACCGCGGCTGCTGGCACGAAGTTAGCCGGGGCTTCTTCTGCGGGTACCGTCATTATCTTCCCCGCCGAAAGGGCTTTACAACCCTAGGGCCTTCATCACCCACGCGGCATGGCTGGATCAGGCTTGCGCCCATTGTCCAATATTCCCCACTGCTGCCTCCCGTAGGAGTCTGGGCCGTGTCTCAGTCCCAGTGAGGCTGATCATCCTCTCAGACCAGCTACTGATCGTCGCCTTGGTGAGCCGTTACCTCACCAACTAGCTAATCAGACGCGGGCCGATCCCTCAGCGATAAATCTTTCTCCTTTCGGACGTATCCGGTATTAGCCCAAGTTTCCCTGGGTTGTTCCGAACTGAAGGGTACGTTCCCACGTGTTACTCTCCCGTCTGCCGCTCCCCTTGCGGGGCGCTCGACTTGCATGTGTTAGGCCTGCCGCCAGCGTTCGCTCTGAGCCAGGATCAAACTCTCAAGTTTGGAGAGAACTTTTTCCCGGCTGATCACAACGTTTTGCGCGCAGCGACGCCAGAGATACGATCTCGTGCGCCACCACATTGACGAGGTCCGTCACTCTGATTGATCGAGCAACTTGCTCGCGCAACCAGGGTGTTGAACCTAAAACGTCGACCGCCGAAGTCTCGTCCGACCGCCTCTCTTGGAGGATTGCTCCTCCGCCAGACGCGGCCCGCAAGGACTCCGCCGTCCACGTTTCTCTTTCTTCCTATTCACCTGTCAAACAGCCCGGGACGATGGTCGTCCCACCCCTCGGCTGAACCGAGGGCCGTCGAAGCCGCAAGCCCCCGATTTTGATCGGAAGCTTTCCTACCTCTGATAGTGAGGAGCTTCGGAGGCGCGCCATCGCGCCGTTCACGCGGACGGCACGCCGTGTCCGCGCTATATAGGCTTCGACCCTTCCGAATGTCAACACGTAATGGCCGAAAAATCTTACTATTCGCGACTGCAGCACGAACTGCCACGGATGCGCCTGTGAAGTGCGTGGGCAGGGTCACCGCGCCGCACTGAGGCCACATTTCTGGCAGTTCCTTCACGTTGGTGGGTGGGAAGGTGTCGGTTCGGGGGTACAGCGCCTGCATCATGGGACGGGCAGGCGTCATTACCCGGCAGAAGCTAGAGGACGACCGCTTCCGGTCCGGTTGACGGACCGCGACAGCGACGGCATCGTGCTTTTGCTTCGGTCAGGGCCGCTCGTCGGCCGCGTCTGACGCCTCGTGGTGGGTTTCTGAAGTCCACCGCGGTCGCGTGTGGGAGGGGACGTGGATCACGGCAAGCGACGTGGTGCATATCGGGCGGGCATGGGGGCCGAGCAGTTCGACCTCGGCGATGAGCCGCCACTGTCGGTCGATGGCCAATCGGGCGGCCTGATCGATCGCCGTCGCGTTTCCGTTCAATGGTTTTCCGGAACAATCCTGACCGGTCTTTGCGGGGCGGCGCTGATGGGCGGTGCCGTGTTTGCGGCGCTTGACGGAGAAACCAACTTCGCAACGGTGCCGGAACGCGTCGAGCTCGCGTTGCGCGGCGCCGTCGGCGGGGCCGGCGACAAGCTTGCCGGAGCTGCCCGCAAGGCTGATCGCCTGCCACCGGTCGTCGAGACCAACAGCCTGCGCCGGACCATTCCGGTGACCCTGACCAGCCGCGGCGCCAACAATCGCGAGATCGTGCGCGTGCGCCATTTCGTGCGGGTTGCCGGCAACCTCTCGCTGTCGATGTCGGAATTATCGGCCAACGTCCCACCGTTCAATCCGCAGAAGATGATGCTCGCCGAAGCGACCCCCGGCACCACCACGGCTGACGATGCGCCCGACGCCGAGACCGATGCCGCCGTCACGTTCTTTACGCGCGATCTCGCTACCATCCTGCCGCGCGCAAAGATCGCCGGCGCGCTTCCCATCGACGACGTCATTGCACGCGTGCGCGACACGGCGAGCATGACCGGCTCGGTTGCGGCGCGCGGCTCCGCTGCCGATGGCCGTTCCGGTGTCAGGCTGGCCTATGCGGCCGAGGGCAATGCGGATCCCTACATGGGCATCGAAACCCGCATCGTCCCGGAGAACATCACATTGCTGCCCAAGACCAAGCCGCAGACCACCGGCGGGCATGACGGAACCGAGAAGATTGTCACCCTCAAGAAGGGCGAATCGATTTCCACCGTGCTGCGGGATCTCGGCGCCACGCCGGAGGAGATCAGGGCGATCGGGGCCTTGCTCGGGACCCGTGGCCGCGACGGCGGGATGAAGGAGGGGCAGAAGCTGCGGATACTCCTGTCGCCGACCGGCGACACCAAGCGGCTGCAGCCTGTCCGCGTTGTCGTGGCCAATGATACAAGCGTCGAGGCCGTCGTGGCCCTCTCCGATCTCGGCCGATATGTGTCGGTCGACGTCCGCAGCATCGATACCGAAGTGGCACAGACGCGCGAGGAAGAAGAAGACGATGGCAAGGGCATTCGCCTCTATCAAAGCATCTACGAGACCGCGTTGCGCAACCAGGTCCCGCGCGCCCTGATCGAAGACCTCGTCCGGATCTACTCCTACGACGTCGACTTCCAGCGCAAGGTCCAGCCGGGCGACTCGTTCGAAGTTCTGTTCGCGGACGAGGGCGAAGGCGAAGCGAAATCGGAGGTTCTGTTCGCATCGCTTACGACCACCGGCGAAACGCGCAAATTCTATCGCTACCAGGCGGGCGACGATGGGCTCGTCGACTTCTACGACGAGACCGGCAAGAGCGCGAAGAAGTTCCTGGTCCGCAAGCCGCTTGCGGACGGTCACGTAACCTCGAATTTCGGCTCGCGCCGCCATCCGTTGCTGCAATACACCCGCATGCACACCGGCGTCGATTGGGCCGCCACGATGGGTACGCCGATCTACGCATCCGGCAACGGAGTCATTGAAAAGATCGGCTGGGAAGGCGGCTACGGCAAGTTCATCAAGATTCGTCACGCCAACGGTTACGCGACCGGCTACGGCCACATGTCCGCGTTTGCTCGCAACATGGCCGAGGGCGCGAAGGTGCGACAGGGCCAGATCATCGGCTATGTCGGCTCGACCGGCCTCTCGACCGGCGCGCATCTGCACTACGAGATCATGATCAACGGTCGTCACGTCGACCCGATGAAGATCAAGCTGCCACGCGGCCGCGTGCTGGAGGGCAATCAGCTGACCGCCTTCGAGCAGGAACGCGACCGGCTGGACAACATGATGAGCCGTCCGACGGGGCCCGCACGGCCGTCGCCGCGGATGGCGCAGACCCAATAGGTCCGGCGTCGAGGCGCCGGCCGCAGTCTTCTCGCACGCATCACTGCTTGTTCAAAACCTTGAGGTCGGGCTGCGACTTGCTCGCTTCCGCGAGCCGGGCAACCAGCTCCTTGGGCGTTGAGTAGATGCGCGTGAGAATGTTCTGCATCTCCTCACCGCCAGATGGATTGATCTCCAGGCTTTGCTTCGCAGCATCCGCCAAGAGATCGCGATCCTTCATGACCTGGTCGAACGCACGCCGAAGCGCCATGACCCGATCGGACGGAACGCCTTCCGCGACGAAGTAGGGCCGACCCAGCTCGAAGGCTGTGAACTGCAGCTCGAGCAGCCTTTTCTGATCCTCGGTTTCGGCCAGATCGGTGACCAGCGGCGCTCCGGGAATGTCAGGATGTTTGCGCAGCCCCTGCTGAAACAGGATCGCCACCTCGCCGCTCTCCACCCACTCCTTGTAGTGCGGCTTGAGACTCGTCCAGGTGAACGTGCCGCGGCCGTCGACTTCGCCACGCATCATGGCCAGATTCATTTCGCTGCCGCCGGGAAAACCGGCGATCACCTTGAACTTGAGGCCCAGAATGTTGCGCAAGACGTAGGGAACCGTCACGCTTTCGGTCCCGATGCCGGTGCCGGCGACGATCAGCTCCCTGGTCTTGAGGTCCTGCCAGACCTTCACGCCGGATCGGCGCGTGGCGACCGCCACGCTGGTGTCGGCGTTGGCGCTGCCGATCCATTGCAGCTTGGCAGGCTCGAACTTGGCGTGCGAAGCATCCCCGAGCAGCGGCTCGAACGGAACGCCACGCTGGGGCGCACCGATGTGGAGGCCGTCCTTCGCGCTGACATTGGCGACAAAGTTGGTCATCACCAAGCCGCCGCCGCCCGGCATGTTGCGTACGATCACCTGCGGCTGGCCTGGGATGTAGCGGCCGATGTGCTTGGCAACCAGGCGGGCGTTGAGATCGTACCCGCCGCCGGGCGAGAGCCCGACATAGAAGGTCACCTGCTTGTCCTTGTAGAACTCGGCCGGCGACTGAGCGAGTGCAGGACTTGCAGCGATTGCGGCCAGAGCAGCGACCAGGGCGACGAAGCGTGGATGGGGGCGCATGAAGGGCTCCTTCACCCACATGATACCCCCGCTCCGGTCATCCGGCATGGGTCCAAAATGCCGCGGTACGACGGCCGAAATGGCGGCCGGCGGTGGCATTCACGCTCGCCGCTCACGCCGCCGCGGCAAGCTTGCCGTTGAATGTGAGCCCCTGCTTCCCGACCGAGATCACAACCCGGTCGCCATCCTTTACCTGACCGGCGAGGATCTGCTCGGCCAACGGATCCTGGACCGACTTCTGGATCACCCGCTTGAGCGGACGCGCCCCATAAGCCGGATCCCAGCCCTTGTCGGTCAACCATTCGCGCGCGGAAGGCTCAAGCTCGATCGTGATCTTGCGATCCTCGAGCAGCTTGCCGAGCCGACCGAACTGAATATCGACGATCTTGGTCATCTCGTTGCGCTTGAGGCGATGGAACAGGATGATCTCATCGACGCGGTTGAGGAATTCGGGGCGGAAGCTTGCGCGCACCACGCCCATCACCTGGTCCTTGACCGCATCGGTGTCCTCGCCCTCGGGCTGCTCCACCAGGTACTGCGAGCCGAGGTTCGAGGTCATCACGATGAGCGTGTTGCGGAAGTCCACGGTGTGGCCTTGGCCATCGGTCAGCCGCCCGTCGTCGAGCACCTGCAGCAGCACGTTGAACACGTCGGGGTGCGCCTTCTCGATCTCGTCGAACAGCACCACCTGGTAAGGCCGCCGCCGCACGGCTTCGGTCAGCGCGCCGCCTTCCTCATAGCCCACGTAACCGGGCGGGGCGCCGATCAGGCGCGCGACCGCGTGCTTCTCCATGTATTCCGACATGTCGATGCGGATCAGCGCCGCTTCATCATCGAACAGGAATTCCGCGAGCGCCTTGGTCAGCTCAGTCTTGCCGACGCCCGTCGGCCCGAGAAACATGAACGAGCCGATCGGCCGGTGCGGATCCTGCAGGCCGGCGCGCGCTCGGCGCACCGCGGTCGACACCGCCTTGACGGCCTCCGCCTGACCGATCACTCGCTTGGCGATCTGCTGCTCCATGCGCAGAAGCTTCTCCTTCTCGCCTGCGAGCATCCGGTCGACCGGCACGCCGGTCCAGCGTGAGACCACTTGCGCGACGTGATCGGCGGTCACCGCCTCCTCGACCATGGCCGCTTTACCGTCAGCCGTCTCAATGCTCTTGAGCTTCTTCTCCAGATCTGGAATGCGGCCGTAGGCCAGCTCGCCGGCGCGCTGGTACTCGCCCTTGCGCTGCGCATTCGCGAGCTCCACCCGCAGATGATCGAGCTCCGCCTTGAGCTTCTGCGCGCCCGACAGTTTCTCCTTCTCGGACTTCCAGCGCGTAGTAAGATCAGAGGATTGCTTCTCCAGCGAGAGGAGCTCGCGCTCGAGGTTCTTCAGGCGCTCCTTCGAGCCCGGATCGCTCTCCTTCTTGAGCGCCTCCTGCTCGATCTTGAGCCGGACAATCTCGCGGTCCATCGTGTCGAGCTCCTCCGGCTTGGAATCGACCTGCATCTTGAGGCGCGCGGCGGCCTCGTCCACGAGATCGATTGCCTTGTCGGGCAGGAACCGGTCGGTGATATAGCGGTTCGACAGTGTCGCCGCGGCCACGATCGCCGCATCGGTAATGCGCACCCCGTGATGCTGCTCGTACTTGTCCTTGAGCCCGCGCAGGATCGAGATCGTGTCCTCGACGGTCGGCTCTTTGACAAAGACCGGCTGGAATCGGCGAGCAAGCGCCGCGTCCTTCTCGACGTGCTTCTTGTACTCGTCGAGCGTGGTCGCGCCGATGCAATGCAGTTCGCCGCGGGCAAGCGCGGGCTTGAGCAGGTTGGAGGCATCCATCGCGCCGTCGGCCTTGCCGGCGCCCACGATGGTATGCATCTCGTCGATAAACAGAATGTAGGCGCCGGCCGCGGCGGTCACCTCCTGCAGCACCGCTTTCAAGCGCTCCTCGAACTCGCCACGGTATTTGGCGCCAGCGATCAGCGCGCCCATGTCGAGCGCAAGCAGCTTCTTGTCGTGCAGGCTCTCGGGCACGTCGCCGTTGACGATGCGTTGCGCAAGCCCCTCCACGATCGCGGTCTTGCCGACGCCGGGCTCGCCGATCAGCACCGGGTTATTCTTGGTGCGGCGCGACAGCACCTGGATGGTGCGGCGAATTTCCTCGTCACGGCCTATCACCGGGTCAATCTTGCCGTCGCGCGCCGCCTGGGTGAGATCGCGCGCATATTTCTTAAGCGCGTCGTAGGCGTTTTCGGCCGAAGAGGTATCGGCCGTGCGGCCCTTGCGCAGCGCTTCGATCGCGGCATTGAGATTCTGCGCTGTAACGCCGGCGCGTGCGAGAATTCGGCCAGCATCGCTGTCCTTCTCAAGCGTGAGCGCCAGGAGAAGCCGCTCGACCGTGACATAGCTGTCGCCGGACTTCTCGGCGACCTTCTCGGCCTGGTCGAACACGCGTGCCAGCGCCGGGTCGAGATAGACCTGGCCCGCTCCGCCGCCGGAGACCTTGGGCCGCTTGGCCAGCGCGGCTTCGACCGCCGTCAGCGCCTCGCGCGAGCGGCCACCTGATCGGTCGATCAATCCGGCCGCGAGCCCCTCGGGGTCGTCGAGCAGCACTTTCAACAGATGATCGGCGGCAAATTGCTGGTGGCCCTCGCGCAGGGCCAGTGATTGCGCCGACTGGACAAACCCGCGGGCGCGGTCCGTCAACTTCTCAACATTCATATCTCGCTCCCTCAGCCTGCTCGGAGCGCCCTGTCGGCACGCCCTGAGCATCCTCAGCAAAGATGTAGGGGCCACCCCCCGAGCACGGAAGGGGTTATGACGGCGAATTTCCGCGACATGCTTGACGAAGTGCCGACGTCCCGCAGCCGCAAGCAATTCCGATTAGCCGCAGTCCTATTGCGGCCACCTGGACCGCGGCGTCAGCGAAACTTGGCCGCGATCGGCGCGTTGCGGCAAAGCACCTCGACGTTATAGGCGGCCTGCGGGTGGGTCGTCGGGTTGCCATAAGCAATGCCCCCAACTTTGACGTTCGGGGACGACAACTGCAGCAGGCGCGTGCAGTTCTTCTTCTGCTCGGAGCATTGGTTGTTATACGACATCAGCGAGCGGGTGCCCCGCTCCATGGCCACGAAGCCGAAATTGAACTGGTCTGGACCGGGCTTGGCGTCCTTTTCGACGAAGCGGTCGTGCGCCATGCCCATATTATGCCCGATCTCATGGACCGCGCTGAGGTTTTGCATTGCGCACTGGTAGTCGCTCACCGAGAGGGCATGCTCCGGACGCAACGCGAGATTGAGCCAGCCGACACCGCAGCCGTTGTTCGGCTTGGCCTTGATCAGCAAGTGGACGATGTCGGCCTTGTGGGTATCACGCAGGGCGTGGAACGGCCGGAAGACGGCGTCGCGCGGGTTGGAGAGACGATCGAGGTCCTTCTCCATGCTCTCGGCCTCGTCGTAGTTGATCTCCTGCGCATGGGCGAGTTCCGTTGTCACCGAGAAATTGCCGCCCAGCCGGGTCGTGCTAAATCCGGTCCGCAGCTGCTGCATGATCAGCTCGATGTCGGCGCGAATGTTCGGCGCGCCGGCCGCGACCGCCTTGGTGTAGAGAAACATGATGCGAATGGGACCGAACGTCTTCGGCTGCTGCCCGGGAGCCGGCTTGACATCGCACGGCGCGGCGTCGGCAGCCGCGCGCTGGGGCGTCGGCTCGGACGGACGCCTCGGTTCCAACTCGTCCGGCAGGTTCTCGGTCTTGATCTCGACCACCGCATGGGTGGCCCCGCTACCGATCGGCTGGATGCGATAGCGTCCCGACTCAAGATCAAGCTCGCCCGTGACCTGGCCGTTCTCGACCACGAGATTGCAACGCTCACCGTCGCGGCCTCCAGTCGGCACGCCGGCAAGCACAACCATGTTTTGCGGGCGCGACACCGGGCGCAGCAGGCAGGTGACGGAATTGCCGTCTGGCAGCGCGATCTGCAGCCGGCGCGGCGAGGCGGTTCTCGAGCGAAGGTTGCTGGTCGTCCCCAACGCAAGCTGAAAGCGCGCGATCGCACCGGCGGTCCCGGGCCGCATCCCCAGGGTCTCGCTGCTGGGGGTCTCGCCAGAAGCCCCGCCAAACAGCCGCGTCGTGGTGGGGGATTTTCTCTGTGCTGACGCCTCAGTGGCGCTGCCCGCCACGATCAAAGCAAGCGCGACTTGCAGGCCATGCACCCTCAGCATCGTTCAGACCCATCGGTTGGCATCGTTCGGCCGCATGTTAGCCCGAACGCCTCAAAGGTGTCACGTTACGTGGGCAGCCAACCTGCGCTTAGGGTCAACGGGGCGCGCGTCGGGTCAGCGTGGCGCGCGCTTGGGCTCGTTCTCGTTGGGAAACGCGGCCGTCTTGACCTCGACCACAACATGCGCCGAACCAGCGCCAAGCGGCTGGATGCGATAGCGTCCCGACTCGAGCTCGACCTCGCCGGTCACCTGGCCGTTCTCGACCACGAGATTGCAGCGTTCACCCGGACTGCCACCGTCCGGCGTCCCGGTCAGGAGCAGCATGCCACCCGGCCGCGCCTCGGAACGCAACGTGCAGGTCACCGAGTTGCCGCCCGGCAACGCAATCTGCACCTGCTGCGATGCGCTGGTGAGCCCGCGCAGCTTGCTGGGAGCATCGACCGAGAGCGAGAAATAGGCGACCTCGCCAACCGTCTCCGGCCGCATTCCCCGGATCTCTCCTTTGGGAGCGTCGATCGGGGCCGCGCCGAACAAGCTCATCGTCACGGAGGTTCTCCCTTGCGCCATGGCCTCACTCACACCGCTGGCTGTCGTCAATACAAGCAGAATCTGCAGGCTTCGAGTAATGCGCACGGAACCGTCCTGATTTGGCAAAGCCACCCGACGGGTTGCATAATAGGTTGGAGAGGCCGGCAAGTCATCGCTCGGCAAAATTAAATCGTGGTCATATTAAATCGTGGTCATGTTGGTGCCGCCGAAAGTTAACGCGATCTACCGCTATCCGGTGAAAGGCCTTTCGCCCGAGCCGCTTGCGCGCGCGTCGCTGATGCCGGGCCAGACCCTGCCGGGCGACCGCCTGTACGCGATCGAGAACGGGCCTTCCGGCTTCGATCCGCAGGCGCCGCGCCATCAGCCGAAAACGCGCTACCTCATGCTGATGCGCAACGAGCGGCTGGCGACGCTGCGCACCCGCTTTGACGACGCGAGCCACACGCTCACCGTCGAATCAGACGGGCGCGAGGCCGCGCGCGGCGACTTGCGGACGCCCGACGGCCGCCACACCATCGAATCGTTCTTCGCGCAGTTCTGCGCCGATGAGCTGCGGGGGCCGCCGAAGGTCCTGCACGCGCCGGATCACAGCTTCTCCGATGTCGCGCGCAAAGTGGTCTCGATCATCAATCTCGCATCGGTCGCGGCCCTTGCGCCTGCCATTGGGGCGCCGGTGCACCCGTTGCGTTTCCGCGGCAACGTCTATGTCGAAGGCTGGCCCGCCTGGCACGAGTTCGGTCTCGTCGGCAAGACGATCGCCATTGGCAAGAACGCACGGCTCAAGATCGTGAAGCGGATCGTGCGTTGCGCGGCCACCAACGTCGATCCCGAGACCGGCGCGCGCGATCTTGCCATACCGGACACGCTCTTGCGCAGCTTCGGCCATGCCGACTGCGGCGTGTATGGCGAAGTCATCGAGGCTGGCGAGATCGCGGTCGGAGATCAACTGCGCGAATGAGCGCGAGGCAAGGACAATCGCGGATGCGGACAACAACGGCTGTGCTGCTTGCGCTCGTCGCGCTCTCGCCGAGACCGGCCACGGCTGATCCCGCGCTCGATGCGCTCGTCGCCGCCTATCCGGACCATCTCGCGCGCCACGACGGCAACGAGCTGATCTGGAAGGATGGCACCCGCATGCCGATCGCGGATGGGCGCGCCGACAAGACCTTCCAGCAGTTGCTCGATCAGCCCGACATCAAGGACCAGTTCGCCTTTCGCTATCCGCTCGGCCCCGAGGTGAAGCCACCGGGCCTCAATGAAGACCCAGGTCGCATCCGGTTCGAGCCGTTCTTTCTCAAGATGTATGGGGACTGCCGCAAGGGTGAGGTCGCCAAGCGCCTCAAGCCGGTGGCGTGGCTATCGAAGCGCGGCGGCGGCCGGCTGAGCGTCACCACGGTCAACAATGTCGATGAGCGGCTCGCGGCCGTGGTGAAGGAATTGGATACGCTATCGCCCGAGATGACCAAATATCTGGTGCCGCCTGCCGGCACCTACAATTGCCGCGTCATTCTCAACACGTCGCGCCTGTCGGTGCATGCCTTCGCAGCAGCACTCGACATCAACGACAAGCAGGCCGACTATTGGGAGTTCTTGAAAGATCGCACCGGCGCGTTCGCCTGGCGCAATCGCGTGCCGGGCGCGATCGGCGAGATCTTCGAGCGCCACGGATTCATCTGGGGCGCCAAATGGTTTCACGTCGACAGCATGCACTTTGAGTTCCGGCCGGAATTGATCGCGATGTCGAAGCAGGGCTGGCCAAACCGGTGAGCCAAAAAATGGGGGCATTGAATTCTTGCCCCCGTTTCCTATCTGGAAAGCATAGGCCAGCCGGGCGATCCCCATCCCCCCCGATGCCCCCCTCGTCCGGCCGGAGCCTGCGGGAACCTCAGGCGGCGCAAGCCGTCCTGGGGTTCTCCTTATGGAGCTCTGAGCTATGGGCTTTTAATCTGCCCTGCCGTCCTGGCGGCTGAGCAGGAAGACCGCCTGTTCTCCCATCAGATTCCAGAACCACCAGGGCGCGTTGAAACGCACCGCTCGCCCCCAGGCGTTGAGCGCCACCGCTCTTTCGATCTTGGCCCCCGCCACGTCGCAGAGATGGCGGAAATCCTTGATGGTGCAGAAGTGGATGTTGGGGGTCTCCCACCAGCTGTATGGCAGATTGTCAGTCTGCGGCATTTGGCCGCCAATACCCACCTGCAGCCTGATCCGCCAATGCCCGAAGTTCGGGAACGACACGATTGCGTGACGGCCGATGCGAAGCATGTGCTCGAGCACGACGCGCGGCTGGCGCGTCGCCTGCAGCGTCTGCGACAGGATGACATAGTCGAAGGCGTCGTCCGGATAGTCGGCAAGGTCGGTGTCGGCGTCGCCCTGGATCACCGCCAGCCCCTTGGCGACCCCCTCGTTCACACCCTCTCGCGACAGCTCGATGCCACGCCCGTCGACGTTGCGCGTCTCTCCCAAAATCCGCAGCAGCTCGCCGTCACCGCAGCCGACGTCCAGCACTCTGGCGCCATGCTCGACCATCTCGGCGACCAGGAGCAGGTCGACGCGCGCGCTGTCGGGCATGCGCACGCTTCCTGCCATGGTCAGATCCTGCTTGAGCCGTTTGAGCATGGGTGGTCTGCGATCCTTGTCTTTCAGGCGGGCTCAGCTTCGCGCGCTCTCGAGCCCGCGGGCTTTGGCGGCGCCTTCGAGAAAACCGCGCACGATCGCGAACAGCTCCGGCTCTTCCAGCAGGAAGGCGTCGTGCCCCTTGTCGGTGACGATCTCGGCAAACGAGACGCGGGCGCGGCCGGCGTTGAGCGCGTGCACGATCGCGCGCGAATCCGAGGTCGGAAACAGCCAGTCGGAGGTGAACGAGATCACGCAGAAGCGAGTCGGCGTATCCTTGAAAGCGTTGGCAAGCACGCCGTCGTAGTCGGCCGCGATGTCGAAGTAGTCCATCGCGCGCGTGAGATAGAGATACGAATTGGCGTCGAAGCGCTCCACGAAGGTGATGCCCTGGTAACGCAGATAGCTTTCGACCTGGAAGTCGGCGTCGAAGGAGAATGTCGGATTATCGCGATCCTGGAACCGGCGGCCGAACTTGCGGTGCAGCGCGGCGTCCGACAAATACGTGATGTGCGCACCCATGCGCGCGACCGCGAGCCCACGCCGCGGATTGGTGCCCTCAGCAAAGTAGCGGCCCTGCCGCCAGTCAGGATCGGCCATCACCGCCTGCCGGCCGACCTCATGAAAGGCGATGTTCTGCGCCGAATGGCGCGTCGCCGCCGCGATCGGCAACGCGCAGAACACCCGCTGCGGATAGCTCACCGCCCACTGCAGCACCTGCATGCCGCCGAGCGAGCCGCCGATGACCGCAAACAACGTGCCGATGCCGAGATGATCGAGCAGCATGGCCTGCGCGCGCACCATGTCGCGCACCGTGATGACCGGGAACTCGAGGCCCCACGGCATGCCGGTCTTCGGGTTGGTGGAGGCCGGGCCGGTGCTCCCCATGCAGCCGCCGATGACGTTCGCGCAGATGACGAAGTAGCGATCGGTATCGATCGGCCGGCCCGGACCCACCATCGTCTCCCACCAGCCCGGCTTCTTGGTGACCGGGTGGACGTTGAAGACGTGCTGGTCACCGGTGAGTGCGTGGCAGACCAGCACCGCATTGGAGCGCTCGGCGTTGAGAGCCCCATACGTCTGGTAGGCGATCTGGAACGGGCCAAGATCGACGCCGGCGTCGAGCCTGAGCGGCTTGTCGGCGCCGAAGCGCACGACCAGCGAACGCGGATCGTCCGCCTCGCGGGCGCGGTCGGCGGGTTCAAGCGCGGCGCTGGTTTCGACCATGGTCATCTTCTGTTCAGCGTAACACAAAGGTGCGCCAAAGGCTCGCGGCCGACGGCGTTAGATAGGCTGCCCCCTCCTTAAGTCAATGTTTTCTTTGCTTTGCCACCCTGCCGCTCGTATCAATGCGGACATCGAAGAGTGTTGCTCATGGCCAAAACACCCCGCTCGACATCACCGTCGCTTGCCGACCTGCGGCACGAGATCGACCGCATCGACGAGGCGATGCACCGGCTCCTGATGGAGCGCGGCGAGATCATCGACCGCCTCATCAAGGTGAAGAAGACGCAGGAATCCGGCTCCGCCTTCCGGCCAGCGCGCGAGGCCGACATGATGCGCCGCCTGGTCGAGCGTCATCATGGCATCCTGCCGCTCGACACGGTCGAAGGCATCTGGCGCGTCATCATCTCGACCTTCACGTTCGTGCAGGCGCCGTTTTCCGTTCACGCCGACCTCTCGGCCGGCGACGCGCTGATGCGCGATTCGGCACGCTTCCATTTCGGCTTCACGGCGCCGTTCGTGGCCCATATGGGGGCCTCCGCGGTGGTCGCGGCAGTCTCCGACTCCAAGGGCGACCTCGGCCTGGTGCCCGCCTTCGCGGTCGCGGGCGCGTGGTGGAACGCGCTCGAATTCGATACCGCACCCAAGATCATCGCACGGCTGCCGTTCGTCGAGCGCTCCGATCATCCCGCCGCGCTGCCGGTCTTCGTCATTTCGCGCGCCGCCGCGGACGCCATGGTGCGAGAGATCGAGGTCTGGAGCGTGCGGGTCGCCGGCTGGAGCGCGACCGCCGCCCATGCGATCGGCTCGATGGCCGAGGTAATCGCAGTACCCGACAGGGCTTTTGACGGCGCCGCCCTCCTCATCTCGGTGCCGCAGCGCGACAGCATCGAGCCGGTCACCCAGGCACTGATCAAAGCCGGCGCTTCGGTGCGCGCGACGGCCCTCGTCGGCAGCCACGCGACCCGCTATAGGGTCTCGGCCGACTGAGCCTCCCGCGGCCCCCATCGGGGGGCTGGCGCCTACGGTGCCGCCAGAGGACCGAATTTGGAGCCAACGATGTCCGCCCTGCGCCCGCAACCGCGACCCGGCGTGCTCGATATCGACCCGTATGTGCCGGGCAAGAGCGCGGCGCCTGGCGTCGCGCGCATCTTCAAGCTGTCCTCGAACGAGACACCCCTCGGACCGAGCCCGAAGGCGGTCGCAGCCTACCGCGCCGTGGCCGACCATCTGCAGGACTATCCAGACGGCTCGGCCACCGCGCTGCGCGAGGCGATCGGGCGCGCCTTCGGGCTCGACCCGGGCCGTATCGTCTGCGGCGCGGGCTCGGACGACCTCCTCAACCTGATCGCGGACGCTTACCTGCACGACGGCGACGAGGCGATCTACACCACCCACGGATTCCTGGTCTATCCGATCGCGACGCTCGGCTCGGGCGCGAAGCCGATCGTGGCGCCGGAGACGAATCTCACCGCCGACGTCGACGCCATCCTGTCCAGAGTTACCGCGCGCACCAAGGTGGTGTTCCTTGCCAACCCCAACAACCCGACCGGCACCTACGTGCCGTTCGATGAGGTGAAGCGGCTGCACAAGGGACTGCCGCCGCACGTGCTGCTGGTGCTCGACGCCGCCTATGCGGAATATGTGCGGCGCAACGACTACGAGGCCGGGATCGAGCTGGTGGCCACCTCCGAGAACGTCGTGATGTGCCGCACGTTCTCGAAAATCTACGGCCTGGCCGCGTTGCGGCTCGGCTGGATGTACGGGCCGGCGCATGTGATCGATGCCATCAACCGCATCCGCGGGCCATTCAACGTGAATGCGCCCGCGATCGCAGCCGGCGTGGCGGCGATCGGCGATGCCGCACATGTCGAGACGGCGCGCGCCCACAACGACAAGTGGCTGGCCTGGCTGATGCAGGAGATCCGCAAGCTCGGCCTCGAGGTGACGCCGAGCATCGCCAATTTCGTGCTGATCCACTTCCCCGACCGCAAGGGCAAGACGGCCGAGGACGCGGATGCGTTCCTGACCGAGCGCGGCCTCATTCTGCGCCGGGTCAAGGCCTATCACCTGCCGAACGCGCTGCGCATGACGGTCGGCAGCGAGGAGGCGAACCGGCTGGTGGTCGCCGCGCTGGCGGAGTTTCTGGGGAAGACGTCGTGACCCTGAAGGCTCCGCTCTTCAATCGTCTCGCTTTGATCGGCACAGGCCTTATCGGCTCCTCGATCGCACGCGCGGCGCGAGCGCAAGGCGCAGCGCGCTCGATCGTGGCGACGGCGCGCTCGGCGGCAACACGTCGGCGCGTCGCCGAGCTAGGCCTCGCCGACCAGGTGGTCGAGAGCAACGCCGCGGCGGTCGAGGGCGCCGATCTCGTGATCGTGTGCATTCCGGTCGGCGCCTGCGGCGAGGTCGCCAAGGCGATCGGCCCGCACCTGATGGCGGGCGCGACGGTGTCCGACGTCGGCTCGGTCAAGGGCTCGATCCTGCGCGAGATGGCGCCCCATCTGCCGGCGAACGTCCATTTCGTGCCCGCGCATCCGGTGGCCGGCACGGAATATTCGGGACCCGACGCCGGCTTTGCGGAGCTGTTCGTCAACCGCTGGTGCATCCTGACGCCGCCACCGAACGCCGACCAACAGGCCGTCGAACGCCTGGCCGCATTCTGGCGCGCGCTCGGCGCCAACGTGGAGACGATGACGGCCGAGCATCACGACCTGGTGCTGGCGGTGACGAGCCACCTGCCCCACCTCATCGCCTACAC
>Ga0209798_10001154_pt1 | contig 16152 bp, 16 predicted proteins | sample DOMMetBare3Fresh_FD_187475 | JGI IMG/M metagenome (GOLD analysis project Ga0209798, IMG submission 187475) | Wetland sediment microbial communities from St. Louis River estuary, USA, under dissolved organic matter induced mercury methylation -... | ecosystem: Environmental > Aquatic >...
CCCGGCGCCACGCCGCAGGACGACGGGCTCGGCACCGGTGAAGTCGATCACGGTGGAGGGCAGCCCGGGCAGCCGGCCGCCGTCGATCACGGCGGCCACGCCGTCGAGCAGCGCTCGGGGGATCTCGTCCGTCGTACACGAGTCCGGCCGGCCCGGCAGGTTCGCGCTCGTCGCGACGAACGCCCCGGCCTGCTCGAGCACGGCGGCGCCCGGGCCGGACAGCGCCGGGACGCGGACGCCGATGGCGTCCGGCCGCAGCCCGTTCAGCCAGCAGAAGCGACGTGCCGGGTTCGGCAGCACGAGCGTGAAGGGGCCGGGAAGCAGCGCCCGCGCGATCGTGCCGGCGCGGCCGCGCAGCTCGGGCACGCACTCGAACAGCCAATCGACGCTGGCGGCTACGAGCGCCGTGGGCTGGATCTCGTCGCGGCCCTTGAGGCGGTACAGCCGCCGGGCCGGCTCCTCCCGGTAGGGGGTGGCGGCGACGCCGTAGACGGTGTCGGTCGGCACGATGACGAGCTCTCCCCCGCGCAGTGCCGCAACCGCGCGTTCGACGGTGTCGCTCACACCTGCCCTTCCACCACGCGTGGGCGGCCCGCCAGGTCGGCGGTGACCCGAACCTGTCCGTAGCCGAGCTGCTCCAGGGACTCGGCCACCCCCGCGGCCTGGCCGTCGCCCACCTCGAGCACCAGCCAGCCGCGCTCGGACAGCACCGCGGGCGCCGCCCGCACGAGTGCGTCGACCGCTCCAGCCGAGGCAAGCGCGAGGTGCGGCTCCCAGTCGCGCACCTCGGGCTCGAGCGTGGAAAGGTCGGAGACTTCGACGTACGGCGGGTTCGAGACGACGAGCTCCCAGGGCCCGGCCGGCAGCCCCTGGAAGAGGTCGTGCTGCCGAAGCTCGACCGCGAGGCCCGTGCGCTCGACGTTCTCGGCCGCGAGCGCGAGCGCGTCCTCCGAGACGTCCACGGCCGTCACGCGGGCTCCCGCGTGCTCGTCCGCGACGGCGAGCGCCACCGCCCCCGTGCCGGTGCCGACATCGAGCACGCGCGGGCAGTCGCAGCCGTCGAGGAGCGCGAGGGCCCGCTCGACCAGCGTCTCCGTCTCGGGCCGCGGGATCAGAGCACGCGCGTCGACCTTCAGTGTCAGGCGCCTGAACCCCCATTCGCCGAGCACGTACTGCAGCGGCTCGCGGCGGGCGCGGCGTGCGACGAGCCGCCGCGCCTCGTCCAGCTCGACCGTGCTCAGTGGCCGGTCGATCTGCATGTACAGGTCGATCCGGGCGAGCCCGAGCGCACGAGCGAGCAGGAGTTCCGCGTCGAGACGCGGAGTGGTCGAGCCCTTCGCCTCGAGGTGCTGCGCGGAGCGGCGCAGCACCTCCCCGATCGTCATGCCGAGGCCGCCTCCAGCGAGAGCTGCCGATCTGCCGCCTGCAACGCCTCGGTCACCTCTTCGAGGTCGCCGTTCAGGATCGCGTCGAGCCGGTGCAGCGTCAGCTTGATGCGGTGGTCGGTGAGCCGGTTCTCGGCGTAGTTGTAGGTGCGGATCTTCTCGGCGCGCTCGCCGGAGCCGATCTGCGACTTGCGGGCCGCCGAGAGCTGCGCCTGCTGCTTCGCGCGCTCGAGCTCGTAGAGCCGCGCACGCAGGACGCGCAACGCCTTCTGCTTGTTCTGGAGCTGCGACTTCTCGTCCTGCATCGCGACGACGAGGCCCGTCGGCACATGGGTGATGCGGACGGCGGAGTCCGTCGTGTTCACGCTCTGCCCTCCCGGGCCCGTGGAGCGGTACACGTCGATCTTGAGGTCGTTCTCGTTGACCTCGACCTCCACCTCCTCGGCCTCGGGCATCACCGCGACGGTCGCCGTGGAGGTGTGAATCCGGCCCTGCGACTCGGTCTCCGGCACGCGCTGCACACGGTGCGTCCCACCCTCGTACTTGAAGACGGAGTAGGCCCCGTCGCCCTTGACTGCGAACACCACCTCCTTGAAGCCGCCGGTCTCGCTCTCGTTGGCCGAGAGGACTTCCGTCTTGAAGCCGCGTCGCTCGGCATAGCGGGACAGCATGCGGTAGACGTCCCCGGCCCAGATCCCCGCCTCGTCTCCGCCGACGCCCTGCCGCACCTCCAGGATCACGTCCTTCGCGTCCGCAGGGTCGCGCTCGACGAGCGCCAGCTTGAGCTCCTCTTCCAGGCGCGCCGCATCGGTCTCGAGGTCGGCGGTCATGGTGGCGAGCTCCGGGTCGTTCTGCGCGTCGGCGAGATCGGCCCGCACCTGCCTCCACTCACGGGCAAGCCGGTGGGCTGCGTCGATCTCCTTGAGGCGGCGGCCGACCTCTGCTGCCTCGCGGTGGTCGTTGTAGACGGCAGGGTCCGACATCCGCTCCCGCAGCTCCGCGTGAGAGCGCTCGAGCTCGTCGACCAGTGCCTCGATGCCTGCCATGAGCGCGAATTGTACGGGCGAGGCGTGCCTCGCCCGGCCACGGGGTGCCGGGTCGGCCCTCAGGCCAGGGCTGCGTCGAGCGTGATCTCGGGGACGGCGGCCAGCGCTTTCGAGACGGGGCAGCCCGCTTTCGCCCCCGCTGCGGCCGCGGCGAAGCCTGCCTCGTCGATGCCGGGCACGACGCCCCGCACGCCGAGAGCGATCCTGATGATCCCCTGTCCCGGCTGGAAGGTGACGGTGGCGGAGGTGTCGAGCCGGTCGGCGGGCGTCCCTGCCTGCGCGAGCCCGCTCGAGAGCGCCATCGCAAAGCAGGCCGCGTGGGCCGCGGCGATCAGCTCCTCGGGGCTCGTCTTCCCGTTCGGTTCCTCGGCGCGTGACGCCCAGCTGACGTCGAGCGGCCCGAAGGCGCCGCTGCCCACCTCGTGGATCGTGCCGGCCCCTTCCAGCAGGGAGCCTTGCCAGGTCACCGTCGCGGTGCGATCCGTTGCCATCGTCTCATGCCTCCTGCTCGTCGGGACTCACCATCGTGGGGCGAAGCTCACACGAGTGACGCGGCGACCGTGACCGTGGCGCTCGCGCGGATCAGCGCCGAGAACGGACAGCTTGCATCCGCAGCCTCGGCCGCCTGGGCGAACGCAGCCTCGTCGCAGCCGGGGGCCACGCCGTGCGCCACGATCTCCGAGTGGACGATCTGGTGGCCCTTGCCCTCGACCTCGTCCATGGTGATGGCGCAGCGGACGTCCAGCCGTTCGGGTGGGGTTCCCGCCTTGGTCAGCTCGCTCGCGAGCGACATCGTGAAGCAGCCGCCGTGCGCTGCCGCCAGCAGCTCCTCGGGGCTGGTCTTCCCCTCCGGGTTGCCGATGCGCGTGGCGGCCGAGTAGGAGAGGCCGCTGAAGGCGCCTGACGACGCCGCTGTGATCGCGCCCGCGCCGCGGGCCACGTTTCCTTCCCAGGTGATGCCGGCCTCCCGGACGATCCTCGGCATTCCAGTCTCCTCGCTAGTGCGGCGTCTCACGACGTTCGACCGGAATCGTACGTTGTGAGACGCCGCACTCGATGCTCGTTGCACGGTGGCCAGCTGCTGCGCAGCTGGCCACCGTGATCCTGAAGAAGGGGCGCGCTTCGCGTGCCCGGGGTTCCGGGCGCAACGTTACGAGACGCCGCACGAGGTGGCCGACTCAGGCGACGTGGCGGATGCAGGCGACGGCGTCACGCCATCACCTCGACCTTCGACTCGGCGCGCAGCTCGCCGGCGCTCTCCGAGCCCTCGCGGCGCACGACCTCCTGCAGTGCGCGAATCGAGACCTCGACCTGGTCGAGCGTCGGCTCGCGCGTGGTGAGCCGTTGCAGCCACAGGCCGGGTGCCAGCAGGGTCATCAGCACGCGGTTCCCCTGGTGCTTGCCGGCGTAGCGAATCAGCTCGTACGCGAGGCCGGCGATCACCGGCAGGAGCGCAATCCGGCTCACGATCAGCCAGTACCAGACAGGCCTGCCGACGAGGGCGAAGACGAAGATGCCGATCACCATGACCCATAGCAAAAAAGCAGTTCCGCAACGTGGATGAATCAAGCTGAACTTCTGCACCTGTTCGGGAGTCAGCTCGGAGCCGCCCTCGAGCGCGTTGATCGCCTTGTGCTCGGCCCCGTGGTACTGGAAGACGCGCTTCAGATCGGGGATCAGCCCGATCAGCGCGATGTAGAGGACGAAGACGGAGACCCGGATCAGCCCCTCCACGATGACGAACCACGTCGTCCCCTCGATCGGCAGCCAGCTCGTCAACAGCGCCGGCCCGACCTTGAACAGCATCAGCGCGAACCCGATCGCGATCACGAACGAGAAGATGATCTGGCCGCGGGATATCTCCGTCGTGATCTCGCCGTCGTCGCCCTCCTCCTGGGCGGCGTAGTTCGCGGAGATGGCGAGCGCGCGAAAGCCGATCGCGAGCGACTCGCCCAGCGCGACAACGCCGCGAATGACAGGCAGCCGCCAGAGACGGTGGCGCTGCATGGGCGAACGAACCTGCTTCGTCACCTCGGCCATCTCGCCGTTCGGCTTGCGCACGGCAACCGACCAGCACGACGGGCCGCGCATCATCACACCCTCGAGCACGGCCTGGCCGCCGAACGAGACGCCGCTCACGGCCGCACCGCCCCCGCCGACGCAGACGCCAGCTCTGGCAAGCGCTGGGTCACAACCCTCTAGGCGCGGCTGGAACTGCCGGCCTTCTCGAGCCGCTTCTGGAAGCGCTCGACGCGACCGCCCGAGTCGAACAGCTTCTGCTTGCCCGTGTAGAACGGGTGGCAGTTCGAGCAGACCTCGACGTGCAACTCGGCCTTCGTGGAACGGGTCATGAACTCGTTCCCGCACGAGCAGGAGACGTGAGCGGAGATGTAGTCGGGGTGGATCTCGGCCTTCATCGCCCGGCCAGAATAGCAGAGGCGGTCTCGGCACTGACGTTGCCACCCGAGACGACGACCACGAGCGTGCCGCCGTCCACCCGCCCCGACTGCACCGCCGCCACGGCGGTCGCCGCACCCGGCTCGGCAGCGAGCTTGGCCCGCTGGTAGAGGAAGCGGAACGCCTCCCGGATCTCGTGCTCGGTGACGAGCACGACGTCGACCCCGAGCCCCCGGCAGAGCGCGATCGGGATCTCCCCGGCGAACGGCGCCGTCAGGCCGTCGGCCACGGTATCGGGCGTGAGCGGCACCGGCCGGCCGGCGGCGACGCCGAGCTGCAGCGCGTTCGACCGCTCCGGCTCGACGGCGACGACGCGCACCCCGGCAGGCACGCAGGCTGCGGCGATACCGGCGACGAGACCGCCCCCGCCTGCCGAGACGACGATCGTGTCGACGCCCGGCACGTCCTCGAGGATCTCGAGGCCCACCGTCCCCGCTCCGGCGATCACGACCGGGTCGTCGAACGGATGGACGAAGACCCTGCCGCTCTCGGCACACAGGACGTGCAGCCGCTCGAACGCCTCCGTGGGATCGCTCGCCTCCAGGTCGACGGCGGCGCCGTAGGCGCGCGTCGCCGCGATCTTCGCCTCGCTCGCACCCCGCCACATCACGACGAGTGCGTCGACCCCCTCCTCGGCCGCGCCCCACGCGAGTGCCTGCGCGTGGTTGCCCGCGGACACGCCGATGACGCCCCGGCGCCGCTCGTCGGCGTCGAGCGTCGCCAGGCGATTGAGCACGCCGCGCGCCTTGAAGGAGCCGGTGCGCTGGAACAGCTCGGCCTTCAGGTGGCGGCCCGGGCCCAGACTCGCCGAGCTGAAGAGCGGCGTCCGGTGGACGCGGCCCCGGATCGTGGCCGCCGCGCGGCCGACGTCGTCGGGGGTGACCGGCAACCTGCCCGTCGAGGGATGGTGGTCGACCGCCACTCCGACCAGAATACGCGCACATGGACGTCTCCCTCGCGAGCGAAGCCGGCACTGCCCCCGGGCCGGCGGCACACCCGATCCGGCTCGTCGTCACGGACGACCTGCGCCGCTCCCGCCTCACCGTGCTGTTCAGGCTGCTGCTCGCGCTGCCCCACCTCGTCTGGATTGCCCTGTGGAGCATCGCGGCCTTCACGCTCGCCTTCGTCGTCTGGCTCGCCATCCTGTTCGAGGGCAAGGCACCCCGTGTGCTGCACGACTTCCTCGCCACGTACGTCCGCTACTCGACGCACGTGGCCGCCTACGTGAACCTCGCCGCGAGCCCCTATCCGGGGTTCGCGGGCCAGAGCGGCTACCCCGTCGACGTCGAGATCGACCCGCCGCAGCGGCAGGGGAGACTCGGCGCCGCCTTTCGGATCGTGCTGGCGCTCCCGGTGCTGCTGCTGTCGTCCTCGCTCGCCAGCGGTCCAACCATAGGAGCGCTCTCCGGCACCCCGCTTGCGGTGGGGGGCGGCGGCGCCCTGGCAGCGGCGGGCTTCCTCGGCTGGTTCGCCAGCCTCGTGCGAGGCCGCATGCCCCACGGGCTGCGCGACCTCGGCACCTACGCGCTCGGGTACGGCGCCCAGGCGACCGCCTACGTGCTGCTCCTGACCGACCGCTACCCGAACTGCGACCCCGCCGTGATCGAGCCGACGCAGGCGCTGCCCCCACACCCCGTGCGCATCGAGGTGACGGATCCGCTGCGCCGCTCCCGCCTCACCGTCTTCTTCCGCCTGCTGCTCGCGATGCCGCACTTCGTCTGGCTCACGCTCTGGAGCGTCGTCGCCGCGCTCGTGGCCCTCGTCGGCTGGCTGATCGCGCTCCTCACGGGCCGGCTGCCGGCTCCCCTCCACCGCTTCCTCGCGGCCTTCACCCGCTACGCCGCGCACGTCTACACATTCCTCTTCCTCGTCGGCGGCCCGTTCCCGGGCTTCGTCGGTGCGGCCGCCTCCTACCCGGTCGGGCTCACGATCGAGCCGCCGCAGCGGCAGCGGCGGGCGGCGATCCTGTTCCGGCTGTTCCTCGCCTTGCCGGCGCTCTTCGTCGCGGGCGCCTACTGGGGCACCCTCTCCGTGGTCGGGTTCCTGGCCTGGTGGCACGCGCTCGTCACCGGCCGGATGCCCGAAGGGCTGCGAAACCTCGGGGCGGCCTCCATCCGCTACAACGGCCAGGTGGGCGCGTACCTGCTGCTGCTCACCGATCGGTACCCGTACGCCGCTCCCGCACTCTCCGACGGCTCGGTGCGCGAGCGGCCCACCGCCCCCGACCCCTTCCACGACGCCGTCCTGGGGCTGAGCTGAGCCGAGCGAGGCAGATCCCCGTCGCCGCGCTCGCCGTCGCGGCCTGGATCGTCAGCGCGTGGCTGCTCCTGCGCACCGCCGTGCCCGGTGGGCTGACCCTGCCGAAGCTCGACGTCAACGCCGTCTTCGGCCGCAACGTCGTCCACGAGGCCGAGCACGTGGAGCGGCTGTTTCGCGTGAGCTGGCTGCTGCAGCAGGTCGCGCTGCTCGCGACGCTCTGGGCGTACGCCAGACGCGGCCCCGTCTTCGTCCGCGAGTCGGCGGCCGGCCCGATCGGTACGGGGATGCTGCTCGGGATGCTCGGGCTCGGCATCGTCTGGCTCGTCGAGCTCCCCTTCGGGATCGTCGACCTCTGGTGGGCCCGCCGCTACGACCTGACGGAGGCCGGCTACCTGGAATGGGCCTTCGGCGACTGGTTCACGCTCGGCGCGGCCTTCCTCTCCATCTCACTCGCGCTCGTGATCGTGATGTTCCTCGCCCGCTGGCTCGGCGAGCGGTGGTGGGTCCCGGGAGCGGTGGTGTTCGTCGCGATCGCCGCCCTGTTCACCTTCGGCTCCCCCTATCTGGTGACGGGGACGACACCGCTCGACGATCCGGCGTTGCGGGCAGACGCGCTCGACTACGAGCGGGTGCAGGGGATCTCAGGCGTGCCGGTCTCCGTCGAGGACGTGAGCGGCGAGACGAGCCAGGCGAACGCCTACGCGATCGGGCTGGGGCCGTCCCGCAAGGTGGTCCTGTGGAGCACGATGGTCGACGGCACGTTCTCCGACGGCGCGGTGCGGGTCGTGCTCGCCCACGAGATCGCCCACCACTCGAGCGACCACCTGCCCAAGGGGATCGCCTGGTTCGCCCTGTTCGCCCTGCCGAGCGCGTGGCTGCTGATGCGCCTGACGCGGCGCCGCGGCGGCATCGGAGCGCCCGCGGCGATCCCGCTGGCTCTGCTCGTCGTGGCGGCGCTGCAGCTGGCGCTCGCACCCGCCCAGAACTGGATCAGCCGCCGCATGGAGGCGGAGGCCGACTGGAAGGCGCTGCAGACGACCCGCGACCCACGGTCGGCACGCGGGCTCTTCGTCGGCTTCGGCAAGACGTCGCTCGGAGACCCGGACCCGCCGGCCTGGGCGCACATCCTGCTCGACACGCACCCGAGCCTCGCACAACGTGTGGCGATGGCGCAGGCGTGGCAGCAGGCGCACAGGTAGGCCTACGGCACGAGCCCGAAGGCCTCCTCGGCCAGCGCCGCGATCGTGTCGGCGATCGTGAGCGACGACGTCGCGCCGGGCGAGGGCGCGTTGCGCACGTGTACCACCCCGGGACGGCGCTCCAGCACGAAGTCGTCGACGAGGCTGCCGTCCGCAGCCAGAGCCTGCGCCCGGATGCCGGAGGGACCGGGGACGACGTCACCCGGCTCCAGCTCGGGCAGCAGCTTGCGCGCGGAGGCGACGAACAACCGCCTGCTGTAGTCCCGCACGGTCTCCTCGAGCCCCATGCGCCAGTGCCGGCGCACGAGCCGGCGGAACCCCGGGGCACGCAGCGTCTCCAGCAGGTCGCCGGGACGCAGCTGGAACCGGCCGTAGCCTTCCCGGGCGAAGGCGAGCACGGCATTCGGGCCGAGCCACATCGACCCGTCCGGGCGAAGCGTCGTGTGGATCCCGAGGAACGGGAAGCTCGGATCCGGCACCGAGTAGACGAGCGCGTTGGCAAGATGGCGACGCTCGGGCCGGAGCACGTAGTAGTCCCCCCTGAACGGCACGATGCGCGGCTCGACGGCGCCTCCCCCCAGGCGTGCCAGCCGGTCGGCGTGGACGCCGGCACAGAAGACGACATGCCGAGCCGAGACCTCGCCCGCCTCCGTCTCGAGACGTACCCCCCGCCCGGGCCGCTCCACGATCCCGGTGACGCCGTACCCGAGCAAGAGCTCCCCGCCGCGCGCCTCCACGTCGTCGGCAAAGCGCCGCGCCACGAGCCCGAAATCGACGACGGCGGTGCCGGGCACACGGAGCGCGCGGATGCCGGCCGCGTGCGGCTCGAGCTCGCGTAGACGCTCGGGCCCGATCGCCTCGAGCCCCGGAACGCCGTTTGCGACACCGCGCCGCTCGAGCTCCGCGAGCCGTGGCAGCTCCTCGGGCGAGGTGGCCACCACGACCTTGCCACAGCGGTTGACCGGGATCCCACGCTCCTCGCAGTAGGCGGCGAGCACAGCGGCGCCCTGGACGCAGAGGCGCGCTTTCAACGACCCGGGGGCGTAGTAGAGGCCCGAATGGAGGACCCCGCTCGAGCGGCCGGTCTGGTGCAGGGCGATCTCTGGCTCCTTGTCGAGCACTACGAGCCGGAGCCCCGGATGGCGCGAGGCAAGGGCCCGAGCGGTCGCGAGGCCCACGATGCCGGCTCCCACCACGGCGATGTCAGCGGTCCGGTCGCCCGACGGCATCGTCATCGGCGTGCCGCCGGCGGCTCCAGGAGGCATGTCACGCCACGCTCCTACGTGAGGGTGTACTCGGGGCCCGACCCGCCCTCGGGAGGGGTGAGGCGCCCACCCTTGGCCGTGATCGCGCCGCACTGCACACAGTTCGACGGTGTCAGCTTCACCTGCACGAGGCCGTCACCGTCGTCCTCCCCGACCTCGTACACCTGAGCCGGGCACATCCACGACCACAGCTCCGCCACCTCGCGTGGCACGCGGCGCTCGATGCGCACGTGGTTCGGCTGGTCGTCGCGGGTTCGGTTGCCGGACGCGAACACGGAGGAGAGCTTGTCGAAAGTGAGAGCGCCGTCGGCGGCGGGATAGCCCGCAGCCCGGTTCGTCTTGAGGAGCGGCGCGTCCGCGTTGGGCTCGGTGCCGAGCTCGCCCGGGGGCAGCTTCCCCTTCGTCACCGTCATCGCGCTCGCGAGGGCACCCCCGACGAAGAACCCCTTGTCGAAGGCCTGGCGCATGTTCCGCACCTCGCGCAACTCCCTGCCGACGTAGCCGCCCAGTAGCTCGTCGTCATACGAGTCGAGGGCACCGATGCGTCCCGGCACCTCACCGCGACCGAGCGCACGGACCGCCGCCTCGGCTGCGAGCCGGCCGGACTCGATCGCGTAGTGGACGCCTTTCAGCCTCGGGATGTTGACGAGCCCGGCGCTCTCCCCGACGAGCAGGAGGCCGGGCGCGTTCAGCTTGCGCGGCAGCGAATGGAAGCCGCCGCTCGAGATCGTCTTGGCGCCCCAGGCGACGCGCTCGCCCCCGTCCAGCAGCTTGCGCACGAACGGGTGTGTCTTGAACTCCTGCAGCAGATCGTGGGCGGACAACTCCACGTCGCGATAGTCGAGGCCGATCACGAATCCCAGCGACACCAGCTCGTCGCCCATCGGGTAGATCCACGAGCCCCCGAACTCGCGATATCTCGCACCCTTCCGCAGCGGCCAGCCGAGCGTATGGACGATGCGGTCGAGCGGCTTCGCCACCCGCCACACCTCTTTCACGCCGAGCTCCCAGATCTGCGGGTTGCGCCCGTGGAGCCCGAAGCGGTCGACCGCCGCCGCAGTGAGGTGACCCGCGGTGCCTTCGGCGAGGACGGTGACCTTCGCCACGATGTCGGCCCCGGGCTCGAAGTTGCCGAGCGGCTCGCCCTCCTTACCGCGGCCCTTGTCACCCGTGCGGATGCCGACGACGCGCCCGTGGTCGACGAGCAGCGTGTCTGCGGACGTCTCCGGGAGCACCATCGTCCCGGCCGTCTCGGCCTGATCGGCGAGATAGCGGGCGAGCTGCGAGATCGAGACGATCCAGTTGCCGTGGTTGCGCATCGTCGGCGGCGGCGGAATCCGCAACGCCCGCCCCTTCGTCAGCAGGTACACGCCTTCCCTGTGCACCTCACCGTACGTGGGGATCCCGTCGAGCTGATCCGGCCGCCCCTTGAACAGGCGGCGGACGGCCCGCGGGTTCATGACCGCGCCGGAGAGCAGGTGGGAGCCCGGCTGCTTGCCCTTGTCGACGAGCGCGACCGGGACGTCGCCGAGGCGCTCGGCCAGCTCCGGCTGCTCCTGCAGCAGCTGTCCCAGGCGAATCGCGCACGCGAGGCCCCCCGGGCCGCCGCCGACGACGAGCACACCGACCTCGATCCGCTCGTCCGCAGCGTCGGTCGGAGCGCCGATCGCTTCGGCGGAGCTGAACGGCGGCGGGTAGTCCGCAGCGCGGATCGCCGTCACGGCTACGCCTTGCGGGCGCGCACGAGCTCGGCGAGCTTGGGGGCGATCTGGTTGAGGTCGCCGATCACGCCGAGGTCGGCGAAGTCGAAGATGGGGGCGTTCGGGTCCTTGTTGACCGCCACGATCGTGCCGGAGCTCTGCATCCCGACCTTGTGCTGGATCGCCCCGCTGATCCCGAGCGCGATGTACAGGCGCGGAGACACCGACTTACCCGTCTGGCCGACCTGGGTCGAGTACGGGTACCAGCCGGCGTCGACGACGGCACGGGTGGCGGCGACGGCGCCGCCGAGCGCGTCGGCCAGCTCCTCGCACAGCTTGAACCCTTCCGGTGCACCCAGCCCACGCCCGCCCGCCACGATCACGTCGGCCTCCTCGATCGAGGGCCCGCTCGTCGTCTCCTGCAGGTGCTCGACGAGCACCGGCTGCGTGGAGAAGTCCTCGAACTGCGCACTGACCGGCGTGACCGTCGCAGTGCCTCCGGTCTCGACCGGCTCGAACGAGCCGGAGCGCACGAGCGCCAGCCGCGGCGTCGTCGTCCAGCCGACGTCCACGAGCACCGTGTCGCCGAGGGCGGGACGCTTGCCGACCAGCCCGCCGCCGTCCGCGACGAGGTCGGTGAGGTCCCAGTTGAGACCGGCGTCGAGACGGGCGGCGAGCCCTGCCGCGACGTCGGCGGAGAGAACCGACCCGGCGAAGAGGACGTTCTCCGCCCCTGTCTCAGCGACGACCGCGGCCAGCGCGTCGACGCGGGGCTGCGGCAGCGGCGGGGCGAGCGTCTCGTGGTCGACGACGTACACCGTCGACGCACCGTAGGCGCCCGCCTGGGCAGCGACGTCCTGCACGCCGTGCCCCAGCACGACACCAGCGACCTCGCCGCCCAACGAGGCGGCCCTGGCAAGCACGCCGAGCCCGCCCTTCTGCAGCTCTCCCCCGTGATGCTCCAGGAACACGAGCGTGGTTCCCACTACAGCAACTTCCTTTCCGCGAGAAAGTCGACGATCTTCTCCGCGGCGTTTCCGTCGTCCTCGATCTTCACCTGGCCGCCCTTCGGCGGCGGGGGCGCCATGCCCATGACCGTCGTGCGGGAGCCGGCCACACCCACGCGCTCCCCCTCGACGCCGAGGTCGGCCAGCGACAGCGTCTCGGTCGGCTTGGACTTGGCGCTCATGATGCCCTTCAGCGAGGGGTAGCGCGGCTCGTTGATCGCGTCCGAGACGGCGACGACGGCGGGCAGCGGCACCGCGATCACGTCGTAGCCGAACTCGGTCTGGCGCTTGCCCGTCGCAGTGCCGCCGTCGAGCTTCAACTCGGCCACCTGGGAGATCATGGGGCGGCGCAGGCGGTCTGCGACGGCGGCCCAGAGCACGGCGCCGTCGGAGTCCGACGACTGCTGGCCGAACAGCACCAGGTCTGCAGCCTCGCGCTCGAGCGCCTTCGCGAGCACATGGCTCGTCGCGACGAGATCGGATCCCGCCACCGCCGGGTCGGAGACGAGAACGGCCCGGTCGGCGCCCATGGCGAGCGCCTTGCGCAACGACTCGAGAGCCTTCTCGGGGCCGACCGAGACGACGACGATCTCGCCGCCGTGCGCCTCCTTGAGCCGCAGCGCCTCCTCGACGGCGTTGACGTCCGTCGCGTTGAGCGCGGTCTCACCGGAGCGATCGAGGCGCCCGGTAGCGGGGTCGAGCCGCTTCGCGGCGGCCGCGTCCGGAACCTGTTTCACGCAGACGGCGATCTTCACGGCGAGGACTCTAGCGACCCTCGCGCAGGCGGTGACGCAGTCGAAGCCCGTCAAGCTGGGCGACCTGCCTGCCGACAATCCTGGTAAGGTCGTGCCCTTCGAGCGCGAACCGGAGCTTGATGAGACGCCACCGGACGACAGCCCGAGGAGCCCTCTTTCTCCTCATTCTCGGTGCCCTGGGTGCGGGCGCCGCATCAGCGTCGACGCGCCAGGTCGACCCACCGGCGAAAAGGCAGGCGCCCGGCGCGATCGTCTTCCCGATCGTCGGCCCCTCCGAGTACGGCGACAACTACGGGGATGCGCGCGCGAACGGCGCCCACGCCGGCATCGACATCATGACCACCTGGCGATCGTCCGCCGTCGCCGCCGAGAGCGGCACGATCAAGTTCTGGACGACGTCGACGCGCGCCGGCTGCATGCTCTACCTGTACGGCGCGAGCGGCGCCACCTACCTCTACATCCACCTCAACAACGACCTCACGCCGAAACGGGACAACCGCGGCAGCTGCGTCCCGGGAGTCGCCTACGCCGACGGGCTGAAGGACGGTGCGCGCGTGCAGGCGGGCCAGGTGATCGGGTACAACGGCGACTCGGGTGACGCCGAAGGGACGTACCACCTGCACTTCGAGGTGCACCCGAACGACGGCGCGGACGTCAATCCGTTCCCCTACCTGAACGCCGCCACCAGGTTGCTCTTCCCCGCCCCCGCGAGGCCCGGCCGCAAGCTCGTGCTCGGCCTGCGGGGCACGCCGCTCTCCGCCGGCGGAGGCGTGCTCGAGGTCTCGGTCACCTCGGTGCGGGTGTGGCCCGGCCTGCGCTGGACCGCCGTCGCGCCGCGCCCGCTCGAGCTCACCGTGCCGGATGTCGCAGTGATCGACCCGAAGCTCTCCGCACAGGTCCTCTCGCCCACCCGGCGGGCACTCGCGAGCCGCCAGGCGCTCGCGCTGACCGTCTTCACAGCGCCCGTGACCCCCACCGAGGACGTCCTGCGCGGCGACCCGGGAGCGCTCGTCGTGGATCGCGTGCAGGTCGCGGCAGGTGCGGGCGTGACCCGTGTCGCCCCTAGTGGGCCGTGACGGCGCCGCGCAGGAAGTCGACGATCTCGGACGTGGGTGCGCCCGGCGTGAACACGGCTGCGACGCCCTGCGCTCGGAGGTCGTCGGCGTCCTCGGCCGGGATCGTGCCGCCCACGACGACGAGCACGTCGTCCGCCTCGTTGTCGCGCAACCCGGCGAGGATCCGCGGCACGAGCGTCATGTGGGCACCCGACAGGATCGAGATGCCGACGGCGTCCGCGTCCTCCTGGATGGCCGTCTCCACGATCTGCTCGGGTGTCTGGTGCAGACCGGTGTAGATCACCTCCATGCCGGCGTCACGCAGAGCGCGGGCGATGATCTTGGCGCCCCGGTCGTGCCCGTCCAGGCCGGGCTTGGCGATCACCACGCGTATCTTCCGGGTCACGTGGGCAGTATACGAGCGTGAAATTGACCGTCATCGGGTGCTCGCCCGCCTGGCCCAACCCCGGAGGCGCACAGTCCGGCTACCTCGTCGAGTCGAACGGGACGCGGGTCCTGCTCGACTGCGGGCCGGGTGTCCTGGGACGGTTGCGCGACAGCGAGCCCTGGCCGTCGCTCGACGCGATCGTGATCTCGCACTTCCACCTCGACCATTGGGGCGACCTCGTGCCGTGGGTCTGGGGCACCATGTTCCGGTCCGAGCAGCGGGAGGCGCCGGAGTTGTGGCTGCCGCCGGGCGGCCGCGACACGCTCGTCGACCACGGGAGCAGGCTCGGCTTCCCCAACATGTTCGAGCAGGTCTTCGCCGAGCGCGAGTTCGAGCCTCACGAGGCGTTCACCGTCGACGGCCTCCGGATCACGACCGTGCCGATGCTCCACTACCGGATGCCGGCGTTCGGCATGCGCGTCCAGGCGGACGGAGCCACGCTCGCCTACTCCGCCGACACCGGCCCGACCGAGGCGCTCGACGAGCTCGCCCACGACGCCGACCTGTTCGTGTGCGAGGCGACGTTGCGCGACGGGTCGGCCGACGGGCTCCCGCGCGGGCACCTTTCCGCGGAAGAGGCGGTCGCCGCGTCTGCCCGCGCCGGTGCCCGCCGCCTGCTGCTCACCCACCGGCCGGTCGAGCTTCCTCTCGGCCCCGAGCTGGAGCAGGCCTCGGACGGCTACACCACCGAGGTGGCGCCCAGCTAGTGGGGCTTGTCGCAACGTTCGACTCGAAATGCTCGTTGCGACAAGCCCCACTCGATGCTTGCTGCTCGCGGGTCGGCCGCTGCGCGGCCGACCCGCGAGATCCTGAAGGGGCGCGCTTCGCGCGCCCGGGTAACGGGCGCAACGTTTCCTCAACCCCCAACTAGGGCGAGGCGCGCGAGTCGAGATACCGCCGCATCCGTCGCTCCGCCCGCCGCTCCCGCACGAGGAAGGCGAAGGGCACGACGAACACGAGGCAGACGAGGACAACGGGAACGATGAGCCATGCGACGCTCGCCCGCGGGGAGATTCGCTCAACCTCCTGCGTTGCGTCGGCCAGCGCCTGTCCGGGGGACTTCTTGGCGTTCGCGATCGCGGAGGGGCTGCCGCCATGCGGCACCCAGCTGTTCACGATCCAGCGGCTGTCCGCCCCGAGCCGCACCGGCACCATGCTCATCGAGAACACGGTGGCCTGAAGCCCGGCGCCCTCCGTGGGGTACACCATCACGAGCAGGCCCACGCCCTCCGCGTTCGAGTACTGGACCTTCCAGCGGGCACTGTCGACGGGGTAGGGGACGACGGGGATGTCTCCGGTCGCCCACTGCTGCTTCGACAACCCGCCGCGGAGAGCCGGGCCGACGATCTCGTAGGCCCGCTCCGGATGGTCGCGGGCGACAGCCGACTCGACGAACCGCTGCGCCACCGAGACGAGCGCGATCCGCTCGGCCTTCGTCAGGCGGTGCGGCTTCGGCGCGACGTAGATGTCGGCCTTCCCACCCGAGAAGGTCTCGATGTTCTCGGCGGTGTTCCAGAAGAGAATCGCCGTGACCGTGAGCGACGCGACGAACCCGCCGGCAACCACGATCCACATG
>Ga0209798_10001155_pt1 | contig 16151 bp, 11 predicted proteins | sample DOMMetBare3Fresh_FD_187475 | JGI IMG/M metagenome (GOLD analysis project Ga0209798, IMG submission 187475) | Wetland sediment microbial communities from St. Louis River estuary, USA, under dissolved organic matter induced mercury methylation -... | ecosystem: Environmental > Aquatic >...
GGCTGGGAAGACAAAGTTACGAATCGTGTAGTAGTAGACACTACTTTCCAGGCGCAGGCGATTGCTGTTATGTCGCAACGAAAAGTCGACGCCGTCCCCTTCTTCGGCCTTTAAGTTTTGATTGCCAATATCAAAAACCACGATCCCGGGATGCGGTCCGTTGTTATACAGCTCTTCCAGAGCTGGGGCCCGGAAGGAATGCTGATAGTTGGTCAAAAATGAGCCGCCGGCCCAGAGCGGAATACGCATACCCGCGCTGCCTGAGAAACCCACAAAATTGCGCCGGCGAAAACTGCCCTCGGGCTTATAGCCGTTCTGCTCAACACGCCCTCCGAATTGAAAGCCGAGCTTTTCAAAATCGACACGTTCCAGACCGTAGACCGCGAAGGAAGTTTGTTTAGTGTGGGGCGCCGGAGCTTCCGCGCCGATTGAATTGTAGTCACGAGTGAAGCCGGAAATCCCCAATGTGCCGGAAAATCTTCCGCGCCGTTGGTGATTAAAGTTTGCGCGATAATTCCAGTTCTTGTTGGTCGCCAGCGACTCTAATTCGGTTACGTTTTCATCAGACTCAAACTCGAATTCGCGATTTACGTAATCGTTATAGCTGATGGCGAAATCACCGCCCTCGATGAAACCCGGCAAATCTCGCAGGCCACCTTTGGCTTCGTAACTGTGGCGCTTCATCTTCAGATACTCGAAGTCGATTGCCCCGGGAGTGACGGGTAATCCGTAGCGCCTGCGATCATAGGTGTAGCTAAACGAAGCCCACCCTTTCTGCGGAAACCAGCCCACGCCGCCGCTGGCATTAACACTCCGCGAAAAGGAATTAAGCACCGGACCGGCTGGGGTGCGATAGTCGTTTGCTTTCTGCGCTCCTCCACTTCCAAAAATCAAAAACTTTCCTACTCCGTACTTAAAACCCGTGCTGCCACCGGCTTGCCAGCTATTCGAAGCGCCCAGTGTGGTCAGGTATCCCGAGAGACCTTCCTGATAAACATCATTGGTGGAAATAGCGTTGACAACCCCGCCTAGCGCGTTGCTCCCGTAAAGCAGAGTCGCCGGACCTTTGACAATTTCCACACGGTCGAGCGCAAGCACGTCGATCGGTTCAACCTCATCCCCGGACTGGGAAGCGATACCGCCCAGACGCAGGCCATTCTGCAAAACGAGCACTCGATCGCCGTCGAACCCGCGGATTACCGGTCTCCCGGACGCAGGGCCAAAGCTGCGCTTGGCAACGCCCGGTTCGTACTCCAGCGCTTCACCGATGGAGGTTGGATTCCTTTGCGAGAGTTCCAGCGCTCCCACCGCACTTACTGATTGGTAAGCTGAGTCAATCCCCTCCAGCGATCCTGTTGCCGTCACCGTCACCTGCTCGCTGACGGGCGCCAGCGTCAGGGTGAAATCAATAGTGTGTAGCGGTTGTCGCATGTCGATTGACTTGACTACATCCGGCACCCGGTCGAGGTGGACGATCAATTGGTATCTGCCGTAGGGGACCGCCGTAAAATGGAAACCCCCGTTCTCGTCGCTCAGCGATGATCTTTTCAACTCGGCGATGGTGATGACGGCGTTTCGCACCGGACGGCCCGAAGGCTCGAGGGAGACAGTACCGTTAAGTTCTCCGGTCTGCGTCGGGCTTTGCGGTAGCTGGACCTTGTTGGCGCTGTTTACATCGGCATTCGCCGGACCCGATTGAGCAAAGCGTGCCGTTCTTAAGGGGTAAACATCTTTGTTGGGGATGGCGATGGCGGGAATTACCAGCGCACAGCAACTAAAAAATCCCATTACAATTCCAATAAGCATCAATTTAGCCTCGGTATGATATTGAAAATCGTTTTCATTTTGCTTAAATGTGCGATCTTTTGTCAAGTGGTTCCGCGAGCCGCAGCGAAGGCTCGTTTACCAGCTGCTGGGACAATTGGGGATCAACTCTTGGAGTTCGTCAGCGTCTGGCCAGGAAAGGGCTGGCCTTACAAAGCTGAGGCAGGCTTGAGTGTAGTGGCGCGGCTGCGGTTTACGCGCCTCCCCTCCGGCCATCCGGATCTAACTGACTGAGACCTCACTACGATAAAAAAGGCCGTTGGGATATAATTCCCTACCCTTGAAAGAGAAGAAGACTAACCCTACATGAATAGGAGTCCGGGAAGAGATTAATGCAGCCAGAAAAATTAGCCCACTTCAAGAACATACTCATCGCTGAACTGCGCCGGCATACCAAGCATATTCGGGACGACCAGGCCGCGGCCATCGAATTATCTGACGACGGCGTCAAGGACAGCGTTGACATGTCGCTTATGGATGTCAATAAAGAGATGGTCCTGCGATTGGGAGAGCGCGAATCAAATGCGCTTGCAGACATAGATCAGGCATTGCTTCGAATTAAGGAAGGTAGTTATGGAGTCTGCGTTCGTTGCGGTGAGCCGATCGAAGAACGCCGGCTCGAGGCAGTTCCGACTGCGCGTTATGACGCGCAGTGCCAGGCAATGATCGAGGCCGAGAATGGCGACGATACAAATCCCAGCCTCTGACCTCCGGTCGTTTTCAATCCAAACTGGGTAAAGAACCCCACCAGCGTACTCCAACGCAATTTACTTCTTTACTGCGCCGCTAGTCTTCTGGTTGTGAGTGCGGCGGGCCGGCCTGCGCCCCTGGCGACTACCTCGTTGATAAAGCTCAGGAAGCGCGAGATCAGTCGTTCGCGGTAGACTTCATCTGTTTCGGCCGAGGATCTCTCCACCTCAAAGCCTTCCGAAACCAACTTCAATCGCTCGTCCTGCACCAACAACTCGATCAGCATCTCCGGTACCGCGATGAGCGTTGTCGCTTTCAACCTGCCGTTGCTGCCTGCGACCAGCGCCGCGCGCACACGCGAGGAGAACTCGGAAATATGGCATTCATTGATGACTTCGAGATGGCTCTCAGCCCGACGGCCGGCGATGACTTCGCTTTGAGCCCAATCAAAATCTGCCGAAGCATTGATAACTCCGAGGGTCGCTGGCTCGAAGAGTCGATTCCCTTCTCCCGCCCTCACGGTATGAAAATTTTCAGGCCGGAAAAGCCGCCCTGCGTTACAGGCTGCCAGCAGGCAGGTGTGCACCCCGGTATCTTCCAAATTTTCCAGCAGGGCGCCTGCCGAAATATATGACCGGGCCGCATCGTCCTGCTTCCCGTTCTGCAATTTCAGGGCATCCCCGTTTGTGCCGTGAGATTGAATCAGCAGGACTTCGATGGGCAAACCAGGATGGCTCTGGTTATAAGCTCTCAGCTGGCTCAAGACGTTTCGCCAATCCGGATCTTCAAAATAAGCAAAGCCCAACGCGCGGAAAAACTCCCGATTACCGGGGGCGCTTAGATCGGGACTAAAAACGATTCCCTTCCCGCGGCCAATCTCGCAGAGCGCGGTTGCTTTGGAACCGTGGAGCCACACCCTGGCGTTGCTGAGCGCTCGCGTGGCAGTTGTCGCGCGAGTTCGCAGGTTCGCTGACTTGGCCGGGCCGGCCGGCCGGACAGGTTGAAAATTTCCGAAAAAGATGAGTAAAAGGACCCCAACAGTCCGCGTTAAGAAGGTCAATTGCGCCGCCCTCGCCTCTGCCAATCAACTGCCGGGGTTATCAGTAATGCTAAGACGGGAACAGTCTGGGAAGGTTTCAATCAGATTGCAGTTTTGCTGTAAGGCTGATGCCTCAAGAATCTTTTAAGCTTTCGGATGTGCTTTGTCGTAGACCTCGATTAACTTCTCCATGGAAACGTGAGTGTAGATCTGTGTCGTAGAAAGCCGCGCATGTCCCAGTAATTCCTGTATGTCCCGCAGGTCGGCGCCGCTGTCCAGCAGGTGCGTAGCGAAGGAATGGCGCAACGCGTGCGGGCTCAGTTCATGCATGCCGGCGCAGATGCGGATGTACTTCTCCACCATCCGGCCTACCGACCGTGTAGTTATGCGCGTTCCCTGGTAGTTTAGAAAAAGTGCTTCCGGCTCGCGCAAAGTCACGGGAGCCTGTTCCAAAAACCGTTGCCGAATTTCAAGGTAGTTCTGCAATGCCTCACAGGATGGATCACCGAAAGGCACTATCCGTTCCTTCCGACGTTTGCCGCTGACTCGGATCAGCTTGTTGGTAAAGTCGACGTCGTGAACATTGAGCTTGGTCAACTCAGACACGCGCACGCCGGTGGCATATAGCAATTCGAGCATCGCGCGATCGCGGCGTCCGAGGTCAGTATCCAAATCCGGCGTCTCGATAAAACGAATTGCATCTTCGACCGAGAGATGCTTCGGCAATTTTTTTTCCAGACGGGGAGTGGAAACAAGCTTGGCCGGGTTTAGCTCGACGACCCCTTCGCGCACCAGAAACTGAAAGAAGGTACGCAGCGCGGCCAGCTTCCGCGCCACCGAACTCTTCTTCTTTTGGGAATTATGCAGTGCCGCCAGCCACTCGCGAATGGTCAGATGATCCACTTGCCTGATGTCGGGTTCGTTACGGCCGCCACTTTGCGGATCAGGAGGAGCGAGGAAATCATGAAACTGCGCGAGATCACTTTGGTAATTTCGCAGCGTGTGCTCGCTGACATTGCGTTCGTAACGCAGGTGCTCGAGAAACTGGGATAAGAGGTCTTCCATCATGCATGCGAGAGCTTCAAGAGTTCCAGTCTAACCCATTGTGCGACTGCTCTTTGAAATTATTCGCTGCCGGCCCGCCAACTATTTTGGCGTCCGCCTGTCAGGCCCGCGGCGCGTAAAACCCGTGACGGGAACGAACTCGCGTGCCTTTACGTGTCTTCACACTCAGTGCGATTGTGTGGTATTGGCCATCGCGTCGTTCTTCGGTTGCGTAGTAACTCAAGACGTATTGCTGCGCCAAATCGGCCGCGATCTGAGTAAACGCCTCTTCCAAATCGGCGGGCACTCTTGGTAAGTGTACGGCTCCGCCGGTAAGCAATGTTATCGCTTCCATGCGCTTCTCGGCCGCCAGGTCGCGCACGTTGGCACTTTCATACAGGCCTGTTTGAACCACGTAAACCTCGCAATTTTCCCTGAGCACTCGCTGCATGGTGGTCTCAAAGTCCAGCCGGCTGATTGTGTCGGCGCCATCAGAAACGATCACGATTACTTTTCGTCCCCGAGTTGGCCGCAGGTAATTTGCGGCCTCCACAACTGCATCAAAAAGTGCCGTTCCTCCCTCCGGCCGGCCGAAGCTCTCAATTGTCTGCTCCAGGCGACGGAGATCGCTGGTTAATGGCTGGGCCAGATAGTATTCGGTGGAAACCGAATAGATTGCTGCCTGGTCGATAGGACGCAAGACGTGACTGAAAAACCGCTTCGCCGCTTGTTTCTCCAGATCACGCGAGGCAAGCAAGCTGCCGCTGTTGTCGAAGAGCATCGCCATGCGCACCGGCGATTCTGAGCGGCTTAGCTCGCTGATTGGCTTGACCTGGCCGTCTACCTTTAGTTCAAAGTCTTCCAACTTGAGATCAGTGACCGCCATGCCGCGCACATCAAAAACAGAAGCCGGCACCGGGACCAGATTCGAAGTTATGCTCAGCACCTCTGAGGGATCGACCTCTTGGCCCACCTGTCTGGGGTCGGGCTTCTTTTCTCCGGTCGCGGGCGTGCTCTGATCCGCTGGAGACTTTGCGCGCGAGGGTGATGCCGTCGTCGCATCGATGGGGGAAGGTGTTCTCTTCTGCTCCGACTTACGTCGGCCAGATTGGGCCTGGACCGAAAGCAGCAGCGAGAGCAGACACAAGGATGAGGCAAGCAAACGAAATATGAACCGAGCCGCCGAGGTGCTCAACTCGCACCCGCCTGCAGCGGCGCCATCTGAAATCCGATTTCCTGGAGCCAGGTATTCCATTCCTTGAGTGCCAACTCGACTTGCAGATGCCTGCGCTCTCGTTTACGTTGCAGGCGCGTCTTGTGTTGCTCCCTTTGTTCCTGATCGAGAGGTTGTAACAGAGCAAACGTAATATTCACCGGCTGAAAGTTCTTTACTTCAGTCTGCGCTACATAGCGGGCCAGGGCGCCGGTGGCCGTTGCCGGTGGCGCCTGAACCAGTGGCTGGCCGCATGCCAGCCGGGCCGCGTTCACGCCTGCCAGCCACCCCATGGCGACCGACTCCACGTAACCCTCGACTCCCGTAATCTGCCCGGCAAAAAACGTCTTCGGCCGCGCGCGCATTTGCATCGTTGCGTCCAGAACCCTTGGCGAACAGATGTAAGTATTGCGGTGAATCTGTCCGTACTGCAAGAATTCAGCCTGCTCCAGCCCTGGTATCAGGCGCAATACTCTTGCCTGCTCGCCATAACGTAGATGATTCTGAAAGCCCACCAGGCTGTATGCGTCCGCCATTAAGTTTTCCTGGCGCAGTTGCACTGCCGCATAAGGCTCGCGGCCAGTTCGTGGATCGGGAAGCCCAACGGGCTTCATGGGACCAAAACGCAGAGTATCGACACCGCGGCGCGCCAGTTCCTCGATGGGTAAACAGGATTCAAACCAACGCGTCTCCTCGAAGCGCTGTAAAGGCACACTGTTGGCCTCAGTCAGAGCAGCATAGAAACGCAGATACTGTTCCTTATCAAAGGGGCAATTCAAATAATCATCGCCGCCCTTGCCGTAGCGAGCGGCCTTGAAAGCTATCGTCGTATCTATGGAATCAGCCGCCACGATCGGTGCGATGGCGTCATAAAAGTAAAGCTGATCGCTGCCCGTCAATTTCATGATCTCAGCAGTCAGCGCCTCGGAAGAGAGCGGACCGGTGGCGATGATCGCAATTTTGTCTTCCGGGATGTTCGTTACTTCTTCCCGCACCAACTCGATGAGCGGGTGTTGCTCAATCTTCTCCGTGACGTATGCGGCAAATTTTTCCCGATCAACTGCCAGCGCTGCGCCTGCAGGGACGCGGGTGGCTGTTGCCGCCGCCATGATCAGCGAGCCGCCGCGACGCAGTTCTTCTTTGAGCAAATAGGATGCGCTGCCCGGCTCATCGGACTTCAAGGAGTTGGAGCAGACAATCTCCGCCAGCTTGTCCGTCCGGTGAGCCGGTGTCTGTTGCACGGGTCGCATTTCAAACAGACGCACGCTGACGCCGGCGCGCGCCGCTTGCCACGCGGCCTCGACTCCGGCGAAGCCGCCGCCAATGACCGTAATTTCTTCCACTAAATCGTGCACCTCGATTACTTGTTGCCGGGTTTCATCCAACTCACTCGAGCCGACGACGGAAACCAGGAGTTTGATCTACATTGGGGCAGGCGTCGTACACCCTGTACCACATTCGGGGCGTGCTTGACACCACAAACTTGTGCTTCGTATAGTGCAATCCTGTCTTGGGTTGCAGCCTTTCAAGCCGGCTTAGCTCAGTTGGTAGAGCGTCTGATTCGTAATTAGAAGGTCGCCGGTTCAATTCCGGCAGCCGGCTCCACTATTCTCAATAGTTTACGGCCACTCGCCTGAGTGGCTCTTTTGTTTTGGGACCTATTTGGGACCTATTTGGGACCCGTTTGGGACCCGAGAGTATTCCCCTCATGCGAGTCGTATTCTCCTGCTGCTCATCGTCGACTGAACAGCTTCGTGGTCGGTTAGCCATGAGCTCTTAGTTAGAGGATGAAGACAATCGGATCTTCAGCGCCATTGACTCCCTCGCCTGCTTACTGTCATCTGCACCTCCGTTGCGGTTGCCTCCACATGAAGGTGTTCCGAACTTTATAGTATGGAGTCGGCGATGTCATCTCTACTTACGGCTGGCGTTATTCTTATCTGTTGTAAAAGGCGCAACTCGCGGACCGGCTCAAATGGGCCAGGTGGTGGCGGTTGCAAATTCTAGTTCGCGTTAATGGCTTTCCTTGGTGGATGCTCGCGAATGAATCGAACGACATCGGCGGGATCATCGGTGATGTACAAAAGGTCCCTGTAGTTTGCATTCGCGACTTCGTTAACAAGTTGGAATACGTGTGTTTCGACTTGATAGTGATGCTTACCGAGAAACACCATCGGGCAGAAGTAGCCGGTTGTCCCAAAGTGGTTCTGAGTCGCAGCCATGAATATCTCCTGCCGCGCGCCGGCGCTTCCCGGCGCGAACACAAATCCGGCTTTGGCGATTGACATGAGGACACCTTCGCGAATGCTGTTGTCGAAGTATTTGGCGATGTCGCTGGCGAAGATATTCGGTGGCTCGAAGCCGTAGAACCATGTTGGAATGCCGAGACTTCGTCTCCCTTTCGGAAACATCTCCTTTGCTTCACTAGAGCGGGCCTGCCAATCCCGGTTTGTGTACTGCGGAGCCTTTCCGAGAATTGCCAGCGCCGTATCCAAAGCTGATTCGTTGTAGCCCGCCAGGTAGGCCCCGAGGTTCGCTCCTTCCATGATCCCCGGGCCACCACCGGTGACTACGAACTTATTGTCCAGAGTCAGCAATCGTGCCGTCTCCGCGATCTTGCGAAACCACGGATCGGTTCTCTCCTGAAAGAAACCGCCTGTGATGCACACCATGTTCGCCGCGCCAATCTCTTTGGCAAGTTGTTCCAGACAGTCATCCATGGAGAAGTCATGAATTCGTCGAGTGAGAACTTCGACAAGGTCTGTCGACCACTTACCCTTTGAGAGGTAATCCTTATAGATGGCTTCGTCCTTCGTCATCCCTGAAGCCGTTCTCGTCATTAGTTCGTCCGGAGAGTACAAAGTAGATCGGTACGGGTCATACTCAAGACCATCAAAGCGGCGGAGAAGGAAAGCTTTCCGGCTCTCCAAATAGGTTTCGACCTCCCGATTTTTGAAGCTGCAGCCCAAAAAATAGGTTACTTCAATTTGCGCCTGTTTCCAGAAGGTAAGATCGAAGCGGCGTAAATCCAGACCCTTCACAACCGTCATCTTGAGATTCGCACTCGCGCGCTCGAACTCCTTAAGGCTGCGAATAGTGGTCAACCCACCGATAGATTCGGGAGTTGAACCGAGAACTTGCTGCGAAGGGAGTGAGCCGGGAAAGTGTGTTAAAGCTGTTCCCAGTCCAAGAACTGCGCTTTGTGTCAGAAATGATCGGCGCCGCATCGAATCAAGAGCCTCGAAATAGGTTTGGTGTCCCAAACAACGCTTGGGACTAGTCCTGGTTTTGGGGTTGAGTTTTAATGCCATCCACTTCCATGGTGGATACGCTCTGTTAAAGCGATTCGCCCTTTCTTTCTGCTCGTTTGTTAATGGGTGGTCGCCAGACGAACCGGCCGCAGAGCGGCCAAATGTTTATAGAAACACAGTACCGAATAAACGTCTTCGCTCCAGCGGAGCGCGATGTTCAGTTTAGTAGAGCACATTGCGCTCCTCTGGAGCGCAGGATTTTTTTTGCCACGTTAACTATAGACATGCGGCTGCCCTGCAGCCAAGCGCTCTTGCCCGATTCGCTACGGACCTTAGGAACAGGACCATTTGCGAGGTGTGGTCCTGTGCCAAATACCGCTTCAATCCGCTTTCAAGGATGAGGTTTGCCTCACCTAATTCGAGATAAATATATCAGTGTCCTGTTTCTTAGGTGCGGGCTGAACTCCTGGACGCAGAGCGGCCAAATGTTTATAGAAGCACCGTACCGAATGAATATTTTCCTTCCAGCGAAGCGAGTTGTTAAGTTTCAGTGGAGCACATTGCGCTCCTCCGGAGCGAAGGAATTTTTTTGCCAGATTAACTTTGCCAGGTTAACTATAGACATGCGGCTGCTCTGCAGCCAAGCGCTCTTGTCCGATTCGCTCCGAACTTGGAACCATGGCGAGGTGTGGTCCTGTACCAAAGAAGGCGGGCTGACTTGTCGGCGCAGCGGCTGGGCCGCATCATAGCTGCTGAGCATTGCCGAGCGTTTCAACTATGTGCCTGACTGAAGAACAACGGGCTGCTTACACTCGCGACGGATTTCTTATTCTCGAGAACTTCGTCTCGCCTGACGCCTGCGACCAGCTGCGAACTCGTGCAGCAGAGCTGGTGCACGACTTTGATCCGGCCCAAGCGATCTCGATCTTCTCCACTCACGAGCAGTCTCGGGTAGCTGATGATTACTTCCTCGCCTCCGGAGACAAGATACGGTTCTTTTTTGAAGAGAACGCATTTCTTCCCGATGGGAGCCTGCGCCAAAGCAAGGATAAGTCCATCAATAAGGTTGGGCATGCGCTGCACGACCTCGAGCCTCTGTTCGATAGTTTCTCGCGCACAGAGAAATTAAAACAATTATCTGCCGCTCTGGGATTTGAGCAGCCGCTGCTGTTGCAGTCGATGTATATCTTCAAGCAGCCGCGTATTGGCGGGGCGGTCGACTGCCACCAGGACAGCACTTTTATCTATACCGAACCGATGGGTGTCATCGGTTTCTGGTTTGCGCTGGAAGATGCCACGACGGAAAACGGCTGCCTCTGGGCTATTCCCGGCGGTCAGGAACTCGGTTTGAAGTCACGCTGGAAGCGTTCGGACCAGGGTATGTATTTTGACGTCTTTGAGGCAACACCCTGGCCGGAGGAAAAGCTTGTACCGCTCGAGGTGCGAAAAGGAACATTGATTGTTCTAAATGGCTTGTTGCCCCACAAGAGTCTCGAGAACAAATCACCCAACTCCCGGCACGCTTACACTCTGCATGTTATCGATGGAAACTCCCGCTATGCGCCGGATAACTGGCTGCAACGGTCGCCGTCATTACCATTACGTGGATTTAATTAGGGGACAGTTCAGTTAAAGGACAGCGGCCGTCTGCTCGCCGGCGCCTTCGAACAATCGCAAAAAGGAACGCCGCAGGTCGCTAACGAAACCAGCCTTACTCAAAATTCTGAATCGTCACTATGTCCCTGGTCTTGATACCGCGCGAGACAATCAATTGACTGTCGTCGTCCGGGAGCCAATCGTAAAAATAGATCAAATCTTCAGTGAACCTGGTTAATTGAGTAGCTGGAGCGCCGTCCAGCGCCTGGCGCCAGACGTTATGGACGCCATCACGCTTCTCCAGAAACGTTAGTGCCTGGTCATCGGCAGTCCAGCGAATTTTTTGATTATACGGGTACGGCAGGTTGAGAATTGTCTGCGGCAGGCCATCTGACATGGAAAGCACCGCGATTTTCCACATATCGGCTTCGTCCCGGCGATAGGCGCAAGCGACTTTGGTTCCATCATGAGAGACAACGGGTTTGATGCAGAGACTGTCGTGAGTCATTTGCACGGGCTCGCCTCCTCGAGTCCTGACCTTCCAGAGAGTGTTTCGATCTTTGCTCAACGAGGTATAGACAACCCACTCCCCATCGCAGGTGATACTCGGAAAGCTCTCTCCACCACCATTGGTTAATTGCCTCTTATTCGATCCATCGGCATCCATGGACCAGATATGGTGCGCGCGGCCCTGGGCCGAGACATAGGCGAGCAACCGCTCACTGATACAGGCCGAAGGCAGGAATCCTCCGGTACTGGTCAGCCGTCGCGGGTCCGAACCATCGAGATTCACGCTCCATAGATCTGCCTGCTGGTGCTCGGTCGCGGCATACACTACAGAACCGTCCGCCACGGCTAATCCTTCAAACCCTTCCGTGCGACCCTGAGTGATACGCCGACTCAAGCCTGGACTGGCGGCAGAATTTGAAGACGCCAGCCAAAGATTCGACCGCACCTCGGTTTGCATCGTTACCAGGATGTTCGCTTTGTCCGCGAGGCCAATTTCTTCGTAATTATTAGGGTCATTCGTCACTCGCTGGGCCGGCCCATCCGGGAAGGCCAGGCGCCATATTTGAAACGAATTCGAATTGGAGGCCATCGCTGAAAAGTAGAGACCCGTGCCATCGTCATTCCAGGCGACGGCACAAATCGCTTTCCAATCCCACGGCGTCAGCTCTCGCGGCTTACCGCCCCGGCGCAGTACTCCGAGAATCGCGAACTCAACCGCGTTATAGCGGCTGGCACCGAGGGCAATCATCGAGCCGTCAGGCGACCAGGAAGCGGTCGCGAATGCAAACTTGTCGGGGTGCTGGCGCGAGACAATCTCTCGCTGGGCTGTCCCGTCAACGTTGCATACGACCAAAGCGTCGCGATGTTGGCCGGGAAAGCTGCGCACAAAAGCGATTTCCATTCCATCGGGTGATAGCGCTACCCCGGCATCGATATTCACAACCAGTTTCTGCGCCGGTCCGCCGCGCACGGACATGCGGTACAAAACGCTGATCGTGCTGTTGGGCTGTGTGGTGATGAAAAATAAGTTTGTGCTGTCAGGCGTAAATCGCAGGCCCCAGCAAAGGGCTGGATCGGGAGGAAGCAACTGCCACTTTTCTCCGGACTGGAGATTCAGGATCCAAAGACTTTGTTTGCCTGCGTCGATTTTTACGAAGGCCATTAAGCGCCCGTCCGGAGAGATAGCTACGTCCATGATCAGTCCGTCATGAGTTCGACGGGTGATCTCCATGCCACCGAACTTTTCTGGAGCAGGCGGCAGATTGCTCGCCGACTTAACAGCAGCCGCAAAGCGGTAACCGCGTTTGGCAACTGTTTCGACAAACCGTTCGCCGTCTTCGCACCCACTAAGGGCCCTGCGCAACATGGAAATGGCTACAGTCAGATTGGAGTCTTCGACGAAAGCGTCCGGCCAGATGGCCTCGAGAATATGTTTGCGCGAGACCACGTGACCGTTATTGCGAACGAGCAGAACCAGGACCTGAACAGCTTTGGGAGTGAGGGGCACAATTTCGCCTTTCCGGCGTAAGACCAGTTCCGTCGCCTCCAGCTCGAACTCGCCGAATTGGAATCTTTCGCGGAAAGGTGCGGCCATTATTCTCGCTTTCTAATATTTTTTTAAGGTCTTTTTTAGGACTTGGGGGGAATCCCAGCCTATTGTGAACCACGTTCCGGTCCATAGTTCACAAACGTCTCTGTCATTCAGGTTCTTGCCGGTTCATTGTAGCTTCGCCGCTGTTTGAAACCAAATAGTCGTTGCTGGCTTTGGGTGGTGAGTTGGTTCATCGCCCAATGGGTTCTTCAGCATCAAGGTTCCTCCCCCGCGACCCTCACAACTCACGGCCGGCGAACGAAGTCAATGCCTTATTCCACCGCACGATCCCGCCCGTAAAGGGGCAGGAGCGATCAATTGGGCAGCGTCTCTGTTCGCCGGCTAATTTTTGGTTTCTCCCTTTCCGCAGTTCAGTTTGTCAAAAAAAATGTCGCCCCGACTTCGCGGACGACAAATGGATTCTTCTCAGGTCTGAGCGGTTTAGGGTTTAGGCTTCAGATCAAGCGGTGGGTCGCAATAAGCCTCGAAAAATACCTTGAATCTCAACCTGGCGGGCGGGCACCCTGAAGGGTTCCATTTGTGAGTTAGCTGGACGCAATTCAACTTCGGAGCCGCGCCGATAGATCCGTTTCAAGGTGGCATATGCTCCATCGATGAAGACGACCACGATCTCTCCGTCGCGCGCTTCGGTGCGATTCTCGATCAAAGCAATGTCACCATCACAGATGTGCTCATCGATCATCGAATCGCCCTTTACCCGTACGGCATAAATTTTCTCCGGCCGCACTCTCCCCAACAGAAAGCGTGGTACCGCGATCATTTCGGAATCATGGACTACGTCCAGCGGTACACCAGCGGCAATGCGGCCATAGAGGGGCACTTCACACAACGCATCCGAGGGAACGTCATCAATCCTTACTGCCAGGTCGAACGATCCATCTTCCTGACGCCGCTCAAGCAAACCGCGGCGCTCCAGAGCGGCAATGTGTTTGGCAATAGTGGCTCTGGATTTTACTCCGAAGTATCTGGCGATCTGCGCATAGGAGGGTACGTGCCCGCGTTGTCCGGAGTAGCGAATGATGTAATCGAGAATGTCTTTCTGTCGTTGGGTGCGTGGCAGCATATCTGGCGCAATCCTCGATCGCTGAAGAGAGGCGCAGGCAACAAGTGTCGAGGCATTCTATGGCGCGCATTTGAAAGCGTCAAGCTTTTGCTTGCAGCTTTCGCCTGCGCGCCCCGAGGGTTGATAACGGTCGCTGAAGAAGTTAACGAAGCGAATAGCGGGCCAGAGTGCGCGGAAAGATGCGTACCTCTGCCGGCATTGCGCCCAGCTTGATCGGATTCCTCTCAGTCAGGACCTCTTTGGCTTTCTTGTTATAGACAGCCTCGTTGAGATCGTTGTCCGGGGTTATGAACGCGCCCTTGAGCGCGGCACCGACGAAGGCCCCTTTGGAGCGGGAGTAAGAGAGAATGCCGGCGTCCAATGTGGCGTTGGTGGAAGCAGAGGCTTCGCGACCTACTGGTCCAGCCGCCACACCTACTTCGCCGCCAATCTCGAATTTATCTGCAAGCAGACCGTTGAGTCCGTCGTCATTCATGATCAGCAGAATGTAATCACTCTTCTGGGCGCCTATCTGGGCGCCGAAGCTACCGCCGCTGAGATTAAAAAAGGCCGGAGCGCTCCAACCCCCACGAATGCGCCGGCTGATCAGACCCTGTCCGCCGCGCCCGCCAAAGACGAAAGCCGCCTTTATCACGCCAGGAAATACCGCGATTGCTTCAGACTTGTCCAGCAATTCCTTGGGAATCGCCTTCTCCCTGATGTTCATAATTTGCGTAAAAACTTCAGCGGCTTCCCGGGCGTGACGGGACGCATCCTGCATTCGCGACTTTCTTTGGGCGGTCGCGGAAACATGGGCCATGCCCAATACAGCGCAGACGGCCGCGGCCAGTCCTGCCATTCGAAATAGAGACTTCATAAGCTTTTCCTCCTTAAGATTGCTTTAGCAAGGGTCGTAATTAAGATTAAGTATAACACCCTTCCGCAATCCGATAGTCCGCTCTACAGATGATTGAAACAGCGGAGGCGTTTCCTTCCCGGTGAAGCGAACGACTAAGGCGGGCAATCATTGTTTGCGTGCGTGATTATCGGACTGAACCGTTGTTGATATTCGGTGGAGGTAATGAACGAACACACCATGGCATGTTGTTTGGAAAGATCGCGCAGCGGCGCACTATTAACCTGGCCCAACCAGAACAGAAATCCCTGCATATCAGGGTTGCGTCGCAGGTAACCGAAATACTCAGTGGCGACAAAAACCCGGTTGTACTCGGCATCAATCAGCACCCGGTTATGCACCGGATTGCTTTGATTGTCATCAGCCAGGCGGTACATCACGGCGCCACGGCCACCGGAATTGTAGAGCGCAATTATGGCTCCGCGCTCCGCCGATAGATCAACGCCGAGGTCGTTCATGATAGTGCGTAAGACGGCATCGACAAAGCCGGGTCCGTCTAACGCGGCCGGATAGCGCGCAAGAAATTCCGGTCGCTGCACGAACGCCGCAGCTAACTCCAGTAACTTTTGGGCCAGGTTCGCACCACCGATGACGCGTTGGCGATCGCTTAGAAAAATACCATAGTTTGGCAGCTTGTTTTCCTCACCGGGATGCGCCAGGTCAGGGTTTGGATTGGGAAACGGCTGACTGTTGCCGTAAGCAATGCGGTACAAACGGAACACGTAAGCTCCCGTCTGCTGATATTCTGGCTCAAAAACAAAGGCGTCACTAACATCGATACGCCTGGCCAGTTGACAAGACAAAACGTTGCCGCATTGCGAGATCTGACCGGTCCAGTAATCAAGGCCGTTTGCGTCAGGCTCGCGTCCCAAATAATCATAATAGTGTTGGCGCACGAAAAACTGCGCCTGGTCCGCCGGATTGGTAGTTGGCGGCAAGGTGTCATTGTCGTGGATGGTAAGCTGACTGGTAGCCACAGTGGCGCCGGTAGCGACACTGGTGAGTGTCAGGTTTACAGTCTCATCCCCTTCCAGATAAACATCGTCGCTGATCAATATCTTGAAAGTCAGGTTGGTCACGCCGGCGGGAAAATCCAACTTTCCAACTGCGACTGTGTAATCGCTGCGTTCTGAAGCCGTGCCATCACTTGTCGAATAATTCACGGACGCTGAAACTGATGAGTCACCCGTTCGCAAAACGGTGATCTCGGCCCGCGGCTGCGTCTCGCTGACAGAGTATCCGGGAGCGCTGAATTGAAATGCGCCAGCTGTCTGCTGGTTGTATTGAATGCGATGGACCGTCCCGCCAGTGCGCGCGAGGTAATAAAGACTGCCGTCAGGCGACACTGCCAAGTCCGCCGGGGACAGGATTCCGGCCGCAAAGTCGGTCGCTGTATTTGTGGTCAAATCGAGCC
>Ga0209798_10001157_pt1 | contig 16137 bp, 14 predicted proteins | sample DOMMetBare3Fresh_FD_187475 | JGI IMG/M metagenome (GOLD analysis project Ga0209798, IMG submission 187475) | Wetland sediment microbial communities from St. Louis River estuary, USA, under dissolved organic matter induced mercury methylation -... | ecosystem: Environmental > Aquatic >...
ATGAAAAAAAGAAAACCAAGAAATAAGATTCTGTACATAATTCAAATTTACACTCAGATTTTTTTCAAACTGCCATCTTTATAAAATTTCACATAAGAATAAAAAAATCCCCCCGGAAGAGATCCGGAGGGAATGATACTTACTACCGATATAAATTAATTGCCTAAATAGCTTTTAAGTGCATTGCTATAACGGGCTTTTTGCAAACGTTTAATTGCTCTTTCTTTAATTTGACGGATACGCTCTTTTGTTAAATCATATTTCTGACCAATTTGTTCAATGGTTACACCATGTTCACCATCTAAACCAAAATAAGCATTTACAATTTCCGCTTCACGGGGACTGAGAGATTTCAATACTCTGCGTATTTCATTACGGAGAGAATCTTTCATCACATCTTCATCTGTATCATCACTTCCTTCAAGCAAATCACCCATAGCCACATCTTCTGCTTCGTGTACCGGAGCATCTAATGAGGTATGTCTTGTATTGCTTTGGAAAATATTATTGATTTCCGTTTCACTCATTTCAAGAATATCAGCCAGTTCTTCGGTTGATGGTTCTCTTTCATGTTCCTGCTCAAAAGCCATGTATGCTTTATTGGCTTTATTGTAAGTTCCTATTTTGTTTTGAGGCAAACGAACCAAACGGCCTTGTTCAGCCAAAGCCTGTAAAATGGATTGACGAATCCACCAAACGGCATAAGAGATAAATTTAAATCCTTTGGTTTCATCAAAACGTTGTGCTGCTTTAATTAAACCGAGGTTTCCTTCATTAATTAAATCACTTAAACTTAAACCCTGATGCTGATATTGTTTGGCCACCGAAACCACAAAACGAAGGTTGGCTTGTACTAATTTATCCAAAGCCCTCTGATCACCCATTTTTATACGCTGAGCAAGAGTTGTCTCTTCTTCAGGATTGATCATTGGAATTTTAGAAATCTCTTGTAAATATTTTTCAACCGCCTGTGAATCACGGTTGGTAATTTGTGTTGCAATCTTAAGCTGCCGCATATTTTTTTCCTCTTAATGTTTAGAAACGTTTGAAAGCAAGGGAAATTGACCGAGTGCTGTAAATAATTGGTAAATAATCCGCTAATTCAGCAAAGGTACAATTCAATCCTCGTTTTTCATAGTCTATGTTGATAATTGTAACTAAATTGAGTGTTAATGTAACGTTTGCAGTGCAAAAATTTAAAAACAGAATAACAGTTATAAGATGCAAAATGTTGAAATTTGAATAAGATTCATTAAAACAGTAGAAAAGAAGTTAACATATAAATAGTTGATATGGAATTGATTGATTTAAGGAGTGACACAGTTACCCGGCCAACTAAGCAAATGACTGAAGCAATGTTTTCAGCAAAAATTGGTGATGATGTATTTGGAGAAGATGAGACTGTTAATAAGTTAGAAGAAACTGCAGCAAATATGTTTGGAATGGAAGCCGGGATATTTTGCCCGTCAGGAACAATGACCAACCAGATTGCAATAAAAATCCACACACAGCCGGGTGATGAGGTTATTTGTGATGAATTGTCGCATGTATATCAATATGAAGCAGGAGGTATAGCTTTTAATTCAGGATCTTCCGTTAAGCTTTTACAAGGAAACAGGGGTAGAATTAACTCATTACAACTTACAGATGCTGTAAATGCAGACGATGTACACAAGCCGGTTTCCAGTTTAGTTGTTTTAGAAAACACCTGTAATAAAGGCGGAGGAAGTTGCTATGAACTATCTGACATAGAGTTGATTCATGATTTTTGTTTAAAACACAATCTGAAACTGCATTTAGATGGAGCAAGGTTATTTAATGCACTGGTTGCCAAAAAGCAAACCGCTGTTTCATACGGACAGCTTTTCCATTCTATTTCAATTTGCTTAAGTAAAGGATTGGGTGCTCCGGTAGGCAGTGTTTTGCTTGGTACGAAAGAAATGATAAAAAGAGCACGAAGAGTACGAAAAGTATTTGGTGGAGGCATGAGACAAGCGGGAATTATTGCTGCTGCAGGTCTGTTTGCTTTAGAACATCATATTGAAAGATTGGAGACTGATCACATTCATGCGAAAAAAATTGAAGAAGCATTACTTTCAAACCCAAATGTTGATTCTGTTTTACCAGTTGAAACCAATATTATTCTTTTCAACTTAAAGATTGGAATTGATACCGGGAGCTTTGTATTAAAAATGAAAGAAAAAGGAATTCTTTGTCTTGCTTTAGGTAAACAACAAATCCGGTTTGTTACTCACCTTGATGTTAGTAAAGAAATGGTTGAAAAAATTTGCCAGCAGTTAAAAACGGTGTAATTATTTATTTGGTAAAACACTCCAGTAAATCAAAACTATTCTTCTGCGCTCATCATTTTCTTTATAATTTTTGATATTACTATCTGGTAATTTTTCACCCTCCCCTGCTTCTAAAAGTTCAAAAGTAATTTTGTTGATTGTTTTAAAATCATTTGCCCGTTCTTTAATAAAACGGTCAATTAACTTCGAAATTTCCTCTGCACGAAGAGCTGATAAACCAGCATTGAGTTGTTCTTTTGTAGGATTTTCAACCTTAATATAATTCTTGATTTTTTTATATAACTCTGTGCCAGGCATTATTTTCATACCATCAGCATACCCATTTATTACTACTTGAGCAGTTCTGAATATTTCTGAATACGTATTTGAAAATTTTAATAATGAATCTACTATCGGACTGAAATAGATCTTTGCCATTTCGTATTTATCAGTTGGAATCATATGGCCACCCGGCCCAAAAAAGGCTGCCAGATTAAAAAGATTACGTTTTGATTTACTTAACCCATCTTCTATCATTTTAAAAACATATTGCTGATATTCTGTTTTCTTATTTACTACAGAATCTATCAAAATTACTTTCGCTTTTATGGTTGTAAAATTCTTACTGAAATCTGATGGTTGATCAATCCTGCGTTTTAGTATCATAATTTCATTTGAAATAGAATCAATTTCAGTTTGATATCCCAATAAACGGTTATCTATATTCGCCGCAATTGATTCGCTGATACTGCCTGATTGAAGAAAAATTTCTTTAGAATTACCAATTGATTTAATTGTTTCAGTAGCCTGGGTTTGCTTTTCAGATGCAGAATTTAAAATTGAATTAAACTTTACTTTGTCCTCATTAAGTTCAGTTTCAAAAACCCTTTTTTCCAATTGAGTATAATCAGAATTATTAGCGATCAAATCTTCTGCAACTAATTGATTTATTTTCTTAATTTTTGGCTTTAACTCATAAAATTCTTCATTAAAAGCAACTCTGAAATTAACCTTACGTAAAAGTGTGTTTACAAGTAGGGATGATGAGTCTAATTTATTTTTCTGATTCCGTATTTCCTTCTTAAGCACTTCATAAGTACTGTCTGTATGAAAACCTTCTTTGTAAATGCTATCATTTTGTATTTCAAGGATTTGAAATCTTGCAACCTGATTGTTTAAAGCGTTTTTTGAGGCAGTTAATGTATTTCTGTATTCGATCCTTTTTAATGGATGGCACGAGACTAATAAATAAATGAATATGACTATTGAAACCAGATTGTATATTTTCATAATAGAAGTAAAGATTGCAAATGTATATATATTAAGCTTTTATAATATTACAACCAAGTAAAAAAAGAAATCATTTCATCTTTAGATTAAAAATAATAAGTGTAATTACTTAGAATTTGTTTCAAAATACAATTAACAGCATCAAAAAAAAGGCTGCATTAAATGCAGCCCATTTTTTAATTTTTTATCCGTTGCGATTGGTTATTCAGCGCAATGAAATATTGCTGTATCATATCATTCATCACATTTACAGTTTCTCCTAAATGCAGGTCTCTTTTTAAACGATTTATGAATGCTGTATTTCTTTCTTCTTTAAAAGTATCACCTTTTATTCGCTCCTGATCAACCAAAAGGTTTATTACAGTTAAAGGAGTTTGCAATTTGGTTAATGTATCAATGGTTTTAATTACATTACTCAAATTCTTTGAATCCTGGCGGTACTTTACAAGATTTAAAGAATATTGTTTGTCATTTATTTTTTCAAGCCAGTTTGTTTTTTCTTTTATTTGCTGGAAAGATTTATTCTCTTTTATTCTATCATTGCTACGTTGAACAATCGTGTTTAAATCATAATCATTCTTCCAGTTTTTATACTGGGTACTGATGATTTCATCCCAGGCTAAAGCATCCTCATCATCTTTTTCTCTGAATTTAAGATATTCATACTGATCAGGCAATACGATGTCTGATACCACACCTTTTAATTGTGTACTGGCACCTGTAATTCTGTAAAATTTCTGAAGCGTTAATTTAATATCACCTAAGTCGCTGGCAGTAGAAGTACTTGTCCAATTGCTTCTCTCTAATTGAATGCTGCGTTGTACAGTTCCTTTTCCATAAGTTGATGTACTTCCAATAACCAATCCTCTTTTATAATCCTGAATAGCTGCGGCAAATATTTCAGAAGCTGAAGCACTGAACTCATTCACCATTACAGTTAACGGACCATCCCAAAGAACAGTTTTATCTCTGTCTTTTAAAATAGTTGGATTTTCATCCCTGCTTTTAACCTGAACAACAGGTCCTTCATCAATAAAGAAGCCCACCATCTTAACAACATCCATCAATGAACCGCCACCATTATTTCTTAGATCAAGAATAATTCCGTTTATACCCTCCTGCTTCAGTTTCAAAATTTCTTTTGCTACATCATCGGCACAACGGGCTCCATTGGCATCCTGAAAATTTGCATAAAACTCAGGTAAGTATATATAACCGATTTTATAATTTTCAGGCCCTTTTATGATTGTGCTTTTTGCAAAGGTTTCTTCAAGATTTATTTTTTCCCTGATCATGGAAATAACCTTGATTGTTCCATTTGCTTTTTTGATCGTTAGTTTAACTTCAGTTCCTTTTTTACCTCTGATGAGTCTTACTGCATCGGGTACTTCATATCCTGTAAGATCCTGTGGTTCTTCATTACCCTGCGCTACTTTAGTTATAAAATCACCAATTTGTATTTCACCCGATTTATCTGCAGGGCTTCCTTTTACGATGGTTGCAATTTTTATGTTGTCGTCTTCTTCGGTTAAAGATGCACCTATACCAAAAAACTCACCACTCATCTGTTCATCAAATGATCGTTTCTCGATGGGTGGAAAATAGGTGGTGTGCGGATCCATTGTTTCTGTGATATCATTCACAAACAAGTTAAAGCGGTCTTCATCTTTAAATCTGTTCCTGAAGCGATCGTACATACGATCCATCAACTTTAACACTTTATCACGAGCTTCTTTTTCAAGCTCAGTATTTGATTTAACCGTTGCTCCTTCTTTGGTTTTTGATTTTTCCTGTTCATCAATTAAATCAACATATCGCTCAAGAGTGTAATACTTCAATTTTTTACGCCATGCGTCTTTTCGTGCATTTTCGTTTTGAGGAAAACTTAATTTTTCTCCATCAGCCAGATAAGTTTCGTTAACTGTAAAATCAAACGGTTTGCTTAAAATGTCCTTATAAATAACTGCAGATTCTTCTACCCGTTTTTTATAGATTTCATTAATTAAATAAAAAGACTCAAGTGTAGAACCGTGTATCTCATTATCAATATTAGTTTCAATATTTTTAAATTTTTGAATATCAGTAGCCATGAAATAAGTCTTATCCGGATCAAGACTGGCTAAAAACTTATTAAACACTTCTTTTGAAAATGTATCATCAATCTTTTTGGGATTAAAATGTCCTTGTTCAAGAAACTCTCCAACCAGTTGAAGAATGCGTTCAAAACGGTTTGAAGGTATTTTACGGGTAGAGGATGATTGTACGGCAAAAAACAAGCTACCGCCCAGAAGCAGTACAAGAATAATGATGATACTTTTTTTCGTAAACATATTTTTAATAAAATTTGACATAAAATATTAACTGTAAAAATAACGAGAAAAAAGTTAGGCTTAAAGGCCGTTTATCGATTTATTTGCTTTTAACAAGCCATTTGCATTGTAAATCATCGCTTTTTAGACATGATCATAAAAACGGCAGGTATTGGTCGTTGCCCTTCTTTATCACTTGGTTTAATTGTTTCCTTGCCATTAACAAGCAAACAACTGCTACCCCCACCATCTAAATTAAGCGCTTCTTTACAACCCAAATCAGTTAAAATATTTGCAAGATGAACCAAAGATGCACCTTCTGCAATTCCGGTAAATCTACCCTGCACAACCAGAATAATCAATTTGCCATCGGCCGTATAGCCCATCGCAGTTCTGGGATGTTTATCATCTATTGCTTTTCCTGTAAACATTCTTTCTTCATTGTTGCTGACTTGAACCTTGCTATTCTGAACCAATACCGGGCCGCCTCCAATAGCTGTATTCATTTTCCATTTCCTATAACTTTTAGTTTCAAAAGAAGAAGAAATTGTTTTTGAAATTCGGAAAATATCCGCATTATTAATAACTGATACTGAATCTTTATAAGCATTTATACTTTTTTGAAAAGCTAAAGGTCTTTTTAAAGTAGTGTCGCTAAATAACCACGCTACATCTGCGGTTCTGTTTCTTGTTATCCCAATAGCCGAACGAAACGGGTGCATATAGGTAAGAGTATCTTTTCCTTTCAATGGAAGGGTATGAATATTATAAGAAACCAATTTCCCATTTTTAATTACTGTATTAAGATTTCTGTTACTTGCAAAATCAAAGAAAGTGCCATTAACAACAACAAGTGGTTGATTGTTTTTATCATAGAATTTTTTTGGAGTTAATCTTCTTTTGTAAGTTGTATCTGTAGTGAAAACCAATTTCCTGTCTTTTATATCAGCAATTACATAAAATGCAATATTGGATTTGCCTTCTATTGAATCTGTTGATTTAAATACATGTACAGATGCCGGCAAAGGTTGATAAAGCGAATCAACATTTTCCCATTTTAATTGTGCTAAACAAAAAGGAGCACTTGTAAAAAACACAAATGCTCCTGTTATTATTTTTTTGATCATTATTATGAAATAATTCCGGATTTCTCTTTCTGCCATTTTTCTTTTCCAAAACCCGGCAAAACATGTTTTTCGCTATGATAACTGCTACGTACTAAAGGTCCGCTTTCTACATAATCAAGACCTATACTATATCCATAATCCCTGTATTCTGCAAATTCATCGGGATGAACAAATCGTTGAACAGATAAATGCTTTTTGGTTGGTTGCAAATACTGACCAATTGTAACCACATCAACTCCATTATTCAACAAATCTCTTAAAGATTGAAATACTTCTTCTTTTGTTTCACCCAAACCAAGCATAATTCCGCTTTTCACACGCATGCCATTTTGTTTGAGGTAACGTAACACATCCATGCTGCGCCAGTACTTTGCCTGTATACGAACCTGCCTGGTTAGGCGCTCAACAGTTTCTATGTTATGAGATACCACTTCCGGATGAGCTTCCACTATCCGTTGTACATTTTCCATTTGCCCTTTAAAATCCGGTATTAATGTTTCAAGCGTGGTATCTGGATTCAACGTTTTAACCGCCCTGATGGTGTTATGCCAAATAATACTTCCACCATCTTTTATTTCATCTCTGTCAACGGAAGTAAGTACGGCATGTTTCACTTTCATTAAATGAATAGCTTCTGCTACTCTTTGTGGTTCATCCCAATCTAATTCATCGGGTTTGCCTGTAGCAACGGCACAAAACCCACAACTTCTGGTACAGGTATTACCAAGAATCATAAAAGTTGCTGTTCCTTCACCCCAGCATTCTCCCATATTGGGACAGTTACCGCTTTCACAAATGGTATGAAGTTTATGTTTATCTACAAGATTACGAACATGCCTATATGATTCGCCAATTGGTAAACGCACTCTAAGCCAATCGGGTTTTTTTAATTTCTGCTCAGTGGCAGAATCAGTCGCAACAATTTCCTGCATAATATTAATAACAAGTGAGGTGCAAAGTTAGTTTACTTTCTCTTTCCAAGAATAAGAGCTATATATCCGTTGAAAAAAAACTGTTTATTCGGATTAAGAAGCATAATATTTATTTTACGGGAATAAACTTCTGCATTTAAACCAATTTCAATTGCTGAAACCATTTCATTAAACCGGCCATAATCGAACCGTAATGCTGCTTTAGCGTGCAGGCCAGGCACAAATTTTATTTCTTTCCAACCATATCTTAAACCTGTACCCATTACAATATTTCCGGGGCTTAAAAATGCAGCACTGTCTTGTAAGGTATATTTTATATCTTTTGATTCTGACGGTCCGGGGTCATTTACTTTTACATAATAAGGCCTTTCTAAACCAATAGATATACCTCCACCATAAATAGCATGAATAGCTACCCCATTTTTATTTGTTTTGCCACCCAACATTCTTTGTTGCCCAATAAAAGGTTTTAACTGATAAAAACTATTTTGTTTACCATATACATATGGTGAGCCAACCTGAAAAAAACCATTTCCGCTTAATACGTTATTTAATCGTTTCTCTTTAGGGTGTTTAATTTCGGAAAAATCAATTGAGAATATGGTTGCAGTGGTTACACTTTTTAAATATGCTTTTTCATAAAATAAAGAATAACCATTTGTATTCAGTTTCAGTCCAAACACATTTTGTTTATTAAATACAAGTGCTCCCTCTTCCTGTTGACGGATAAGATTATCTATCTTCTGACGGCGTTCTTCTTTTTTTTCATCACGTTCACTTTTCTTTTTTGGTTGATTTTGTGCCAATAAAGAAAGAACTGAAATAAGGAAACAAAAACTGATAAGAATTCTTTTCACAAGCTGAATGTTATTGTTAAAGTAAATTTACATATTAAAACGATAGATGCAGCATTGTGTTATCTTGCTGCCCAAACTTTCTGGAATAATTCACAAGTTTATGACATCAAACATTCTTTACAAAGGCCAGTTGCGTACTGAAGCAACACATTTACAAAGTAACACAACCATTGAAACAGATGCTCCCCTTGATAACCAGGGAAAAGCTGAACGATTTTCACCAACAGATCTTGTAGCAACCGCTTTAGGAAGTTGCATGATGACTATTATGGGAATTAAAGCCCGTGATATGGATATTGACCTCACCGGTGTAAAAATGGATATTCAAAAGCACATGAAAAGTGAACCACGAAGAATTGGAGGCGTGGATGTTCATTTTCATTTTCCGGCTCATCTGCAACTGGATGAAAAACAAAAAGCAATTTTGAAAAATGCAGCCCTCACTTGCCCTGTTGCAAAAAGTTTACATACTGATATTGAACAAAATGTTGTGTTTAACTGGTAACCTGCTTTTTAAAAATGCTGTTACCAATTGCACAGTTTAAACAAAGCTTAGCTGCACAATAATTTTTTTTAAGATACAACAGTGCCTGAGAATCAAACGCATTATCATGTGTTACTGAACAGGCTTCCCATTTTTTAGTTACGCTGTTATTTTCTTTCGGTAATTGTTGCAGCCATTGAATGGCTTTTTGTTTTAGGTTTTGTTTGTTATGATGCATGGCATAGGAAAACAAAACAGGAATAATTGTATTGATGAGTATGCTTTCTACCATCATGCTGCCCAATTTTTTTATTTTATATGCAGATGGTTCATTGAATGTATAATGATAATGCCAATAATCGTTTGCAGTTACCGAGAGCAATTTTTTTATTGTTTCCAGATCTTTTGCTTCCAGAATTTTTGAAAACAAATGACTCGACTCATGAATAAGCATGGCCAGCTGTGCAAATCGGATTGTTGGAAAATTAGATGGCCGCATTCTTAAAAAGTTCATCAACATTGATATAGGTTGTAATTGATGTTTTTTCTTCAGGAACTGGTATTCCTTATGTAACAAAACAGGATAATCTTCCCTAAATTCCTGGTTGAGTAACCCTGCCTGTCCAAGCAGCATCGCTTCCAACTGATGGATTTGATTTTTGTGTTTTGCAAGAATGGTTATTGGTAGTGATTTAGCAACAGCTTCAAAAGCATCTGTATTAATTGGAATACCAAAATTCCTTGCCAGAAGCTGCCAGAACACTTCTTCCCAATGAAAATTTGTTTGTTGAAGCAGTTGATTTATTTTTTCATTTTTCTCAAACAAACGTTCAGCAACCATACGTTCTTTCCAACTCATCCAAACCAAATTACTAATACCTGCTATTTGATTTTCACAAGGAATAAACTGATTTTGCTGCATCAATTCATTATACCTGTTTAAAAGAGAATTAGATATTCTGTTTTTAAGTTCCAGAACCGGAACTGATTTTTCATCTTTTACATCCTGCTCCCAAACCACATGTAAAATGATATTATTATAATGCTCATCATGGGAATGCCCATGTTTTTCCCAATCACTTGTTTTAATATGTAATTCAATATTACCAACCCATGTTATTTGATTCAGTAAGATTTTAGCATGTAAAAAATCGGGACCCTGATCCCTGTTTAATAGTCCCTGGGAAAGAATTTGGATATCCTGGCCGTTTGTGGCAACCAGTTGCTCCTGATTAAAATACAAATGTTGCCAGATGAATTGCAGCAAGCGTTCGTTCATAGTATTCATTTGATCAATTGAAACTGAACTTTTTGTTATTGAAGAACAAAATAAAAATAAAAAAGATTCATTGAATTGAAGATCAACAATTTTAAAAATGGACAATTCTTAACTGGCAAAATCATTAAAATGAGTAATGGCCTTTACTACCCTGCTAACAGGTAAGCCCATTACATTGTAAAAATCACCTTTTACGCTTTTTATGCCAATCACTCCTATCCATTCCTGTATGGCATAAGCTCCGGCTTTATCATAGGGTTGATAATGTTCTACATAATATTGAATCTGCTCATTAGTTAAATAATGAAATTCAACCTCAGTAATATCAGCAAAAGAAATTTCTTTATGGCCTTTTAATAAAACCACACCTGTAATTACCAAGTGTGTTTTACCTGAAAGATCACGGAGTATTTGAATGGCATCTTCTTTTGATGATGGCTTACCAATCACTCTGTCTTTTAATACCACTATTGTATCTGCAGCTAATATTAATCGGTCATGACTTAATTCATCCTTTACTGCCAGCGCTTTATTGTGAGCAATATAAAGTGGTACCTGTTCAACTGATAATGATGCAGGATACATTTCATCTGTATCTTTTACTATAATATCAAAGGGAATTTCGGCCCATTCAAGAAGTTGTTTTCGTCTTGGAGATTTGGATGCAAGAATAATTCGTTCCATCAGCCAAAGATTTTAAAAAAGATCATTGAAAGAATACCTGTAAATATGATGGCTTTAATCCATTTGCTGAGTGTAGCAAAATCAGCTGTTGTTTTTGCCTTCATCAAAAAATAAAGGCTATATACTGAAGGTATAATAATGAATACCAAGGTATAGCCAGCAGCCAGCCACATTTTAAATTGTAACACATAAAACATCACAACTATAAGCAGTGCAATTAAAATCACCATCCAGATAGTTGTAAATACTTTTGAAAAATCAACACCCCAAACAATAGGCATAGTTTTACAACCATACTTTGCATCGCCTTCCATATCTTCAATATCTTTTACTACTTCACGTATGAGTGTAATGATAAATGCAAACGAAGAATAGAGCAATGCTAATCTCAATAGTTTTTGTTGCGATCCGGGATTAATTACATGTGAGAGATCAATTTTTTGCTGAATAGTTAAAAGATAAACAACAAAAACAACCCAGGCTGTTAAAAATGAAATTGAAATATTCCCACTTAATAATTTCTTTTTAAAGGATGTACTGTAAAACCAAAGCAGGAACACACATATTGTATTGGCAAAGCCAATAATCCAATTACCATTTTGCAGACCGATATAAAATCCCATCAATATACCTGCAATTGAAAAGAATAAATGAAAAAGAATAGCCCATCGTCTGCTGATGGTTTTGTCAACAACCATCCTTGCGGGTTTATTTACCAGGTCAATATTTAAATCGAAATAATCATTAATTACATAGCCTGCTGCTGCTATAAAAACAGATGAAATACAAAGGATAATAAACAGAATTGAATCTTCTCTTGGCATATGCAGGCCGCCATATAACACCGGTTGAGCAACGCAATAAAAAAACAACACCTGTGTTAACCCGATAAATAAAAGATTAGGCCAGCGTATCAATTTAAAAAAATCGGCTAGTTTTTGCATTGTATTATTTATACATTGAAGATATGAAGAGATGTACAGTTGATCTTTTTAAGTTTTTTGTTTCTTTTTTTATAACGCTGATGTTGAAGTTGAAGACTCATGCCAATGATCATTTAACTTCATTACCTTTTCAATAACTTCTCTTGCACAACCTTGCCCTCCATAAATGCTTGATATAAATTTTGATACTGCTTTTATTTCAGGAGCTGCATCTGCCGGACAAGCTGAAAGCCCAACTAATTTCATTACTTCCAGATCAGGAATATCATCGCCCATAAAAAGGGTTTCTTCCCATTTTAAATGATTGGAAAGCAGAAACTGAGCCAGTACTTCTTCCTTATCTTTCACTTTCATAAACACATTCTTCACTCCCAGGTATTCAAAACGTTCGGCACATGGTTTTGAAACACTGCCCGATATAATAACAACATGGTAACCTTTTTTTACGGCAAGTTGTATGGCATAACCATCTTTAATATTCATTCTGCGGATGAATTCATTGCCGGGGAATATTAATAATGATCCATCGGTTAATACACCATCCAGATCAAAAACGAAGGTTTTTATTTGTTTAAATTGTTCAAGTAAGTTCATGCAATTAGTTAAAGAGTGAAGGTCTTACTTTTTATGATACATTGAAACGATACTTTCTGTAAATAGCTGATAGAGCTTTTGCAGATCAGGTTCTTCCTTCAGCATATGCAGATGTTTTTGAACCGTTAAATCATCTCCCCTTCTTGCAGGGCCTGTTTGCAAATCATAAGCTGATCCGGTTCCAAGCCTGTTTGCAACTTCGGCTATAATCAGATGCAGAAGTTGGAAATTGAGCTGATGTTTTGCACAATAACTTTCCGTTAAAGCATACAAATGATTGCTGAAGTTGCTTACTATAACTGCACTCAAATGCATTTGCATTCTTGTTTCATCATTGGCCAGACTTACTTTCGATGAAAAGGAAGAAGCAAAATCAATCAACAATGCTTTTACATCATCCGAGTTTCCATCAATAAGAATAGGTATTTCAGGTAACCCGACCATGTTTTTATTTAAACTCTGTAAAGGATATAAAACACCATAATTGGGAGATGAATTTTTCAATACTGACATACTAACAGAACCTGCTGTATGCACCAATACTTTCTTTTTAAACCTCAGTTGATCAGCAATTTCCGGAATTACCAGATCAGAAACTGCTATGATGCAGATTTCAGCATCAGAAGTTAAATCTTTTAAAGTTTTGATTGATTCTGCATTAAGTTGATTAGCTAATTCATCAGCATGTTTCTGGTTTCTGCTCCATACCTGTACAATCCGGTGCCCGGCATTTGCAATGAGTTTCCCAAAAACCGTTGCTGTATTACCTGATCCTATCAACAGAACATTCATTTCTTCTCTTTTAATAAATTGATTGAACTAATTTGCAGTACAAAAATAAACTTACTCCATTAATTCGGTTTTTAAACTGGTTTTAATTTGGTTTAAAGTTGAACTGATTTTTAATGTGATTATTAAACGAACTAACAGATGAAACTTGCACAAAAACTGGTTATCGGTTATTACAGAGCCAAGCTCAACATTTTTGCCAAACTTTCTAAACGTAAAGCAGCAGAAAAGGCCTTTGAACTATTCTGCACTCCTTTTACCGGATCAAAAAGAAAAGACCCTCCTGTTTTTGAAAAAGCAGAAAAGCTTCATTTAAAAATGGAACATTTTAACCTTGTTGGCTACCGTTGGAACCATCCACAAACTAAAAAAGCATTAATCCTTCATGGCTTTTCATCAACTATTAAAAAGTTTGATCACTTTGTTTTACCATTAATTAAGAAGGGATATGAAGTAATTGCCTTTGACGCTCCGGCCCATGGAGAAAGCAGTGGCAAAACAGTAAACATCTTACAGTACAAAAAAACCATTGAAGCAGTTTATGAAAAATTCGGGCCAATTCAATCTTTCATTGCCCATTCGTTTGGCGGACTGGCATTAAGCCTGTTTATGGAAAAACAAAAATACCAGGAAAATAAAAAAATGGTGTTAATAGCTCCTGCAACTGAAACATCAACTGCCTTGCAAACATTTTGTGAGTTCCTTCAAATTGATGATGAAGTAAAGGAAGAACTACGATTATTAATAAAAGAAAAAAGCGGATTATTGCCCGAAGAATTTTCTATTCGTAAAATGGCCAACAAAATTAAAGCAGAAGTTTTGTGGGTGCATGATAAAGAAGATGATGTTACACCCTGGCTGGATGCAGAAAAAATTCAACAGGATAACCATCCCAACTTTCAATTTTTACTCACTACCGGTTTAGGACACAGAAAAATTTACAGAGATAGTAAGGTAAAAAAAGCAGTGATTGAGTTCTTGTAATTGAAAGTTGAAAATGGATCATTAATAATGATAAAATCACAAAACTTCACTTTCAATTTATAACTTTCAATTTTCAACTTTCGTAGTTTTTCTTTGATTTATGAATCATTTTATAATATTGTGGCGCCGTAGTCCTCAAAAAATGCGGTTAATACATCTTACATATGCCTAAGAATTTACTGATTGTTGAGAGTCCTGCGAAAGCCAAAACCATTGAAAAAATACTTGGAAAAGATTTTGAAGTAAAGAGTTGTTTTGGTCATATCCGTGATCTTGAAAAAGATGAAATGGGTATTGATGTGAACAATCAATTCAAACCAAGGTACATTGTTCCCCTTGATAAAGAAAAGGTGGTAAAAGACTTAAAAGCCCTTGCCAAAAAAAGTGATGAAGTTTGGCTGGCAACGGATGAGGACCGTGAAGGTGAAGCCATCAGCTGGCATTTATGTGAAGTGCTGGGCCTTGATCCGGCTAAAACAAAACGCATCGTCTTTCATGAAATTACAAAACCCGCCATACTAGGTGCTGTACAAAAACCACGTACAGTAGATATGAACCTGGTGCATGCACAGCAGGCAAGAAGAATATTAGATCGGATTGTTGGTTTTGAATTGAGCCCTGTTTTATGGCGCAAAATAAGCATGCGGAATAACCTCAGCGCCGGCCGTGTACAAAGTGTTGCAGTACGATTAATTGCTGAAAGAGAAAGAGAAATCAATGCCTTTGCTTCAACCTCTTCATTTAAAATTGAAGCACTATTTTCAGCAAAAGATTTACAGGATAAAACTGTTCAGTTTAAAGCAGAAGGCAGCAAGCAAAATACAGCCGATGATGCTGAACAATTTTTAAACAGTTGTAAAGGCGCTTCTTATTCTGTAAAAGAAATTTTTGTCCGTCCTGGAAAAAAATCACCGGCACCACCATTTACAACTTCTACTCTGCAACAGGAAGCAAGCAGAAAATTGGGTTACTCTGTTAGCCGTACCATGCAGATTGCACAAAAATTATATGAAAGCGGTAAGATCACTTACATGCGTACAGACTCAACCAACGTCTCTGCGCTTGCACAAAACGAAGCGCGCCAATATATCAAGAACAAATATGGCCCTGACTTTATGCCTGCTGAAGCGCCTCAATATAAAACTCGTTCTGCAAATGCCCAGGAAGCACATGAAGCCATCCGCCCAACCTCCGTGATGCGTGAGCCGGAGCAGGTCAAAGAGTATCTTGAACCGGCTATGTTTAAGCTGTATCGCTTGATCTGGCAGCGATTTGTTGCCTCTCAAATGGAAGCCGCGGTTTACGATACCTTGCAGGTGGAAGTCACAGGCAAGACGAAGGAACATGAATATCTGTTGCGCGCTTCGGGTTCAACAGTGAAGTTTGCGGGTTTTCTGGTCGTTTACGAAGAAGCCAAAAATGAGGATGTAAAATCGGAAGAGGATGAAGAAAACGTCCGTATTCCGGCCGGGGTGGTGGAGGGGCAGAAGCAGGAATTGATCCGCCTGATCCCGGAACAACATTTCACTCAACCGCCGCCGCGTTATTCGGAGGCCTCGCTTGTGCAGGCACT
>Ga0209798_10001158_pt1 | contig 16122 bp, 15 predicted proteins | sample DOMMetBare3Fresh_FD_187475 | JGI IMG/M metagenome (GOLD analysis project Ga0209798, IMG submission 187475) | Wetland sediment microbial communities from St. Louis River estuary, USA, under dissolved organic matter induced mercury methylation -... | ecosystem: Environmental > Aquatic >...
GGACACCGACCGGGCGGCCGGTCGGCTCGTGCTGCGGCCGCCAGCCCATCGGGTGCAGCACGTCCCGCGTGAACGCCAGCCAGGCCACGGTCCGCTCTCCGGCCGCCACCCCGAGCAGGGCGCGCTGCTCGGCGGTGGGGTGCTCGGTCGTGCTCAGGACGACGACGGAGGGCGCGGTCACGCCGACGCCCGTTGCGGCAGCCGGTCGAGGACATCGCGCAGCGCGGGCTCCAGCAGGTGGTCGCGCCGAAGCCGCGCGCCGAACCGGACGGCGGCCTCGACGAGGTCCGGCCGGTGGTCCACGCTGTCGACGGCCGCGGCGACCAGGGCGTCGGCCAGCCCCCCCGCACTCATCGTGACCGCCGGGTGCCAGCGGGGATAGCCGTTGAGGACCCGTCGGGCGTCGTGCTCGGGTGCGAGCACCGAGGCCACGGGGAGCCCGGTCGCCAGGTACTCGTACACCTTGCCCGACGTCACCATCGCCGACCCCTCCTTGGCGAAGAGCAGGACGTCGAGCGCACCGTACGCCTCGCCGATGCGGCTCTTGGGCCAGCGTCCGACGTGCACGACGCCGTCCCGGGCCGCATCGGCGAAGGTCCGCGCATGCACCGAGAGGTGCCCGCCCGAGTGGCCGAGCTGACCGAAGAACCGCAGCTCGGCCCGGGCCAGAAGAGGCGACCGGCGGCGAGCCTCCCGCCAGCCCTCGACCAGCAGGTGCAGCGGGAACTGCTCGCTGATCGTCCCGATGAAGCCGACGACCAACGGGTCTCGCCCGCCGCGGGGAATCGCCTGCGGGTCGAGGAACCGCTGGTCCCACCCGTTCTCGACGACCGCGATTCGGTCGGCGTGCTCCGGGTACCGACGGCGGTGCCAGTCGGCGATCGGCGGGTTGACGAACCAGGCCTGGTGCGCGCGCCCGAGCATCCACCCGAGCCACTGCTGGATCCGCTCGGAGTTCGCGAACGGCTGGCCGGTGTAGACGTCGAGCACCCACGAGTCGCGGTCGTCGAGCACGAAAGGCACCCCGTGGTCGACGTTGAGTCGCTGCGGCACGGCGTAGTCGACATACGGGTTGCCCGTGGCGATGGCGAGGTGGACCGGGTCCACCCGGTGCAGCCGCTGGGCGGCCGCTTCGACCCGCGGCCGCCACGGGCCGTAGACCGCCTCGGGGAAGACGGCCAGCTCGGCCCGCTCGGTGCGGGCCGCCCATGCGGCGGGGTCGGTGACCCGGTCGGGCGGCCACCGGTTGATCACCGGGTCGCGCCGGCCGGCCGGGAACGGGACCCGCAGCACGCTCACCCGAGGGTCGATCTCGCGGACCAGCGAGTGGTCCCCGCCGATCACCAGGTCGAAGGTCGCCTCGTCCGCCGTGAGCACGGTGACCCGGCAGCCGAGGTCCACGAGCAGGTTGGCGGTGGCCAACGCCCGGTAGGTGCCCGGCCCCCGGTGCGGCGGGAACCCCCAGGCCACGTAGAGCACGTGCGGACGCGCCCGGTCGGGCGCCGCCTCAGTCGGCACCACGAGCGTCAGCGAGCCTCAGCAGGGGGGCGTCCCAGCACCAGGCGGGTGACGCCGTCCCAGCGCGCCGGGTCGGTGACTCCGCGGCCGTCGACCAGCACCCGGATCCCCGGGAGGTCGTCAGCCGTGAGGGCGCGATACTCGGCGTGGTCCGCCTGGACGACCGCGGCCGCGGCCGGCTCACCGACGTGGTAGGGGTCGAAGCCCAGCGCCGCCAGCTCGGCGTCGTCGAACATCGGGTCGTGGACGGCGACGTCCGCCCCGTGAGCCTGCAGAGCGGCCACGGTCGGGAAGACACCGGAGAAGGCGGTCTCCTTCACTCCCCCGCGGTAGCTGGCGCCGAGGACGACGACCCGGGCGCCCTCGAGGTCGCCCAGCGCACCCCTGAGCACCTCGGCCGCGTAGGCCGGCATGGCGTCGTTGGCCGCGCGGGCGGCAGCGACGATCGTGGCCGTGGGGTCGTTCCACAGGTAGAACCGGGGGTAGACCGGGATGCAGTGGCCGCCGACCGCGATCCCCGGGCGGTGGATGTGGCTGAACGGCTGGGAGTTGCTCGCGTCGATGACCCGGTGGACGTCGATCCCGTGTGCCGCGGCGTAGCGCGCGAACTGGTTGGCCAGCCCGATGTTCACGTCGCGGTAGGTGGTCTCCGCCAGCTTCGCCATCTCGGCCGCCTCGGCGCTGCCCATGTCCCACACACCGTTGGGGCGGTCCAGGTCCGGCCGATCGTCGAACTCCAGCACGGCGGCGTAGAACTCCAGGCCGCGGCGCGCGCTCTCCTCGTCGACCCCGCCGACGAGCTTGGGGTACCGGCGAAGGTCCGCGAACACCCGGCCGGTGTAGACCCGCTCGGGCGAGAACACCAGCGCGAAGTCGCGTCCGGCCCGCAGCCCGGACCCGCGCTCCAGCATCGGACCGAACCGGTCACGGGTCGTCCCGATCGGGAGCGTGGTCTCGTAGGAGACCAGCGTGCCCGGACGCAGCTCCGCGGCGATCACCTCGGTCGCGGAGTCGAGCAGCCCGAAGTCCGGTTCGCCCGTGGCGTCGACGACCAGCGGGACGACGACGACGACCGCGTCACTGGTCGCCACCGCCGCGGCGGTGTCTGTGGTGGCCCGCAACAGCCCCGACCGGACGACCGCCACGAGTCGGGCCCCGAGGTCGGCCTCGCCGGGGAACGGCTCGACGCCGGCGTTGACCAGGTCGACCACCCGGGGACTGACGTCCGCGCCCGTCACCTCATGGCCGAGACCGGCGAACTGCACGGCCAGCGGGAGACCGATCTTGCCCAGAGCGACGACAGTGATCTTCACAGACCGGCCTTGTGGGAGCGGGGATACTGGTGATCAGACTACCGTGCGGCGACTCACCGGCCAGCCGCCGGAGCCCCGGGCCGAGCCGAGGAGAACCCGTGAAGGTCGTCAGCATCGTCGGCGCACGTCCGCAGTTCGTGAAGCTCGCCCCGGTGGCCGCCGCGATGGCACGCTCCGGCGTCGCGCACGAGATCGTGCACACCGGCCAGCACTACGACACCCGGATGTCGGACGTGTTCTTCGCCGACCTGCGCATCCCCGAGCCCGACGTCCACCTCGGTGTCGGTTCGGGCAGCCACGGCGTCCAGACCGGAGCGATGCTGGCGGCACTGGACGCGGTGCTCGACCAGCGGCGTCCCGACTGGGTGCTCGTCTACGGCGACACCAACTCCACGCTCGCCGGCGCCGTGGCGGCGGTCAAGCTGCACCTGCCGGTCGCCCACCTCGAGGCGGGGCTGCGCTCGTTCAACCGGGCGATGCCGGAGGAGCACAACCGGGTGCTCACCGACCACGCGGCGGACCTGCTGCTCGCCCCGACGACCGGGGCCATGGGGCACCTGGCCGACGAGGGCCTCGCCGAGCGGTCGGTGCTCGTGGGCGACGTCATGACCGACGTCTGCCTGCTGACCCGCGACGCGATGGCCGGCTCCCCGCCCGACCTTCCGGCGGGCGTCCGCGCCGAGGACGGCTATCTGGTCGCCACCATCCACCGCGCGGAGAACACCGACGAGCCGGCGCGGCTCGCGGCCATCGTGACGTCGCTCGCCGGGCTGCCCCTGCCGGTGGTCCTGCTCGCCCATCCGCGCCTGGTGGCGCGCTGCAGCGAGTTCGGCATCGCCCTCGACCAGGGCTCGCTGCGCGCCCGCCCCCCGATGACCTACCCGGAGATGGTTCGCGCGGTGCAGGCGGCCTCGGGGGTGGTCACCGACTCGGGGGGGCTGCAGAAGGAGGCGTTCCTCCTGCGCACGCCCTGCACGACGCTGCGGACCGAGACCGAGTGGGAGGAGACGCTCGTCGACGGATGGAACATCCTGGACGCCGACCTGTCCCAGGTGGCGGACGTGGCCGTGCGGCCGGTTCCCGACGCGCCGCAGGCGACGCCCTACGGCGACGGGGACGCAGCCGAGCGGGTGCTGATCGCGCTGGCCGGCGCCGTCCGCTGACCTCAGACGATCCGCCGCGCGAGCGGCAGGCGCGACAGCAGCCACGAGACGGTAAACGCGCCCACGGCCGTGCCCACGTAGAGGAAGACCAGCTCGGTCACCGTGGTCACCGTGGTGCCGATCCCGGAGAGCCGCTGCAGGGCGTAGAGCACGAGCAGGTGCACGGCGAAGACGCCGAGGGTCCGTTCGCCGAGCGAGTCGATCCACCGGCCCAGCGGCGGCCGGGCCCACCGGCTGCCCTCGGCGAACCAGGAGCGGGCGACGAGGAAGAGCGCGACGCACCCGAGTGCCACGAACCAGCCGAAGTACCCGGGCGGGGCCACGATGGACAGCCACCTGGACGGGCGCGGCCACACGCTCTGCCAGAACGTCAGGGCCGTGGTGGCCACCAGGACCCCGGACCAGATCCAAGTCGCCCGCCGCGACAGGGTCGCCTCGACCAGGACCGCCCCGAGCAGGAAGTAGCCCACGTAGGGAACCCAGTAGGTCAGCACCGTGTAGACCGGCGCGAGGCCCTTGACGCCGGCGGCGGTCAGCCCGCTGTTCAGCGTGGTCCACGACGTCGCGAACGCGGTCAGCGCGAGGGCGATCCCCAGCCGCTCCCGCCAGGCCCGACCGGCCACCATCCGCCAGAGCAGCGGGGCCATCAGGTACAGCCCCAGAATCAGCCAGAAGAAGTACAGCGCCGTGTAGGTCCGGCCCAGCAGGAAGGCGGTCGCCATCGACTTCAGGCTCGACCCCTGCCGCAGCACCAGCTGGGTGAAAGCCAGGTAGACGACATGCCACACCAGCAGGGCCGGCACGATGCGGTTCAGCCGCTTGCGGTAGAAGGCTGCCAGGGGCACGTCCATCGCCTTCGGCCGCAGCAGCAAGGCGCCGCTGATCATGACGAACATCGGCACCGACCAGCGGCTCACCTGCCGGAGGACCTGGCCGGCCCACCACACCGGCTCCCACTGCAGCGACGCCTTGGCCACCACGAGCCCGGACACGTGGATGGCGACGACGGCGAGGATCGCCAGGACCCTCAGGTAGGCGACCCAGGCGAGGCGGGAGCCGCCGGCCGCGCGCGCGCCCTCGACGGTGCGCGCGCCCTGCTCGGTCACCAGCCGGCCGCCGCGACGTCGATCGTCCGCCCCTCGGCGGCCGAGCGGATGACCGCCTCCGCGACCGCGACGGTCGCCAGGCCCTGGGGCATCGTCACGATGTCGGACACCTTCCCCAGGACGGCGTCCCTGAAGACCTCGTGCTCCGTGCGCAGCGGCTCCGGCTTGGCGATCGCGAACCGGACGACGTCACCCTCAGAGACCCCGCGGAACGCGGCGACGGTCTCCCACTGGGTGGGCACCGAGGCGTTGGCGTAGAACGTGAGGTCCGCGGACAGCGTGTCGGCGACGAAGGTGCCCTTCTCCCCGGTGACGATGGTCACCCGCTCCTTCAACGGCGACATCCAGTTGACGAGGTGGCTGGTGACGGTTCCGTCGGCCAGCTCCCCGACGACCGCGACGAGGTCCTCGTGCGTGCGGCCGCTCTTGTGCGCCGTCCGAGCCGCCACCGAACGGTAGGGCTGGCGGGTCACCCACATGGTGAGGTCGATGTCGTGGGTGGCGAGGTCCTTGACCACGCCGACGTCGGCGATGCGCACCGGGAAGGGACCCTGGCGGCGCGTGACGATCTGGTAGATCCCGCCCAGCTCGCCCGCCTCGAGGCGGCTGCGCAGGCTCTGCAGCGCCGGGTTGTAGCGCTCGATGTGTCCGACGGCGCCGACGAGGCCGGCCGACTCGAACGCGTCGGCCAGCCGCCGGGCCGAGGCCACGTCGGTGGCCAGCGGCTTCTCGACCATCGCGTGGACACCCGCAGCCGCCAGGGCGAGGCCGAGCTCCTCGTGGTAGGCGGTAGGCGCCGCGACCATGCAGTAGTCGAGGCCGAGGTCGATCAGCTGCTCGACCGACGACAGCACGGCCCGGTCACCGACCAGCCCCTTCGGGTCGCCGGCCGGATCGGCCACCCCGACGAGCTCCACCCCCTCCAGCGAGCCGAGCACCCTCGCGTGGTGGCGTCCCATCATGCCCAGGCCGATCAGGCCGGCGCGCAGGGCCGCCATCAGCGGCCCGCCGAGGCCACGGCGGTGACCGCGGCGACGATCGTGTCGAGGTCGTCCTCGGACAGCGCGGGATGGACGGGCAGCGAGAGCGCCTCACGCGCGGCTCGTTCCGTCTCGGGGAGGTCCAGGGTGCGGGCGAACGAGGGCAGCCGGTGGTTCGGCACGGGGTAGTACACGCCGCTGCCGACCCCGTGCTCGTCGGCCAGCGCCCGGGCGAACCCGTCTCGGTCGTCGGCCACCCGGATCGTGTACTGGTGGTAGACGTGCACAGCCTCGGGGGCCACCGGCGGGACGGCGATGCCCGCCACCCCAGCCAGCCCCTCGTCCAGTCGACGGGCGTTCTGCTGGCGACGGGCGGTCCAGCCGGGGAGCTTCTTGAGCTGTTCGCGGCCGATCGCGGCGTGCACGTCGGTCATCCGGGTGTTGAACCCGACGACCTCGTTCTCGTAGCGGCGCTCCATGCCCTGGTTCCTGAGCAGGCGCACCAGGTGCGCGACCGACTCGTCCGCGCAGGCGACCATGCCCCCCTCGCCGGAGGTCATGTTCTTGGTCGGGTACAGGCTGAACATCGCGAACGTGCCGAAGCTCCCCACCGGGCGGCCCTGCCAGCTCGCGGCGTGCGCCTGGGCGGCGTCCTCGAACAGCGCCAGCCCCCGCCGCTCGGCGACCTCCGTCAACCGGGTGAGGTCGGCCGGGTGGCCGTACAGGTGCACCGGCATGATGCCGACGGTCCGTTCGGTGATCACCGCCTCCACCGCCTCCGGGTCGAGGCAGAAGTAGTCCGGCTCGATGTCGGCGAAGACCGGCGTCGCCCCGGTGAGTGCCACGGAGTTGGCGGTGGCCGCGAAGGTGAACGACGGGACGATCACCTCGTCCCCCGGGCCCACCCCGGCGGCGAGCAGGCCGAGGTGCAGTCCGGACGTCCCCGAGTTGACGGCGACGCAGGTGCGCCCGCCGACCACCTGGTCGGCGAACTCCTGCTCGAACGCGGCCACCTCGGGGCCCTGGGCGATCATGCCGCTGCGCAGGACACGGTCGACCGCCGCTCGCTCCTCGGCACCGATCAGCGGCTGGGCGGCGGGGATCATGCGTCGACCTCGCTGAGGACGCCGTCGTGCTCCTGGTACACCGCGGCGGTCCGCGGACACCGGAAGCGCCCGGGGCCGAGCGGTTCCAGTGGCTCGCCGGCCCGACCGACCCACCGCAGGAAGCGGGCCGGAACGCCCGCCACCAGGGAGAAGTCCGGCACGTCGCGGACCACGACCGACCCGGCGGCGACCATCGCCCACCGGCCGACGGTGACCGGCGCGACGCAGACCGCCCGCGCGCCGATCGAGGCACCCTCCCGGACGGTGACCCCCACCTGGTCCCAGTCCGCCGCCGACTTCAGCGAACCGTCGGGCGCCACCGCCCGGGGGTAGCGGTCGTTGGTGAGGACCGCCGCGGGGCCGACGAACACGCCGTCCTCGAGCACGGCCGGCTCGTACACCAGCGCGTAGTTCTGGACCTTGCACCGATGGCCGAGCCGGACGCCCGCGCCGATGTACGCGCCTCGGCCGATCACGCAGTCGCGGCCCAGCCGCGCTCCCTCTCGGACCTGCGCCAGGTGCCACACGGAGGTCCCGTCGCCGAGCTGGGCACGTGGGTCGACGTCGGCACTGGGTTCGACGCGGGCGGGCATGAGACGACTCCGAGTGGCGAGGGCGGGGGGCGGCGTCACTCTACCGGTCCGGCCGCGGGCGCCTCCGGCCTGCGCAGCGGCCGTCCCAGGAACCCGGACAGGACGCGGGCCGACACCCGCCCGTCGTGCACCGCCGACGCGTAGGCGGGTCCCTCCGCGGCGAGGGCCCGGAACCCGTCCCGGTCCCCGAGGATGCGCTCGAGGACCGCCGTGACGTCGGCCGGCCCGGACTCCACGACCGGCAGCTCCCTCGGCAACCGGGCCCTGACCCGAGGGTGGACGTGGGCGACCACCAGCCGACCGGCGGCCATCCCCTGGATCGCCATCACGCTGTAGAGGCCGAGGACGAACTGGTCGAGCACCACGTCGGCCGCACGGACGAGGCCGGGCATCTGGCCGGGGTCCACCCCCTCGAGCCGCCGGTAGTCGATCAGCCCGCGCTCGTGCAGCTCCTGCAGCGCCGGGTCCACCAGGGCGCTGCCCTTGAGGAACGGGCTCGACGGCACATGGAGGACGACCGGCCGGCGCCGCTCCAGCACGGCGACATCACTGGCCCAGTCGGCCGGGTCGACGACGGTCGGCAGCCACTGCGCCGAGGGCGCGAAGTCGAGCAGGTCCGGCGTGGACACGAAGGTCGGACCGTCGAACCCGAGCATCACCGCGGACAGCCTGGTCGACTGCGCCTGCAGCCGTCGGGTCTCGTCGAGGCCCGGGTCGAACGGGGAGTACGGGTACAGCTCGCGATGGCGGGACGGCACGCGGATGTCGCTGCCGTGGGCGATCAGCCCGACCGTCAGCCCCGCCCGGCGGAGCACGGGGATCTCCCGGCCGCAGTCTTCCCCGTACAGCGGCCCCATCAACGGGCGCATCGAGTCGATCAGCACGTGCGTGAAGGATCCCTCGACCCAGCGGCGCTGGGCGAGCGCCCAGCGGTGGGACCGGTACACCGACTCGGGCACCCCGTAGTCGGAGGGGAAGACGAGCCGTCCCCGCTCCACCGCCATCACGGTGGCCGAGACACCGTCCAGCTCACGCTCGACGGTGCGCCCCCAGGCCCAGGCCTGGCCGGCGAAGTTGGCCGGCCCCACGAGCAGCCGGACGGAGGTGTCGCCGACCACCGGCCGCACCGGCTCGTCGACCGGAGGGCGCCAGACCCGCGAGCCGAGCCGCCACCACAGGCGCCGGCCGGTGCGCAGGAAGCGAAGCGCGGGTTCCGGCAGCCACCGCCGAAGGCTCTCCCGCACGCCGTCAGACTAGTCGGGGCGAGACCATCGTCCGCGTCGCACTACAGTGCGGACGCGGGACGCCCCGAAGGCCCGAGCACGACGGGACGCAAGGCAGGGAGACGGGCAGCGCACAGGGATGACCGACCGCCGACGACCGCACCTGCTCCTCGTGGCGTGGGGCTTCCCACCCTGCCGGTCCGGCGGTGTCTACCGCGCTCTGGCGACCGCCAACCGGTTCGCCGGCGGCGGGTGGGACGTGACCGTGCTCACCGTGCCGCGCGAGGTCTTCGTCCGCTACACCGGGGTCGACGCCACGCTCGAGGACCTGGTGGACCCACGAGTCCGGGTCGAGCGCGTCCCGTTCACCTGGGCCCGGCTGGAGACCGACGTCCGACGGTTCTCCCGACTGCGGGTGCGGGCTCCCGTCCTGTGGCGTCGGCTGCGGACCGGCCTGGACCGGTTGCCGTTTCCCGAGACCGGGTACGGGCCGTGGCGCGCCGAGCTCGAGCGCGCCGCGGCGCGCGTGCATGCCGAGCACACGGTCGACCTCGTGCTGGCCACGGCCAACCCGCACGTGGCCTTCACGGCGGCCTGGGCGCTGCATCGCCGCGCGGGTGTCCCGTACGTGCTGGACTACCGGGACGCCTGGCTGCTGGACGTCTTCGACGGCCGACGGCTGCACGGTCGGGCCAGCCGGGCGGCCCGATGGGAACGCCGACTGGTGGGGTCCGCGACCGAGATCTGGTTCGTCAACGAGCCGATCCGCCGCTGGCACGCGCGGCTCTACCCGGACGCGGCCGCCCGGATGCACGTGGTGGCCAACGGCTTCGACGTGTCGCTCGCGTCGGTCGCCCGGTCCCGCCCGGACGACTCCCCACTCGTCTTCGGCTACGTCGGGACGCTGACGCCCAAGGTGCCGCTGGCCGAGTTCCTCTCCGGCTGGACGGCGGCCCGGGCCATCCCGTCGATGGCCGGAGCCGTCGTCCGGGTGCACGGCTACCTCGGGTTCTTCCACGCTCCCGGACGCGAGACGCAGCGACTCCTCGACCGGGCGGCCGCGCAGGGCGTGTCGTACGAGGGACCCGTCGGCAAGCTCGACGCCGCCGACACCTACGCCGGGTTCGACGTCCTTCTCCTGTTGCTGGGCGCCGGTCGGTACGTCACGTCCGGCAAGGTGTTCGAGTACCTGGCCACCGGGCTGCCCATCGTCTCCGTGCACGACCCCGGCAACGCCGTCGCCGAGGTGCTGGGGGGCTATCCGCTCTGGTTCCCCGTCGCCGACCTGTCCGCGCCGGAGATCGCCCGGGCCCTGGTCGAGGCGGCGGCCGCCGCCAGGGCCGGCGATCCGGCCCTGCGGAAGGCGGCGGTCGAGTACGCCGAGGGCTTCCGGCGGGATCGGCAGCTCGACCCGCGGATCGAGGCCCTGACCGACGCAGTGACCGCCGGTGGACCGGACCCGGCCGGGGTCCAGCCGTGAACGTCCTGCTGATCGCGGAGGCGCGAACCCCGCCGAGCCGGCACACGGCGCACTCGATCGCCCGCCAGGCCGCGGCGGGCGTCACGTTCGACCTGGTGACGTGGTGGCCACCTCCGGCTGCTCTCGAGGCGGTCACCGACCTCGTCTCGGTGCTCGGACCCCGGCTGGAAGCCACCGAGCGGCGCGGCGACGGGTCCCTCCGGGCCCGGGCCTGGAGCCGACTCGTCCTGCCGACGTTGCTGTGGCGGGCGTTCCGCCGCGACCGGCCGTCGGTCGAGGCCGCGGGGCGGGCCGACATGATCGTGGCGCTCGACACCCCGGCGACGCTGACCGCCTGGCAGCTGGCCCGGCGGCTGCCCACGCCCGAGGTCATCCAGGGATTCGATGCCGCCGACGCCGTGCTGACGGACCGGCTCAGACGTCCTCGAGGGTGAAGGCGTCCTCGCCCACCTCGAGGAACTTGGTGTACCCCGCGACGACGTCGTCCGGGGTCCCACGCATGACCAGCCGGCCCTTGTGCAGCCAGATGGCGTCGTTGCACAGCTCCTTGACCGAGCCGAGGGCATGGGTGACCAGGAAGAGCGTCCCGGCCTGGGCCAGCAGGTCGCGCATCCGCTCCTGGGCCTTGACCCGGAATCGGGCGTCACCAGCCGACAGCGCCTCGTCGACGAGCAGGATGTCGGGGTCCATGTGCACGGCCACCGAGAACGCCAGGCGGCTGTACATGCCCGACGAGTACGTGCGCATGGGCATGTCCATGAAGTCCCCGAGCTCGGCGAACTTGGCGATCTCCTCGTAGCGCTCCTCGATCTCGGCGCGGGAGAGGCCGGCCGCCAAGCCGCCGAGGACGACGTTCTCGCGCCCAGACAACTGGGCGTTGAAGCCCACCCCGAGCGACAGCAGGGTGCTCACCCGGCCGTGCACCTCGATCCGGCCGGTGCTGGGCGGCAGGATCCCGGCCACGCTGCGCATGAGGGTCGACTTGCCGGCCCCGTTCGCGCCGACGATGCCGAGGATCGTGCCGTGCGCCACGTCGAAGGAGACCTCGCGCAGCGCCTCGACCTCGCGGACCGTCCGCTCGCCACGGCCCAGCTTCACGATCGCCGTCCGGAACGTGGGCACCCGCTCGATGGTCGTGCGGTAGGTGATGGACAGGTCCCGGACGCTCACCGCGAAGTCAGGCTTAGAGTCGGACGGCAAACTCTCGCTCCCTCGACATGAAGAACAGCGAACCCAGGGCGAACGTCCCGAAGGACCAGACCACTCCGGCGAGCCACATGGCCGACGAGGGCACCTCGGCCGACGTGATGAGCTCCGACCACGTCCCGAGCAGGGGGAAGAGGGGGTTCACGTAGACCAGCCAGCTCAGGTCGTGCCGTGCGGCGGCGTCGGCGATCTGGGGGACCGTCAGGAGCACCGGGCTCACGTAGAGCCAGATGCGGGTGAAGTAGGGCAGGAAGCTCGTGGTGTCGCGGAAGTACACGTTCAGGGTCGCGAAGAAGGCCGCCATGCCGACGGAGAAGACCACGATCAGCGCCAGCGCGGGGATGAGCATCAGGTGCGCCGGCGACAGCTTGAGACCGGCGATGAGATGGACCACGCCGTACACGAGCAGCGTGGGCAGGAAGCGGAAGAACGCCGTGCGGACGGCGGACAGCGGCAGCAGCAGGCGGGGGAACGCCGTGTTCATGACGAGCCGGCCGCCGGCCACGACCGACGAGGCTCCCGACTGCATGGCGTTGGCGACGAAGTAGAACGCGAACAGGCCCGCCAGCAGGTGGGCGAAGTAGGCCATGCCCCGGCTGCTGTTGCTGAGGATCGTCACCAGCGTGTAGTAGACCGAGGCGAGCAGCAGGGGGTTGAGCACCAGCCACAGTCGGCCGAAGAAGGTGTCCGTGTGCGCGGCGCGCATCGTCGTCCTCGACAGCTCGGCCGCGAACCCGCGGCGGGCCCACAACTCCCGAACGTAGGGACCGAAGCGGGGCAGCCCGGCCCGGTGCGGGGTGTAGACGTGGATCGAGGTGAGGAACTCGTCCTCGGCCGCGGCCGCCGACGCGGTCTTCCTCGGTGTCACAGGTCGGCCTTCCGGTCACCAGCGGGAACGCCAGCCTAGCGGAGCGGAGGCGCCCCACCCGACGTTGCTCACGGCGTGCCGCCGGGTGCGGCCGCTCCCGGTCCGGCGGCGAGTCGGCGGGGGCTGGTGAGGAAGCCGATCCCCCAGGCGCCGTGCATGGTGGCGTACACGACCGGCAGCCGCAGCCAGGCCGAGGGAGGCAGGCCCTTGCCGGTCACGGCCGACGCCGCGACGAGGACGACCAGATAGCCACCCGGCAGGGCAGCCGCGGGCCACCAGACCGGGGTGACGACGAGCCCGGCGAGCACGCCCAGGACGGCCAGCGGCGGCGCGAGATAGCGCAGGTTCGCCGTCCCCTCGTGCTCGCGCATCACCCGGCGACGCCACCGGCCGTAGTCGAAGTACTGCCGGGCCAGCGCAGCGACGCTGCCCCGCGGCCGGTACGAGACCCGCATCCGCGGGGTGAACCAGACCAGGCCACCGGCCCGCCGGATCCTCAGGTTCATCTCCCAGTCCTGGGCGCGCAGGTAGGTGGGGTCGTAGCCGCCGACCCGCTCGAGGGCCGACCGGCGGAACGTCCCGAGGTACACCGTGTCCGCCGGACCGGCCTCCCCTCCCACGTGGAACCGGGCGTTCCCCACGCCGAACGGGCTGGTCATCGCGCGCGCAACCGCCTGCTCGAACGCGGTGACGCCCTCGGCGGCCATGATCCCGCCCACGTTGTCCGCTCCGGTCTGCTCCAGCACCGACACGCCCGTCCGCACGTAGTCGAGGGGGAACAGCGAGTGCCCGTCGACCCGGACGACGATCCCGTGCCGGGCCGCTGCGACGGCCAGGTTCAGCCCCGCCGGCGTCGCCCCGGTGGGGTTGCGCACCGTCCGCAGCCGGTCCGGATACTGCTCCTGGAGCTCGCCGGCGATCTCGTCCGTGCGGTCGTGCGACGGCCCGAGCGCGACGACCAGCTCCAGGTCGCCGGGGTAGTCCTGCGCGAGCACCCGTTCGACGGCCTCGCGCAGGTGACGCTCCTCGTTCAGCACCGGCATGACCACGGAGACGGCCGGCCAGGCGGCCGGGGCGCGGTCGGTCGACCCCGTGGGGGACGGATCGGGTGCGGACATGGGGCGACCACGGTATCGCCGCCTCGTGCGGGCCCCCGGCGCGCCCCGAAGCTCCGGGCACGAGCAGGGCCGCCCGTTCGTCGTATCCTTGACCGACCCGCTCGCCGCGCCACCCCTGGCACGCCGCATCCCATGGCCCCCCGCTGCTTCCCCGAGGAACCCGTGACCGACGCACACCCCCCGGCCGGCCAGCGGCGTCCCGCGGTGACTCTGCCTCCGGAACTCGATCCGCGCCGCCCGGCCAGGTCTCGGCCCCGCGGCCGGAACCCGTCGGCCCCGGCTGGACGACGACGCCACGGGGTGGGGACTCGGCTGGCCGGAGTCGCGTCCGCACTCGTCCTGGTCGTCAGCGCCGGCGGCTATGCCATGGCCAGCCACTACGAGGGCAAGCTGCAGCGGGTCACCATCCCCGGCCTGCCCACGAAGTCCGGCGGCGACCGTGGCGCCCAGAACTTCCTCCTGGTCGGCTCCGACAACCGCGAGGGGCTGACCCCTGCGGAGATCGCCGACCTGCACGTGGGCCCGGGCTCGGCCGAGAACGGGAGCGGCCGCCGCTCGGACACCGTGATCCTCATGCACCTCTCGAAGGGCGCCGACAAGGCCCTGCTGGTCAGCCTCCCCCGCGACTCCTACGTGCGCATCCCTCCGTACACCGACGACGCCGGCAAGAAGCACGGCGAGTCTAAGAACAAGCTCAACGCCGCATACGCCCTTGGCGGGCCGGCGCTGACCGTGGCCACGGTCGAGGAGAACACCGGCGTCGAGATCGACCACTACGTGGAGATCGGGTTCGACGGGTTCGTCCGGATGGTCGACGCGCTGGGAGGGGTGGACATCTGCACGCCGAAGAAGCTTAAGGACGAGAAGAGCGGGCTCGACCTGCCCGCCGGCACCAGTCGGCTGGACGGCGGCAAGGCCCTCGCCTACGTCCGCGCTCGCTACTTCGACCCGACCTCCGACCTGGGGCGTATGCAGCGCCAGCAAGCCTTCCTCGGGGCGATGTTCCGGCGCGCGACGAGCGGGGGGGTGCTGCTCAACCCGCTCAAGCTCAACAAGTTCCTCGACGCCGTGCTCGCCTCGGTCCAGACCGACAAGGGGCTCACCCGTCAGGACGTCTTCGACCTGGCCGTCGGCACCGACGGCCTGTCGCCGTCCAGCATCCGGTTCGCCACCGTCCCGGTCTCGGACATCGACTACCGACCGACACCCTCGATCGGGTCCACGGTCCGCTGGGACGAGCCGAAGGCGGCCGCGTTGTTCCAGGCGATCCGCGACGACCGGCCGGTGAGCCAGAGCCCGAGCGCGTCCGCGAAGGCCTCGCCCGGAGCGACGCCCGCCGACGCGCCCACCGTGCCGCCGTCGTCGATCTCGGTGAAGGTGCTGAACGGGGCTGGGGTTCGCGGCCTCGGCGCCCGGGCGGCGACGGACCTGGAGAAGGTTGGCTTCGTGCTGGCCGGGCCGGCTGGCAACGCGAACCGTCTCGGGACGACGCAGACCGAGGTTCGCTACGACCCGCGCTGGAACCAGTCGCTGAAGACGGTGCTGGCGGCGCTGCCCGGTGCCCGAGCGGTCGCCGTCCCCGGTCAGGGCAAGGTATTCACGATCACCGTCGGGACGTCCTACACGGCGGCGAAGCCGGTGACGGTCGTGGCCGCACCCAGCGCGTCGTCCGGCTCGCCGTCGGCGAGCGCGACCAGCTCCGTGAAGACCACCTCGGCGGCGGACAACCCCTGCGACTGACGCGCGACGAGCTCAGCCGTCCGCCTCGGGACGGCGGGAGCGGAGGATCGCCTCCCGGCGGGCCAGCCGGTGGGTGCGCCTGATCTCGGCCTCGCGCCAGCGGCGCCGGTCCTCGTCGGACTCCGGCAGCACGGTCGGGACCAGCCTCGGCTCCCCGTCGGCGTCCACGCCGACGAACACCAGGTAGGCCGTCGCGACCTGTGTCGGCGGCACTCCCGCCTCGTCCCACCGCTCGGCGACCACCCGGACCCCGATCTCCATGGAGGACGTGCCGGTCCAGTTCACCTGGGCGTTCGCGTGCACCAGGTCGCCGACCCGCACGGGCACGAGGAACACCATCTCGTCCATGGCCACGGTGACCGCCGGTCCGCCGGAGTGCCGGGCGGCCACCGCGCCGGCGACGTCGTCGGCGAACTTCATGATCGCGCCGCCGTGCACCGCGCCGAGCAGGTTGGTGTCGGCGTTCGTCATGATCCGGGACAGCGTGGTGCGCGAGGCCGAGATCGGACGGGGGTCCGGGCGTTGCGGCATGCCCGGCAGCGTACGGGTCGGGATCAGCGGGCGCGCAGCACCTGACGGGCGAGCACGAGCCGCTGGATCTGGTTCGTGCCCTCGTAGATCTGGGTGATCTTGGCGTCGCGCATCATCCGCTCGACCGGGTAGTCCTTGGTGTACCCGTACCCACCGAGCAGCTGGACCGCGTCGGTG
>Ga0209798_10001160_pt1 | contig 16120 bp, 14 predicted proteins | sample DOMMetBare3Fresh_FD_187475 | JGI IMG/M metagenome (GOLD analysis project Ga0209798, IMG submission 187475) | Wetland sediment microbial communities from St. Louis River estuary, USA, under dissolved organic matter induced mercury methylation -... | ecosystem: Environmental > Aquatic >...
TCATTGAAATTATTTTTTGTTTCATTTTCATCAGGGCTGATGGCAATTGATTCTATTAAATCCAATGGAAAATCATGGTCTGCTTTGAATTCATCAATCGGGACAATTTCTGCATCAGAGGTCCGTGCATCGATTGAGATGTCAGCCAGATCAAAATCATCTCCAAACTCATCAAATTGTGCAGAAAAAACAGTGTCATCGACCAGTGGCGCGGGCTCTTCCTCTGCAACGAAACCAGCATTCATCAGCAATCTATCGATGGTATCCTCATCCACTTGATGGTTATCCAAAGGAGTGAGCGTTAATTCTGCTTCATCCAGCATAGCATCCAGATCCGTATCAAGACTGCTCTGCCTGTTTTTTGATTTTATATTTGTTGAATCTGCCATTGGTGCACTCTTGGGTCAATAATTTAGATAATCGTATGCTGCATATAATAGCGATTGTTTAAGGATGTTAAACTATTTGCTTTATTTTAATGCCAATAAGAATTTTAATGTGCATAAAGTTTCGCGAGTTTGATGGTAAACTTTGCCAAAAATAACAGACATGACCATGCAACTAGCCATCACTGCTTTAGGTAATAACCAACCCCGTTTTCTTGCAGAAATATTGCCTGCCATCCGCGACTGTAAATGCAGTTTGGTGGAAATCAGATCCTCACGTCTTGCGCAGTCTGCTGCAGCGTATTTGCTGATTCAGGGCAACTGGAATCAGATCGCCAAGATGGAAAATACCCTGGATGCCATGCAGAAGAGGTTGGAAATAAAAATTCATGCCATCAGACCTGATCAAAATAGCAGAATACAAGATTGTGTTCCCTATTCATTGGAAACCATATCAATGGACCGGGATAACGTCATTGAATCCCTGATCACCTTTTTATTTGATAGAGGGATAGAGATTGAGGAAGTAACGGGCAGTTCCTATCAGGCCCCGTATGTTCAAACTTCCGTCTTTTCAACAAAATTTGTCTTGCTAATTCCAACCGAAATCCACCTTTTATCGTTGCGGGAAGAGTTTTTGGATTTTTGTGATCAATTAAATATAGACGCAATTCTTGAACCCATTAAACGATAACTTGAATTATGGCTGCAATTGCTATTGGTGAAGCTGTCCCTGACTTTCAATGTACAGCGACTGGTGATAAGACTGTTAAATTAACGGATTACCGCGGTCAATATGTCGTTGTTTACTTCTACCCGAAAGACAATACTCCGGGCTGTACCCAGCAGGGCCAGGGTTTTCGTGACAGCATCGAAGAGTTTACTGCTTTGAATGCCGTAATTTTGGGTGTGTCTCGCGATACCATACGCTCCCATGAAGGATTTAAAGAGAAGCAGGGATTTCCATTTGACCTGCTCTCGGATCAGGATGAAAAACTGAGTCATCTGTTTGATGTCATCAAAATGAAAAATATGTACGGCAAGCACGTGCTAGGCATTGAACGCAGCACTTTTTTGATAAATCCCCAAGGCATCCTGGTTCGGGAATGGCGTAAAGTCAAAGTAAAGAATCATATTGATGAGGTTTTGCAAGCTTTGCATGAGCTGACGGGTGATAGTACGAAACGCAAGGTTATGGAATCAGATTGATAGGCGAATGATGGCAACCATGAATATAAAAACTCCATCGGATAAAAAGCTGTTTGTATTGGATACCAATGTCTTGATGCATGATCCTGCCGCGATATTCCGTTTTAAGGAACATGATATTTTTATCCCGATGATTGTTCTTGAAGAATTGGACCATTATAAAAAAGGCATCACTGAAGTTGCTCGCAATGTAAGACAGGTCAGTCGATTTCTGGATGAACTCATCAGGGATGCCAATCAGCAAACCATCAACGACGGTTTATTATTATCGCGTATAGAGCATGGGCCGAACAAGGATGTGTCAGATAATGCGGGGCGTTTATATTTTCAGACCAGTGCCATGACGGCTCTGCTTCCGGCGACCATGCCAGGCAATATTCCTGACAATTCGATACTCAATATTGTTTTGGCGCTAACCAAAGAACTTTCCGGCATTAAAGTGATTTTGGTTTCCAAAGATATTAATCTTCGCATCAAGGCGGCGACATTGGAGTTGCCGGCTGAAGATTACCATAATGATCAGGCGCTGGATGATATTGATCTACTATACCGTGGTGCTACTGAGTTAAGCAGCGATTTTTGGAATGAACATGGTACCCGCATGGAATCGTGGCGCGAAAAAGACAAAACATTTTACCGCTTGGAAGATCCAATGACTGCAGAATGGTATCCCAACCAATATCTCTATATGGAGGATGGCTCTAATTTTGAAGCGATAGTCAGAAGTTGCGACGGTCAGAGAGCAGTATTGGAACTGGCAAGAGATTATCGGAGCAAAAACCATAATGTCTGGGGGATTACTGCCAGAAACCGGGAGCAGAATTTTGCCCTTAATGTGCTACTGGATGCTGAAATCGATTTTGTTACGCTGCTCGGTACGGCAGGTACCGGCAAGACTTTGTTGGCACTGGCCGCAGGCCTGACGATGACAATGGAACGAAAAAACTATTACGAAATCATCATGACCCGTGAAACTGTGCCCATCGGCGAGGATATTGGCTTCCTGCCCGGCACCGAAGAAGAGAAAATGGCGCCATGGATGGGGGCGTTGCTTGATAATCTCGAGCTCCTTGGCAAACGCGCCGAACAGAATGAATGGGAAAAAGCCGCGACCAATAACCTTCTTATGAACCGGGTCAAAATCAGGTCGCTTAATTTTATGCGCGGCAGAACCTTTCTGAATCGCTTTCTGATTATTGATGAAGCCCAGAACCTGACTTCAAAACAAATGAAAACCCTGATTACCCGTGCCGGTCCCGGCACGAAAATCATTTGCATCGGAAATTTGGCACAAATCGATACACCCTATCTGACCGCCACGACTTCCGGTTTGACCTATGTCGTTGATCGCTTTAAAACCTGGCCGCATGCTGCGCATATTACGCTGCGACGAGGCGAGCGCTCGCGGCTGGCTGATTATGCGTCGGATAATTTGTGAATTGAGCCCGGGCGGGGTTTTGTATTGACCAAGTTTTAATAAATGGAATTTGTCTCTTTATCGCCGATTCGTGGCCAGGCCGTGAAGACAGCCTTGACTACCGTCGCCAGAGGAATGGCGAAAAATACGCCCCAAAAACCCCACAAACCGCCAAAAAACAAAATGGCGACAATAATCGCAATGGCATGTAAATTAACCGCTTCGGAAAACAGGATAGGCACCAGCAGCACGCCGTCCAGGGCCTGGATAATGGAGTAGGCAAACACCATGTACATGAAGTGGTCGTCGTTTAAACCCCATTCAAAATAGGCGACACCAAGCACCGGAAACGTTACCAGGGTTGCGCCGACGTAAGGAATCATGACCTGCAATCCCATAAAAACGGCAAGAAGCATGGCGTAATTCAGATCCATCAGGACAAAAGTAATATAACTGACCGCCCAAAGGATAAACACTTCGGCAAACTTGCCGCGCACGTAATTGCCAATCTGTATATTGACCTCGTTCCAGACACGCACGGTTAAATGTCGGTCTTTTGGCATAAACTGTAAAAACCAGTTAATCAATAATTCCTTGTCTTTTAAAAAGAAAAAAACCATCATAGGTACCAGAAACAGATAAATCAACACGCTGACCAGTCCGATTACGGAGGCTGCCGAAGCCGATAAAAAATTTTGTCCATAAGTAAAAAGCTCCTTTTGCACAGCATACATAATTTCCTGGATCCTGCTTTCGGAAATGAATTGCGGATAGGTTTTCGGCAGGCGCAAAATTTCGGTTTGCGCGCGATTGACAATCGCCGGTATCTGATAAACCAGCTCCACCGCCTGTTGAGAAACGATTGGGATTAAATAAAATAATAAAAAGCCAAGACAGGTCATGAACACGGTAAAGACCAGATAAACAGCAGGCAAACGCGGCAATTTGACTTTTTCAGCTTTGCTTACCAAGCCTTCAAGCAAATAAGCCAGGACTATTGATGCAAATACCGGCATCAATAAATCAGATAATGAATAAATCAGAACAAAACTGACAATTACAATAATGGCCAGGGCAATAGCCTGAGAATTTGGTAGAAAACGTTTCAAACTTTCGCTAAAAAATCGTAAATTTATTATTTGGTTTTGGGTTGTCATTGTTTGCCGGATGCTAATAACCAATCGACTATTCTACATCCAACTGGGCTAGTAAACCTATGCCGATTTTTCTGTAGTATCCGGTTTTTCACCGGTCTTCAAGCTGAGCGATATCATGCAGATTGATGTTTTTAATGGGGATGCAGACGGGATATGTGCGCTGATACAGTTGCGTTTGGCCAAACCTGCCGAAGCCAAACTGGTGACCGGCACGAAGCGGGACATTCAGTTGCTGGAACGAGTAACCGTTACTTATAACGATCAGGTGACGGTTCTGGATATTTCGTTGGCAAAAAATCGTAACGCGCTAGACAGAATTCTAAAACAAGGTGCCAAGGTTTTTTATGTGGATCATCATCAATCCGGGCCAATTCCCAGCCATCCCAATCTTAAAACGCTGATCAATACCGATGCCGCTATCTGTACTAGTTTATTGGTGAACGAATTTTTGCAAGGCAAATACAGTACATGGGCGGTGGTGGCTGCATTCGGCGATAATTTGTTGGAAAGTGCCGAGCGGAGCGCCATCCCGCTGTCGTTGTCCGGCGCTGCGCTCAAGCAACTGAAAGATTTAGGTACCTGCATCAATTATAATAGCTATGGTTACAATATGAGTGATTTACATATTGCACCGGACGCCCTGTACAGAGAGATGGTTGGCTATGTTTCGCCTTTTGATTTTATCGCCGATAAACCGTTGTCTTACGTAAAACTATTAGATGCTTATGCAAGCGATATGGCTAATGCATTCAAGACTAAACCGGAATATGGCTCTGCCACCGCCGCAGTATACATCTTGCCTAATGAAGTTTGGGCAAGACGGGTTAGCGGCGTATTTGGCAATGAACTTGCCAATCAATATTCGACGCGGGCTCATGCGGTAATAAGTTACAATGCTCAAGGCGGCTTTCAAGTCAGTGTCAGGGCAGCGCTAAACAATAAAACGGGTGCCGATGAGCTATGTTCTGCGTTTCCGTCCGGAGGTGGACGTAAAAGTGCAGCCGGTATCAATCACCTTCCGTTTGATCAATTACCAGCATTTATTGCAGCCTTTAAAGAAAAATACAGTAGATAGGCTCTGCCAAAGCCTATTTTCTGAAAACTTGATTCGATGAAAATCCCCAGCCGATACCAAATTTGATATCTTGATTATAATTAGAGTTTATTCAAGAGAAATATCAGCGCTGGGGTATTTGGCAAAGGGCGCCATGAAACCGTTCATGGAGGCTATCGGTAACATTTTTGCTGCTAAAGTGTTGACCAAAAACCCCGGCGCCTTCATCGTCAATGTCCAAATTTAAACAATGATGAGTCTATCAAGACAATAATTTAACCTAAGGAAAATAGAATATGATTCCCGTTATCTTGTCAGGGGGCTCGGGCACAAGGCTTTGGCCTTTATCCCGTGGTCAGTATCCAAAGCAATTTCTGCCATTAGTTTCCAGTCATACCATGGTTCAGGAAACCATACTCCGGGTGAGAGCTGTGCCCGGGTTAAAAGCGCCTATCGCTGTTTGTAATGAAGATCATCGCTTTATGATGGCTGAACAGTTATGGGAAATCGGAATCAAGCCCTCAGCTATTATTCTTGAGCCGGTTGGCAAGAACACTGCGCCTGCGGTCGCCATGGCAGCTTTATCGGCCGAATCCGAAGAAGAAGTGTTACTAGTCTTGCCGGCTGACCATGTGATTGCGGATACGGCTGCGTTTCACCGATCAATTATGCAGGCGGCAACACTCGCCGAGCAGGGCTTTTTGGTCACCTTCGGTATCGTTCCGGCTGAACCGGAGACCGGCTATGGCTATATCAAACGTGACGCGGTGCAACACGGCGACGCTTTCAAGGTGGCGTCATTCGTCGAAAAACCCGATCTTGAAACGGCCAGGCGTTATTTGCAGAACGGCGATTATTTTTGGAATAGTGGCATGTTTGCGTTTACTGCCGGCAGTTTTTTGAGAGAACTGGAAAAATTCAATCCGCAGATGTTGTCTGTATGCCGCCAGGCACTGAAGGCAGCTAAAGTGGATATGGATTTTACCCGCCTTGATAAAGCCATTTTTTCCAGCTGCCCGGCCGATTCCATTGACTATGCCATTATGGAAAAAACCGACAAGGCCGTTGTTATCCCTCTGGATGCCGGCTGGAATGATGTGGGTTCATGGTCTGCCTTATGGGATGTGACCGAAAAAGACGCATCCGGCAATGCCATCAGCGGCGATGTGATGGCAGTTGATACCCGTAATTCCTATATATATGCGGAAAATAAACTGGTTACCGTCATCGGTCTTGACCATTTGATCGTCGTCGAAACCAAGGATGCTGTGATGATTGCTGATAAAAACAGAGTGCAGGAGGTCAAACAAATTGTTGATCAGCTAAAAAAGCTTAAGCGTAGTGAAGCCGAAACCCACAAGAAGGTATATCGGCCATGGGGACATTATGATTCGGTTGACGATGGCGAACGCCATCAAACTAAGCGCATCGTTGTCAAACCAGGCGCCAAGCTGTCTGTTCAAAAACATCATCACCGTGCCGAACATTGGGTCGTCGTAAAAGGCACGGCCATGGTGACCAAAGGCGATGAAAAGCTATTAATTACAGAAAACGAGTCGATATACATCCCGTTAGGTGTGGTGCACTGCCTGGAAAATCCAGGGGTGATTCCATTGGAAATCGTGGAGGTCCAATCAGGAAGTTATCTTGGTGAAGACGATATTGTCCGTTTTGACGACCAATACGGCCGGGTTTAGTACAGCCCTCAAATTTTGAGGTTATTCCCGTATAATATAATTTCAATAGTTAAGGAAAAGTTTTAATGAGTAGAAAAATCACTAAAGCCGTGTTTCCGGTTGCAGGTCTGGGTACCCGGTTTTTGCCTGCAACCAAGGCTAGCCCTAAAGAGATGTTGCCGATAGTCGACAAGCCCTTGATTCAGTATGCCGTGGAAGAGGCCATTGCGGCTGGAATCGACACCATGGTTTTTGTTACGGGACGTAATAAAAATGCGATACCGGACCACTTTGATAAAGCCTATGAGCTGGAAAAAGAACTGGAAGCCAAGGGGAAAACTGAAACACTCAAAATGTTACAGGATATTTTGCCTCCACATGTATCCTGTGTTTTTATTCGCCAGTCAGAGGCTTTAGGCCTGGGGCACGCAGTATATTGTGCCCGGCCTATTGTTGGTAATGAACCTTTTGCCGTGATTTTGGCGGATGATTTGATTGAAGATGCCGGCCGCGGCTGTATGGCCCAGATGGTTAAGCTTTATGAACAAAAGCACTGTTCGATATTGGGTGTTGAACGAGTGAGTCCTTCTGAAACTGATAAATACGGTATTGTAAGAACTGCCGAATATGCAGGGTCCTCTGGTCCAGTTGAATTAATTGTTGAAAAACCGAAGCCCGATGTTGCTCCCTCAAATTTGGCAGTAGTAGGTCGCTATATCTTGACGCCAACCATTTTTGACAAGATCAAAAAAACTGGAAGAGGCGCGGGCGGTGAAATTCAGTTGACCGATGCGATTGCGGATTTATTAGTTGACGAGCAGGTACTGGCTTATGAGTTTGAAGGCAAACGCTATGACTGCGGTTCCAAGTTGGGATTTTTAATAGCAACAGTTGAGCATGGTCTATTGCATAAAGAGTTAAAAGATGACTTTTTAACTTATTTGAAGGATTTAACCAAAACTTACAAAATTTAATCTGAATATAGCCATTGTTCTTACCGATGAATGCGGTCATAGCCCCCAAACTCTCTACAACAAACCATAGTTCCGATGCTGTTGGTTTAAAATATGTTTATCCCGTTATATCAAGGCGCGTTGGCGGTTTGTCCATAGGGATTAATTTCAATACCAATAATAGCTGTAACTGGCGTTGCATTTATTGTCAGGTGCCTGATCTCAAAATCGGGGTTGCGCCTGAAATTGATTTCCGGCTACTGGAACAAGAGCTGAGATTTTTTCTTGATTACGTTCTTAACGGTGATTTCTATGATCATTTCTCTGTTGATCGAGATAACCGTGCTATCAAGGATATTGCCATCGCAGGTAATGGAGAGCCAACCAGCCTGAAAAAATTTTCCGAAGCGGTAACGCTGATTGGTAAGATTGCTGAAGAGTCTGGAGTTTTTCCAGGGAGCGATTATGTGCTGATTACTAATGGTAGTTTGCTGCATCAAACCAGGGTTCAGCATGGTTTGATGCAATTGAGGGAGTTTGGTGGCCAAGTATGGTTTAAACTGGATAGTGCGACAGAAGAAGGTAAACGTTTTATTAACAATTCAGCGCAAAGCTGCGCAGCGGGTTTGAGAAATCTGATACTTTCCGCCAAGCTTTGTCCAACAAAGCTACAAATCTGCTTGTTTGATTATGACAAGCAGGGTTTGTTAGCTAAGGAAAGACACGCTTTTTTGGCTTTATTAAAGACTATAAAGCAGGAAACGAATGTCAGGCAGGTCATGCTGTATACTATAGCCCGCCTTTCATTGCAGCCGGAATCCGGACGTCTGAAAAAAATGCCAATAGAAATTATGAATGCATTTGCCGATGAAATTAGACTTCTGGGGTATGAAGTTTCAGTCAGCGCATAAATCAAGCCTTAATGTCCAGTATGGAGCCAAGCATTTTGTGATCGGCTGCAATAATTTTGGTGGCAGCCGATGTTTCTAATTCCGCCCGTTTTAAATCAAGCACGGGTTTAATAAGGTCGCCAGAGTTGTACTCGATTTCACCCGCATCGGTTTTTTGTATCGATAGCCCTGCTATTTCTGCGGCTGCAGCTTCTGATCTTTGTTGAGCAGAATTTATTAAATTGACTCCGTACGAGCTAGGTGAAATGTTCATATTTTTGCCCTTGATACGAGTTGAAGGATGAATTAATCATAGAGTCTCCACGATATATCTGCAAGGGCTGCAGCTTGTGTTCATGTTGGAAATGTGAGTCGTCGCACAATCTATTTCTGCTGACTTAAAGACACCACAGAATTTATAGAATTTATAGTACTTGATGGGTTTGTCAAATCAAGGCTATAATTTACAGTTTACTTTATATGCGAATGTGGCGGAACTGGTAGACGCGCTGGATTTAGGTTCCAGTAGGTTTCCTGTGAGAGTTCGAGTCTCTCCATTCGCACCACTCATTATATAAAACCAGTGCATCATCTTGCCCTACAGTTATGGTGATGTATTTGTAAATTTCATTGATAGTCCGTGCGTCAATACAAACGGGTGCTGCTCTGGCGATCCTAAACGCTAGTTCTCAATTATTTGAACCGTGTTCCGGTATTCTATAAATTTATTAAAATACGAGGTATGGAAATGCAAGTTTCTGTCGAAAAGACATCCGAGTTAAGCCGAAAGATGACTGTTAGTGTGCCTGAAGAAGTTGTCCAGGAAAAAATGGCGGCGCGCTTAAAGTCACTGGCGCGTGAAGTGAAAGTTGATGGGTTTCGTCCAGGCAAAGTGCCTCAACATGTAGTCAATAAAATGTTCGGCGATCGGGTACGTGGTGAAATCACCGGCGACCTGATCCAATCGACTTATTATGAAGCTTTACAAAATCAGGACTTAAAACCAGCAGGTTACCCTCATATCCATCCAGCCGACGAAACCGATGGCTTTAAGTATACGGCTGAATTCGAAGTCTATCCGGAAATATCATTGGCGGGTATTGATCAGCTTGAGATAGTTCGCCCAATAGCTTCGGTTGAAGAAGCCGATGTCGATGACATGATTGAGAAACTCAGGTCGCAAAAGAAAGACTGGATACCGGTTGAGCGTGAAGCAAAAGCACAAGATACAGTTACGATTAATTTTTCAGGAACGTCTGAAGGTGAGAACTTCACCAATGGAAAAGTGGAGAATTTCCAGGTTGAAATTGGCTCCAAGAAAATGATTCCTGGATTTGAGGACAACTTGATTGGGCTGAAAGCCGGTGAAAAGAAAACTTTTGCAGTAACTTTTCCTGAAGATTACGGCAACACAAAATTGGCTGGTAAAGCGGCGGAGTTTGAAGTTGAATTGCTCAAGGTTGAGGAGTCGGTGTTGCCAGAAGTTGATGAGGCGTTTATTAAGGCTTACGGTATTGAAGAAGGTTCAACGGCTGCTTTCCGTGAAAAAATCAGGGCAAATATGGAAAGGGAATTACAGCAGGCATTGCATGGCAAACTGAAAACCGCTGTCATGGATGCCTTGTACGAAAAAATTCAGATCACAGTGCCCAAGACATTAATCGACCAGGAGATTGAAAGTCTGCAGGAGCCTTATAAAAAAAATGCCAAAAGGCAGCAAATCAAGCTGGAAGACTTGCAATTATCTCCGGAAGTGTTTGAAAGACAAGCGAAGCGGCGTGTTACATTGGGCCTAATTCTGGGCGAAATCATCGAAAAAAATGCGATTAAACTCGATGCTAATAAAGTGCGTTCCATCATTGAAGAGATGGCTCAGAACTACGAACGGCCTGAAGACGTTATTGCCTGGTACTATTCGGACGAGAAACGTTTGGCTGATGTGCAACAAATGGTTCTGGAAGACCAGACAATTGACTGGCTGGTTGCTCAATCGAAAGTATCCGAATTGACCCTAAGGTTGAGCGATGTCATGGATAATCGGTAACGATAAGGGGTTCGAATGAGCATAAAGTCTACGATAAATCAAGTGTTGTCGCCGGAAGCCGCGGGCGGTCTGGTTCCCATTGTCATTGAACAAACCGCCAGAGGCGAGCGTTCTTTCGATATTTATTCAAGATTGTTAAAAGAGCGGGTCATATTCCTGGTTGGTCAAGTTGAAGACTACATGGCCAATCTGGTAGTTGCCCAATTACTTTTTCTGGAGTCGGAAAACCCGGACAAAGATATTCATTTATACATCAATTCGCCTGGCGGATCCGTGACTGCCGGCATGTCCATTTACGACACGATGCAATTTATCAAACCTGATGTCAGTACCATGTGCATAGGGCAGGCGGCCAGCATGGGCGCATTGTTGTTGACCGGTGGAGCTAAAGGCAAACGGTATTGTTTGCCACATTCAAGAATGATGATTCATCAGCCATTAGGCGGTTTTCAGGGCCAGGCCTCCGATATTGATATACATGCCAGAGAAATATTATCGATTAGGGAGAAACTAAATAGGATTCTTGCCGCTCATACTAACCAACCGATAGAAAAAATTCGGCTGGATACGGATAGAGATAATTTCTTAAGTGCTAATGATGCTGTAAGTTATGGATTGATTGACAAAGTTTTGTCGACCAGGGAAGCGGGTTCCGGCAAATAACGGTTGGTATTTTTAGTCATTTCGATATATTCTTTACACTATATTGAAATTTAAACATCTTTTTAATGATGTTTACGGGAGTCTACTATGAGTAATGACAAAAGCGGCAAAGATGATGATAAACTGCTTTATTGTTCATTTTGCGGTAAAAGTCAGCATGAAGTCAGAAAGCTTATCGCCGGCCCATCAGTTTATGTCTGTGATGAATGCGTCGAGCTTTGTAATGATATTATCAAGGATGAACTGCAAGAGGATGTTTCTTCCTTTGGTGGAAATAGACTTCCCAAACCAAAAGAAATAAAAGAAGAGCTTGATGCCTATGTGATTGGCCAGGAACGCGCCAAAAAGACATTGGCGGTTGCAGTATACAATCACTATAAACGTTTACGCAGCAAAACCAGGAAAGAGGATGTCGAATTAGCAAAAAGCAATATATTGTTGATCGGTCCAACCGGATCAGGAAAAACCCTGCTTGCTGAAACATTAGCGCGCTTACTGGATGTTCCCTTTACTATCGCGGATGCGACAACACTGACAGAAGCCGGCTATGTCGGTGAAGATGTGGAAAATATCATCCAGAAAATTTTGCAGAAATGCGACTACGATGTCGAAAGAGCTGAAACCGGGATTGTGTATATCGATGAAATCGATAAAATTTCCAGAAAATCGGATAATCCTTCCATTACCCGAGACGTTTCCGGCGAAGGGGTGCAGCAGGCCTTATTAAAATTGATCGAAGGTACGATTGCTTCGGTGCCTCCTCAAGGTGGGCGTAAACATCCCCAGCAGGAATTTTTGCAAGTTAACACCGCTAATATTTTGTTCATTGTTGGTGGCGCGTTTGCTGGCCTAGATCGGGTTATCAAAGCACGATCCGAAAAAGGTGGCATTGGCTTCTCCGCAGAGGTGAAGACCAAGGATGAAGCTAAAAATGTGGGTCAGCTTTTTGCTGAAGTTGAGTCCGAAGACCTGATCAAATATGGGTTAATACCGGAATTTGTAGGGCGACTTCCGGTCATTGCGACACTGGATGAACTTGATGAGAAAGCACTGGTACAGATACTGACCGAACCCAAGAATGCCCTGATCAAACAATATAAGCATTTGTTCGAAATGGAAGGAGCTGACTTGGAATTTCGCGATGATTCCTTGTCCGCTATTGCCCGTAAAGCGATGGAGAGGAAAACAGGTGCCAGAGGTTTAAGGACAATTGTTGAAAATGTCTTGTTAAATACCATGTATGAGTTACCTTCGGCTGACAATATCTGCAAGGTTGTTGTCGATGAAGGCGTTATTTTGGGCGAATCGGAACCTTATCTGGTTTATGAGGCGGAAAAGAAAAAAGCTTCTGCTGAAATGTAAGCTTAAAAGGAGCCTGCCATAAAGAGAGCTTTATTTTTTATAGTAAAAAAGTTTTTTTCGTCGCAGAATAGGAAATAATGCTTGCTCGCCAGCGCCAAGAGGTCTGGCTATCGGTTTTGGTTTTATCCGGCCTCACACGGATAGTGTGTTGCAGTTTTATAGCCGCTTACTACCAGGGTTGATAATTCACAAAGTAAAACCTTAAACGCTCAGTGCTCCAAGGATAAGAAAAAAACTATTTTTCTGATTCTTGCTATTCTATTTATTGTCCCCATATCTTTTTCTCATCAAGAAAACTTCAAGAAGGTTCCATGTTATGGAAACACACAAAATGACAGTCACAGATAGTTTGATTCCGGTGTTGCCACTGCGAGATGTGGTGGTTTATCCACATATGGTCATACCTTTGTTTGTGGGCCGGGAACGATCCATAGATGCCCTCGATGCCGCCATGAAAGATAATAAGCAGGTATTGCTGGTAGCTCAAAAGGAAGCTGAAATCGATGAGCCGGAATTTACTGATCTGTATCAGGTCGGGACGCTCGCTAATATCCTCCAGTTGTTAAAGTTACCTGATGGAACAGTTAAGGTGTTGGTCGAGGGCAGTCAGCGCAGCACAGTCCTGCGCTATAAGGAAACCGGGAGTTTTTATTCAGCCGCGGTGACTAAACGTGATGACATTTTAAATCTGTCGGAACAGGAGCAGGACGTCCTGCAACGCACGGTGATGAGTTCATTTGATCAATATGTAAAACTGAACAGTAAAATTCCTCCAGAAGTATTGAATTCCCTGACCGGCATTGATGATCCGAGCCGTTTGGCCGACACCATGGCGGCTCATATGAGCTTAAAAGTGAATGAAAAACAGACGATTCTCGAAACCGCTGACATTGAGCAGCGTTTGGAAAGTTTGATGACGTTAATGGAGGGTGAAGTAGATCTTTTGGAAATGGAAAAAAGAATCCGCGTTCGCGTCAAGCAGCAGATGGAGAAAAACCAGCGGGAATATTATCTGAATGAACAGATGAAAGCAATACAAAAAGAGCTGGGTGAAATGGAGGATGTGCCGAATGAAATTGAAGAGCTGGAAAGTAAAATCGAAAACGCAGGCATGTCCAAGGAAGCCAGGGCAAAGGCGGATGCAGAGCTCAATAAATTAAAATTAATGTCTCCTATGTCAGCCGAAGCGACTGTTGTGCGTAATTATATTGACTGGATGGTCAATGTGCCCTGGAAGAAAAGAACCAAAGTACGGCATGATCTAAAAGTAGCTGAGCACGTGTTGGAAGAGGAACATTACGGTTTGGAGAAAGTAAAAGAACGCATACTTGAATATCTTGCGGTTCAGCAACGTGTCAAACAGCTTAAAGGGCCCATTTTATGTTTGGTGGGTCCACCTGGTGTAGGTAAAACCTCGCTGGGTGAATCCATCGCCAGAGCGACCAACCGAAAGTATGTGCGTATGGCCTTGGGAGGGGTCAGGGATGAAGCCGAAATTCGAGGTCACCGCCGGACCTATATCGGCTCGATGCCGGGCAAAATTTTACAGAATCTGGCCAAAGTGAAAACACGCAACCCCATGTTTTTACTGGATGAGATTGACAAAATGGCGGCTGATTTTCGGGGCGATCCCGCATCGGCCTTACTGGAAGTCCTGGACCCTGAACAAAACCATACGTTTTCAGATCATTATTTGGAAGTGGATTTTGATTTATCGGACGTGATGTTTGTAGCGACGGCCAATACTATGAATATTCCACCGGCGTTGCTCGACAGAATGGAGGTCATACGTCTTGCCGGCTATACCGAAGACGAGAAGATTAATATTGCCACTCGGTATTTGATACCCAAACAAGTTAAAAATAACGGCCTCGGGCAAAATGAGATGAATATTTCTGAAGCAGCGGTCAGAGATATGATTCGTTATTATTCACGGGAAGCCGGTGTTAGAAGTCTTGAACGGGATATTTCAAAAGTTTGCCGGAAGGTGGTGAAAGATTTGTTATTGAATCCCCGTCGTGAGCAAGTCCTGGTCACACCTGAAAATCTGAATGCTTATTTGGGTGTTAGGCGTTTTGATTATGGTCTTGCCGAAGAACAGGATCAGATCGGCCAGGTTACCGGCCTGGCTTGGACTGAAGTCGGTGGGGAATTGTTGACGATAGAAACGGCGGTTATACCCGGCAAAGGCAAGCATTCTGCGACCGGAAAGCTCGGTGATGTCATGAAAGAATCGATTGAAGCGGCCATGACAGTAGTCAGAAGTCGTTCAGAAATTTTAGGGATAGATAATGAAGTATTCCAGAACAACGATATTCATATCCATGTCCCTGAGGGGGCTACTCCTAAAGATGGTCCGAGTGCAGGTATAGGAATGTGTACAGCTATTATTTCGGCGTTGACAAAAATACCGGTACGGGCCAATGTTGCAATGACCGGTGAAATTACCTTGCGAGGTGAAGTGTTGGCTATAGGCGGCCTGAAAGAAAAGTTGCTGGCTGCTCATCGTGGCGGCATCAAAACGGTTTTGATTCCGGCAGATAATGAAAAAGATCTGGTCGAGATACCTGAAAATATCAAGCAAAATCTGGATATCAAGATTGTTCACTGGATAGATGAAGTGCTGGCTGTCGCCTTGCAATATATGCCTGTTCCCGTTGGAAAAGTGGAATTAGAAGAACAGGGAAAAAATGAAACGGACTCAAGCAAAAAATTAAAACAGGGTCTTGTGGCCCACTAAGTACCGGTTGTAGAGTATTAAAAACTCACAAACCATAAATATCATGGCTTCTAGCGGTTTTAAAGCTTGACACTGCGTGAGTGCTATTGGTATAAATAAAAGTTTCTTATGCTTTATTTGGGTCTGAACATAAGAATTATCCACGCTTTTTTCTGAATATACTTAACAATTGACTTCCTTAGGGGGAATAATGAATAAATCGGAACTTATTGATGCAATGGCGGAATCTGCTGAATTAACAAAAGCAGATGCTGGCAGGGCCTTAGATGCTTTTATTAATGCGGTTACAGGTGCTTTGAGTAAAGGCGATTCTGTAGCTTTAGTCGGTTTTGGAACTTACTCTGTCAAGGAAAGAGCCGAGCGCAAAGGTCGTAATCCCCAGACTGGGAGAGAGATTACTATCCAGGCAGCAAAAGTTCCTTCATTTAAAGCTGGAAAATCATTAAAAGATGCTGTAAACTAATCTTTTAAGTCGGGTGCTTAGCTCAGCTGGGAGAGCATCGCCCTTACAAGGCGAGGGTCGGGGGTTCGAACCCCTCAGCACCCACCAGACTTTGGAGTGGTAGTTC
>Ga0209798_10001162_pt1 | contig 16109 bp, 9 predicted proteins | sample DOMMetBare3Fresh_FD_187475 | JGI IMG/M metagenome (GOLD analysis project Ga0209798, IMG submission 187475) | Wetland sediment microbial communities from St. Louis River estuary, USA, under dissolved organic matter induced mercury methylation -... | ecosystem: Environmental > Aquatic > Freshwater...
CTTGCACTGCGCGGTGTTCACCGAGTCCGACTCCGAGGCGCCCTGCCTGATCGTGCAGGTGCAGGACATCAGCGCGCGCCGCCACGCCGAGGCGCAGTTGAACCACATCGCCTTCCACGACAGCCTGACCGGCCTGCCCAACCGCAGCCGCTTCTACACGATGCTGTCGCAGACGCTGGCGGCGGTGCGCGAGGACGCGGAACGGCACTTCGCGGTGATGTTCCTCGACTTCGACCGCTTCAAGCTGATCAACGACAGCATGGGCCACTCGGCCGGCGACGAGTTCCTGATCCAGGTCTCGCGCCGCATCCAGGACCATGTGCGCCCGGGCGACGTGGTGGCGCGCCTGGGCGGAGACGAGTTCGCGGTGCTGGTGCACCAGGTCGAGACCGAGCAGTGCGCCACCAGCCTGGCCGACCGGGTGCTGCAGATACTCAAGGAGCCGATGCAGATCGCGGGCGTCAGCGTGGCCGCCAGCGCGAGCATCGGCATCACGTTCAGCGTGCTGGGCTACGAGTCGCCCGAAGAAATGCTGCGCGACGCCGACATCGCGATGTACCGAGCCAAGACCGCCGGCAAGGCACGCTTCGAGGTCTTCGACGCCGAACTGCACAATGAACTGACCGACCGCCTGCGCCTGGAGGCCGACCTGCGCCAAGCCCTGGCCAACGGTGAACTGGACATCGCGTACCAGCCGCTTTTCAATCTGTTCACCTACCGGTTGTACGGCTTCGAGGCGCTGGTGCGCTGGCAGCACCCGACGATGGGAACGGTCGCGCCGGTGACCTTCATCCCGATCGCCGAGGAAAGCGGCCTCATCATCGAACTGACCGACATGATGATGTCGCGCGCCTGCAAGCAGATCCGGCTTTGGCAACAGCGACACGAGTCGCTGCGCGACTTGCGCGTGCATGTCAACCTCTCGAGCAACGACCTGGCGCATGTCGCGCTGGCCGAACGCGTCGGGCGGGCGCTGCGTGCATCGCGGCTCGAGCCGCGTGCGCTGACGCTCGAGTTGACCGAGAACATCCTGATGCAGCGGGTCGAAGGCGGGATGGCTGCGCTCGAGGACCTGCGCCGTCTGGGCGTGCGCTTGGCCATCGACGACTTCGGCACCGGCTATTCGTCGTTGAGCTACCTGGCGAGCCTGCCGATCGACAGCCTGAAGATCGACCGCTCGTTCGTCTGTGGCATCCGCGAGGGCTCCAAGCAAGCCGAGATCGTGCGCGCGATCGTCTCGCTGGGCACCTCGCTGGGCAAGTCCGTGGTGGCCGAAGGCATCGAAAGCAATTCGCAATTCGCGCAACTGCGCGATCTGGGATGCGAAAACGGGCAGGGCTACCACCTGTCCAGGCCGTTGACTGCGCGCGACGTCGAGACTCTGCTCGACAGCATCTTGTTCGAAACCAACTTCGGCATCGAACGATTCGTGAGCTCCGGCATGATGCCGGCGCTGCAGCACTGATCCCTGCCGCTCGTGGCAGGCCGCAATAATCGCGGCCATGCAGGTGTTTCGCGGCTTCAACCATCCCGGGCTGGCACCGCGTTGCGCGCTGACCATCGGCAGCTTCGACGGCGTGCACCGCGGCCACCAGGCGATGCTGGCGCTGCTGACCAACGAGGCGCGCCACCGGGGCCTGGCTTCGTGCGTGCTGACCTTCGAGCCGCACCCGCGCGACTACTTCGCGGCGCTGGCCGGCAGGCCCGATTCGGCGCCCGCGCGCATCGCTACCCTGCGCGACAAGCTGGCCGAACTGGAGCGCTGCGGCATCGACCAGACGGTGGTGCTGCGCTTCGACCAGCACCTGGCTGCGCTCACGCCGCAGGTATTCATCGACCAGGTTCTGGTTCGGGGGTTGCGCACGGGCTATGTGCTCGTCGGCGACGACTTCCGTTTCGGCGCCCGGCGCGCGGGCGACTACTCGATGCTCGACGCGGCGGGCGCCGTCGCAGGATTCGATGTCGCGCGCATGCAGGCCTACGAGGTGCATGGGCAGCGCGTGTCCAGTTCGGCCGTCCGTTACGCGCTCGCCGAGGGCGACATGGCGCGCACCGCCGCCCTGCTCGGCCGCCCCTACAGCATCAGCGGCCACGTCCTGCACGGTGCCAGGCTCGGGCGCACGCTCGGCTACCGCACGCTCAACCTGCGCTTCGCGCATCCGCGGCCCGCGGCCGAGGGCATCTTCGTCGTGCGCACGCACGGCCTTTCGCCCGAGCCGCTGGAGGGCGTCGCCAGCCTGGGCCGGCGGCCCACCGTGGACACGAGTGACCGGATCCTGCTCGAGGTGCACTGCTTCGACTGGCCGGGCTCGCTCGGCATCGACGGGGGCTACGGTCGGCGAGTGCGCGTCGAACTGCTGCACTGGCTGCATGCGGTGCGCAAGTACGCGTCGCTCGACGCGCTGCGTGCAGGCATCGCGCGTGACGATGCCGATGCGCGGGCCTGGTTGGCCGCACAAGGCCTGGGCGGCGCGCCGGGCAAGCTCTAGCGCTTCAACGCCTCGGTGTAGCGGGCACCAGGTCGAGGCGCCGCACCAGCGACGCCTCGATCCTGGCACGCGAGTACAGCAGCGGGAAATACTCGCCCTTGAGCCACATCGGCGCGAGATCACGATAGTGTGGGCTGGCCGGATCGCCCGACTGCCCGGGTGCATTGATGGCGCGCGAATTGTCCCAAGCCCCGACGTCGAGCACGATGCGCAGCGACGGACCGGCGGCCTCGCGGAAACTGATCGGGTCATAGGTCGACAGGTTGACCGTGTCGCTGCCGCCCTGCCTCGGCCACGGCCCGACGTTCCAGCGGGCCCGGGTGGCCTCGTCGACGGCGTTGACCAGAGGATGGCCGAAGTAACTGTGATGCAGCCGGCCCCACTGCCACTGAGCCGGATCGGTGCCGCCCAGCCGCCGCATGTCGGCCCATGCCAGCGCCAGGCTTTTCTCGAGCACGCTGTTGCGCTTCGCCACCGCCTCTGCGCCGAATCGCGCTTCAGGATGCTCGAGCGTATTCAGCAGGAAATCGGCATCGGTCGACCGGACCCACAGGGCCGCCTGTCGCGGGAGGATCGCGTCTCGCAACGCCGCACCCAGATGGCGTGACCACCAGACTTCGAAGAGGGCCGCCGCCGCCGAATCGGTGGTCTCCAGGAGGTTCCACTCGATCAACAGCCTTGCCGCCGCCTGCGCATTCCTGTCCGTGGGCTGCAGCGATCTGAGCAGCGACTGCAACCGGCGCGCCGGCACGGACAGCACGTCGTTCTGCAGTCGCATCGAGTCTTCGATGCTGATCCTGGATGATTTCGACAGGACTTCGGCAACACGTTGATAGCGCGAACCGGTGGACCACTCGAAACCCAGCTTGCGCTCGCCGTAGGGATAGGCGGGCGGAAGGTTCTGCTCGTTGGCCGAAGCGAACCAGCCTTGGTCGGGGTTGTAGGCCGAGGGCAACTGGTCGCCGATCCAGGAGCCCGCCCACTCGTAACTGCCGTCACCCGGCACGGGCAGCAATCCGTCCCAGTTCGAGCGCTTCGGCGCAAAGCCGCCGGTGACCCAGCCGATGTTGCCGCTGTCGTCGGCATAGACCTGGTTCTCCGCAGGTGCGCCCCAATGCGACATGGCGCGCCTGAACTCGACGAAGTTCTTGGCGTGCATGTATTGCACGCTGCCGAAGTACGGGGCCATGCCGGGTTCGAACCAGGCCGAGCGCACCGCATAGGCGCGATGCTTCGAGCGGTCGATGTGGGTCACCGGCCCATGGCGCGTGAAGAGCATTTCGACCGTCTGCGCCGACCTGCCCCGTACCGGGAGCGATTCCGTGACCGCGCGCATCTTCTCCCACCGGCCCTGGTACCTGTATTCCAGTGCGTTTTCCGGGTTGGTTTCGTAGACGTAGAGGTCCTCCTGATCGATGGCGAAGACGGTCAAACCGAAGGCGATGGTGCCGTTGTGACCGATAGAGATGCCGGGCAAGGCCGGTTCGCCACCGCCGATCACGTTCAGCCCGGGCGCATTCAGGTGCACGATGTAGCGCAGCGACGGCGCCGACTGCGCTCGATGGGGATCGTTGGCCAGGATCGGGCGGCCGGTCGCCGACCGCCTGGGCGACACCACCCAGGCATTGCTGCCTTCCGGCTCGCGTTCACCTTCGACCGTCGCGACTTGCAGCTCAACCTCGAGGGCAGAGCGCTTGACGGCGCGGCCGCTGACCAGCACGCCCTGCGTTGCCAGCAGGTAGTCACGCAGCACCTCGGGCCCGATGCAGGGGTCCAGGCCCGCCGGCACCTTCGTCTTCCAGGGCGGCGACAGCGGCGAACGGACCTCGTCGGACTCGAGGTCGCTGCGGCAGGCCATGGCCGCGCGCGTGAATTCCGAGACCAGGTTGCGTGTCAGGCCGTGGCTGCGAATGCGCACGACGTCTTCGGGCTGCCACTTCTCGGGCAGATAGCCGAAGGTACGGAACTCGACCGGCAAGGTTGCCGGATCGCTGCCGGTCAGGTCGATGTAGGCGTTGATGCCCTCCACGAATCGCGTCGCGATCCGCTGCGCGGCCTGGCCATACGCCAGCCACTCCTGGCGCATGTCGCCACGGTACAGGAACAGGCGCGCTGCACGGTCCTGCTCGACGAAGTTGGCGCCGAACACCGATGCGAGCTTGCCCAGGCCACGGCGGCGCCACAGGTCGATCTGAAACAGGCGGTCGCGCGCGGCATTGAAGCCCTGGACAAAGAACACATCGTCCTGGCTGTCGGCGTAGATGTGAGGCACCCCCCAGCGATCGATGAGGATCTGTGCCGGGGCCGCCAGACCGGAGAGCCGGATCGTCTCGGGTGCCATCGGGACCTGCGACGACACTGGGGAGGCGCAGGCCGCGGCCAGCAGCGGTGCGAGGACGAGCCGAGTTGGACCGATCCTCATTGCGCCCGCGCCCGAACCCGACTCAATGTGCGCGATCCCAGTTCGGCCCGACGCCGACCTCGGCCACGAGCGGCACGCTGAACTGCGCCACGCCGGCCATCAGCCTGGGCACCTCGGAACGCACCCAGTCGACTTCCGCCTGCGGCACCTCGAACACCAGCTCGTCATGCACCTGCATCACGATCGCGGTGCGTTTGCGCTCGCGATCGAGCGCCGCCTGCACCGCGATCATCGCCAGCTTGATCAGGTCCGCCGCCGTGCCCTGCATCGGCGCATTGATGGCCTGACGCTCGGCGCCGGCCCGGCGCGGCCCACTGCCGCCCTTGATCTCCGGCAGGTAGATGCGGCGGCCGAACCAGGTCTGCACATACCCGGACTGCGCCGCGCTGGCCTTGGTCTGGTCCATGTAGCGCTTGACGCCCGCGAAGCGCGCGAAGTAGCGATCGATGTAGTCCTTGGCGGCCTTCTGCTCGATCCCGAGCGCCTGCGACAGGCCGAACGCGCCCATGCCGTAGATCAGTCCGAAGTTGATCGTCTTCGCATAGCGGCGCTGCTCGGCGCTCACCTGGTCGACCGGCACGTTGAAGACCTCGCTCGCGGTGGCGCTGTGCACGTCCAGGCCTTGCGTGAAGGCGTGCGTCAGGCCATCGTCGCCGCTGATGTGGGCCATGATGCGCAACTCGATCTGCGAGTAGTCGGCGCTGGCGATCACATGGCCTGGCGGGGCGATGAAGGCCTCCCGGATGCGGCGGCCCTCGGGGGTGCGGATCGGGATGTTCTGCAGGTTCGGATCGTTGGAGGACAAGCGCCCGGTCACTGCCACCGCCTGCGCGTAGCTCGTGTGTACGCGGCCGGTGTCGGGGTTGACCATCAGTGGCAGCTTGTCGGTGTAGGTGCCCTTCAACTTGGAGAAGCCGCGATGCTCGAGGATCTTCGCGGGCAACGGATAGTCCGCCGCCAGCTCGGCCAGCACCTCCTCGTCGGTCGACGGCGCCCCGGTGGCTGTCTTCTTCTTGACCGGCAGGCCGAGCTTGCCGAACAGGATGTCGCCGATCTGCTTGGGACTGCCCAGATTGAACGGCTGGCCGGCGATGCCGTAGGCCTCCTGCTCGAGCGCCACCATGCGCTCGGCCAGTTCGCGGCTCTGCTGCGCCAGCAGCGCGCTGTCGATCAGCACGCCGTGGCGTTCGACGCGCATCAGCAACGCGCTGGTGGGCATCTCGATGGACTCGTAGATGAAGCGCTGGCGGACGTCGTGCTCGAGCTGCGGCCACAGCACGTCGTGCACCGCAAGCGTCATCTCGCTGTCCTCGCCCGAGTACTCGGCCGCCTTGTGCACGTCCACCTGCGAGAACGAAATCTGGTTCACACCCTTGCCGCACAGGTCTTCGTAGGACAGGCCTTTGCGGTGCAGGTGGCGCTCGGCCAGCTTTTCCAGGCTGTGGTTCAGGTGCGCCTCGAGCACATAGCTCTGCAGCAGCGTGTCGTGCACGAAGCCGCGCGCGGCGATGCCGTGGTTGGCCAGCACATGCATGTCGTACTTGACGTGCTGGCCGACCTTGGCGGCGTTCGGGTCCTCGAGCCAGGGCCTCAATTGAGCCAGCACCGCGTCGCGCGGCAACTGTGCCGGCGCGTCCGGGTAGTCGTGCGCCAGCGGCACATAAGCCGCTTCACCGGGCGTCACCGCGAACGACACGCCGACGATGCGCGCGGCCATCTCGTCGAGTGACGTGGTCTCGGTGTCGAAGGCGACCAGCGCCGCGCTGCGGATCTTCGCCAACCACCGGTCGAGGCAGTCCTGCGTCAAGATGGTTTCATAGCTGAACTTGCGTTCGCCCAGAACCTGTCGAAGGGCTGGCCCGGACATCGCGGCATCGGCAGCCTCGGCCCGGACGGAATCCACCTCTTCGAGCTCGCGCTTGAAGGCCTTGAACCCAAAGCGGTTGTAGAAGTCCAGCAGCGCGGTCCTGTGCACCTCGGCCAGCGCCAGCGCATCGAAGGCAGGCCAGTTCGCGACATGTCCCGAAAGGTCGCAATCGGTCACCACGGTCACGAGCCGCCTGCCGGTCGGCAACCAGTCGAGCGCCTTTTTCAGGTTCTCGCCCACCGCGCCACCGATCCGGTCGGCGTGCGACATCACAGTGTCCAGCGAACCATGCTCGGCCAGCCATTTGGCCGCCGTCTTGGGCCCCACCTTGTCGACGCCGGGCACGTTGTCGACCGTGTCGCCGACCAGCGCGAGGAAATCGACGATCCGCTCGGGCGGCACGCCGAACTTGGCGCTGACGCCCGCCACGTCGAGTGTCTCGTTGCTCATCGTGTTGATCAGCGTGACCTGCTCGTTGACGAGCTGTGCGAGGTCCTTGTCGCCAGTGGAGACGATCACGCGGTGGCCGCTCTCGGCGGCTCGGCGCGCGAGGGTGCCGATCGCGTCGTCGGCCTCGATGCCCGGCACCGACAACACGGGCCAGCCCAGCAGCCTGACCGCTTCGTGAATGGGCTCGATCTGCTTCCTCAGGTCATCGGGCATCGGCGAGCGGTTGGCCTTGTACTGGGGGTACCAGTCGTCGCGGAAGGTCTTGCCCGGGGCGTCGAACACGCAGACTGCGTGCTCGGCGTTCACGTCGGCGCGCAGCTTCTTGAGCATCGCGATGAAGCCGTGGATCGCACCGGTCGGGAAGCCGCCCGGACCGGTCAGATTGGGCATCGCATGGTAGGCGCGGTACAGGTAGCTCGAACCGTCGACCAGCAGCAGGATCGGGCGCGCGTTCTTTTTTTCGCTCATGTGGGCATTTTGCGCTGGATAGAATGCCGTCCATGAGAGTCGCCATCGCCATCCTGCTCGGTGCCGTTTGCGGCGGCGCGATTGCGCAGGGTTCCAGGGTGCCCGAACCCAAGGTCGAGCGCATCGTGCTGCAGGACGACAACGCGCGCATCGAGGAGTTGCGCGTGCGAGGCCAGACGCAGCGGGTGACCGTCAAGCCGAAGAACGCGGCCGAGTACGAGATTGTCGCCACACCCACCGGTCGCGACCCGTCGCAAAACCGCGCCAACAGTCAACCCGGCGCTGGTGGCCAGCGGGTCTGGAATCTCCTGAAGTTCTGAAGTCCGATCTCTGATGGCGGTTTTCACCGAAGTCTCGCGCGACGAGGCCAGCGCCTTCGTCGCGCGGCTCGCGGTGGGCCGCCTGACCGGCCTGCGTGGCATCCAGGCCGGCATCGAGAACAGCAACTTCTTCGTCGACACGATCGACGACCGCGGCACCACGCACCATTGGGTTCTGACGTTGTTCGAACGCCTGACGTTCGAGCAACTGCCCTTCTACCTCGAACTGATGCGCCACCTCGCGCAGCGCGGCATCCCGGTGCCGATGCCGCAGGCCGATGCGGCGGGTGGCATCCTGCACAGCCTGAAGGGCAAGCCCGCGGCGCTGGTCGACCGGCTGCCCGGCGGCCACCAGCTCGCGCCTGACGCGGACCATTGCGCCCAGGTCGGTGCGATGCTCGCGCGGATGCACGAGGCCGGCGGCGACTTCCCGCTCGTGCAACCCAACCTGCGCGGCCTGTCCTGGTGGATCGAGACGGTGCCGATGGTGCTGCCGCACGTGAGCGCCGACCAGCATGCGCTGTTGTGTGACGAACTCGCCTTCCAGCAGCATCTGGCCACGTCGCCGGCCTACGCTGCCCTGCCCCGCGGACCGATCCACGCCGACCTGTTCCGCGACAACGTGATGTTCGAACCGGGCGACGTCGGCCACGAGCGGCTGTGCGGTTTCTTCGACTTCTATTTCGCCGGGGTCGACAGCTTCCTGTTCGACATCGCGGTGTGTCTGAACGACTGGTGCATCGACCTGCAATCGGGCGTGCTGGCCGAAGATCGCGCGCAGGTCTTCGTGGCCGCCTACGGCACGGTGCGCGCGCTGACGAGCAACGAAAGCCGCCTGCTGCCAGCGCTGATGCGCGCCGCCGCGTTTCGCTTCTGGCTGTCGCGGCTGTGGGATTTGCACCTGCCGCGCGAGGCGACGATCCTCAAGGCGCACGACCCGACGCATTTCGAGCGCGTGCTGCGCGCGCGCATCGCCTCGCCTTGGCATCCCCTATGAGCGCCGCTCGGCCGCACCGAAGGCGCTCGCTCCCCCTCGGGGGAACCGGCGCGCAGCGCCGTAGGGGGACCACATGAGCCTGCGGATCCAGCATGTCCCCGCGCGCCGCGGCCTGACCTGGGTCAGCGCCGGATTCAACCTGTTCTTCAAGCATCCGCTGGGCTTCACGATGCTGTTCTTCGTCGCCCTGGTGCCGATGCTGCTGATCACGCTGGTGCCTTGGGTGGGCACGCTGCTTGCCTTCGTGATGGGGCCGGTCATCACGCTGGGATTCGCGGTCGCGGCGCGAGCGGCACAGTCTGGTGAGCCGGTGCGCGCGGCGCAGATGCTGACGCCCTTCCTGCCCGAGGCCGATGCTGGGCGTCGCAACGGACTGATCCGGCTCGCGCTGCTCTACACCGTGGCCACCGCGTTGATGATGGTGGTTGTCACCCTGGTCGGCGGCGACGCCCTCGCCGAGTTGATGACCGTCGCGCGCAGCGGAGCCGACGACACCCTCGACAAGATCCAGGCGCTGATCCTGGCCCACCCCGAACTGCGCCTGGTGGGCCTGCTGCCCGCGCTGCTGATCGGCGCGATCAGCCTCGTGTTCTGGCACGCGCCGATGCTGGTGTGGTGGCAGGGCCATGGCGTGGCGCAGTCGCTGTTCTCCAGCACGCTGGCCTGTTGGCGCAACAAGGGGGCGTTCGCGCTCTACACGCTGGCCTGGCTCGGTATCGCGATGCTGTTCTTCTTCGTCTCGACCTTCGCTTTCGCGCTGCTCGGCGCGCCTGCGTTGGCGGTGCTGGCCTGGCAGCCAGGCATGCTGCTGTTCCTGATCGCGTTCTACGTCTCGGTGTACTTCAGCTACGCGGACAGTTTCGCAGCCGACACACCGCCGCCATGACCGCCGAGCTGCTGCCCTGGCTCGCCGCCGGCGTGCTCGTGGTGGCGGTGCTTTATTCGAGCGTGGGGCATGCCGGCGCCTCGGGGTACATCGCGGTGATGACGCTCCTTGGCCTGGCCCCTTCGTTCATCAAGCCCGCGGCGCTGGCGCTGAACGTGCTGGTCGCTGCGATCGCGTTCACGCAGTTCGCGCGCGCCGGCCACTTTCGCTGGCCGCTGTTCTGGCCCTTCGCCCTGCTCGCGGCGCCGATGGCCTATTTGGGCGGCTGGCTGCAGTTGCCGGCGCACCTGTTCCAGTGGCTGATCGGCGGCGTGCTGCTGTACTCGGCCGCCTACCTGTTCTTCAAACCCAGGGTGGCCGAGCACCCCCAGCCGCCGCGTGCCTGGCTTGCCGTCGGCATCGGTGCGCTGCTCGGCCTGCTCTCGGGTCTCACGGGCACTGGTGGCGGCATCTTCCTCACGCCGCTGTTGCTGTTGGCCGGCTGGGCCGCACCGAAGCACGCCGCAGCGGTCTCGGCATTGTTCATCTTCGTGAATTCGGCCGCCGGCCTGGCTGGCCACCTCAGCAGCGCGCGGCAGATGCCGGCGATGGTGGCCCCGCTGCTCATTGCCGCCGCCGTCGGCGGACTCATCGGCTCGACGCTCGGTGCGCGCCGATTCGAGCCGACGCTGATTCGACGCCTGCTCGCGATCGTGCTCGTGATCGCTGGCATGAAGCTGCTGATGACCTGATCAGGTCGGCGTGAGCTTGGCAATCGACAACTGCAGCCACTTCATGCCGTGGCGGCCGAAGTTCACCTGTGCGCGCGCGTCGTCGCCGACCCCTTCGAGCGTGATGATCACGCCTTCACCGAACTTGTTGTGGAACACGCCTTGGCCCGAGCGCAGTCCGTGGGCGGGGGCGGCCTTCGACACGAAGGCCGGCGGCGCGGGCGACTCCACGCGCCCGGCACCGACGATCGATCCCAGGCCCGTGCCTCGCTGCCAGGCGTTCTGATACTCGCGCGCATAGCCGGAACCGAAGCCCTGGTTCTTCGGCGTCAGCCACTTCAGGTGCTCCTCGGGCAACTCGTCGAAGAAACGGCTCTTGATGTGATACCGCGTCTGGCCGTGCAGCATGCGCGTCTGCGAGAAAGACAGGTACAGCCGCCGCCGCGCGCGCGTGATCGCCACGTACATCAGGCGCCGCTCTTCTTCCAGGCCATCATGGTCGCTCATCGAGTTCTCGTGCGGGAACAGCCCCTCCTCGAGCCCGGTGATGAAGACGGCGTCGAACTCCAGGCCCTTGGCCGAATGCACCGTCATCAGCTGGATCGCGTCCTGCCCGGCCTGCGCCTGGTTGTCGCCGGCCTCGAGCGCGGCATGCGTCAGGAACGCCGCCAGCGGGCTGACGATCTCGCCGGTCTCGGCGTCAGGCGCCAGCGCGTCGGGTGGCAGCGGTGCGCCGCCGACGATGGCGCCTGGCGACTGCTCGTCGACCGGCATCGCGACGGCATCCTTGCCGAAACCTTCCATCGTGACGAAGGCCTCGGCCGCATTGACCAGTTCGTCCAGGTTCTCGACGCGGTCCTGGCCCTCCTTCTCGTGGCGATAGAACTCCAGCAGGCCAGAGCGCTGCAGCACCGTCTCGATGATCTCGCGCAGCGTCGCGCCGCGCGTGTCGTCGCGCAGGCGATCCACCAGCGTGTTGAAGCCGGTCAGGTTGGCGCCACCCTTGCCCGCCACGGCGGCCACGCTCTGGTACAGGCTGCGGCCGCTGGCCCGCGCCGCATCCTGCAGCAGCTCGACCGTGCGCGCGCCGATGCCGCGCGCCGGGAAATTCACCACGCGCAGGAAGCTGGTGTCGTCATTCGGGTTCTCGATCAGGCGCAGGTAGGCCAGCGCGTGCTTGACCTCGGCGCGCTCGAAGAATCGCAGTCCGCCATAGACGCGGTACGGGATGCCGGCATTGAACAGCGCGGACTCGAGCACGCGGCTCTGTGCGTTGCTGCGGTAGAGGATCGCGATCTCGGCACGCGCCATGCCACCGCGGTGCAGCTGCTGCGCCTCGTCGAGCAGCCACTGCGCCTCGCCATAGTCGCTGGTGGCTTCCATCACGCGCACCGGCTCGCCGGCACCGGCGTCGGTGCGCAGGTTCTTGCCCAGGCGCTTGACGTTGTGCGAGATCAGCGCATTGGCCGCGTCGAGGATGTGGCCGAAAGAGCGGTAGTTCTGCTCCAGCTTGATCACCACCGGTACGCGGTATTCGCGCTCGAAGTCGGCCATGTTGCCCACGCGTGCGCCGCGAAAGGCGTAGATGCTCTGGTCGTCGTCGCCGACGGCGAACACGCCCTGCGCCGTTCCGGGCGGCGCGAACATCTGCAGCCACTTGTATTGCAGGCGGTTGGTGTCCTGGAACTCGTCGACCAGCACATGCGCGAAGCGGCGCCGGTAATGCTCGCGCACCGGGTCGTTGTCGCGCAGCAGCTCGTAGCTGCGCAGCATCAGCTCGCCGAAGTCGACCACGCCCTCGCGCTGGCATTGCGCTTCGTAGGCGCTGTACACCTCGACCAGCTTGCGCGTGTGCGGGTCGGGCGCGTCGACATCGCCGGGCCGCAGGCCCTCCTCCTTGCTGCCCGAAATGAAGTACGCCGCCTGCTTGGGCGGATAGCGCTCCTCGTCGAGGTTCATCGCCTTGACCACGCGCTTGACGCCAGCGAGCTGGTCGGCGCTGTCGAGGATCTGGAAGCTCTGCGGCAGGCCCGCGAGCTTCCAGTGCGCGCGCAGGAAGCGGTTGCACAGGCCGTGGAAGGTGCCGATCCACATCCCGCGCACGTTGACCGGCAGCATCGTGGTCAGGCGCGTGAGCATCTCCTTGGCAGCCTTGTTGGTGAAGGTCACCGCCAGGATGCCGCCCGGCGACACCTGCCCGGTCGACAGGAGCCAGGCGATGCGCGTGGTCAGCACGCGTGTCTTGCCCGATCCGGCCCCGGCGAGGATCAGCGCGGGCTGAGCGGGCAACGTGACGGCAGCGAGTTGCTCGGGGTTGAGTTTGTCGAGCAGGCGTGCTTCGTCGAAGGGCATGCGGGGATTCTAGGAGTCACCCGCGTCAGGGCGTCGCGCCCGCCGGCGCCCGCCCTGCCGCGCCGCTACGCGCCGTCCAGCAGCGAGAACAGCGTCATCGGGTTGGTGTCGGTAATGCGATTGCGCCGCCGACGCCCGCGCGAACGATTGTGGTTGACCAGCCAGCCCGCGAACTCGGAGCCGGCCATCGGCCGGCCGAGCCAGTAGCCCTGGATCTCGTCGCAACCCAGTTCGCGCAGCAACTGAGCCTGTTCGGCCGTCTCCACCCCTTCGGCCACCACGCTCATGCGCATGCTGCGGCCCAGCGCAATGACCGCGGAACAGATCGCCGCGTCCTCGTCGTTCTCGGGCAGCGACTGCACGAACGAGCGATCGATCTTCAGCGTGTCGATCGAGAAGCGCTTGATGTAGCTGAGCGAGGAATGGCCGGTGCCGAAGTCGTCGATCGCCAGTCGCACGCCCAGGCGCCGGAAACCGTCGAGCATCGAACGGGTGTTCTCGTTGTCTTCCATCAGCAGCGACTCGGTCAGCTCGATCTCCAGGCGCTGCGGGTCGATGCTGTTCTGACGCAGCGAATCCTCGACCAGCGAGGCCAGGTAGAGGTGTCGGAACTGACGCGCCGACAGGTTGACCGCCATGCGCAGGGGCGGCAGGCCCATGCGGTCCCACGCGGCGAGCTGCTCGCAGGCCGCGCGCATGACCCAGGCGCCCACCGGCAGGATCAGCCCGGTGTCCTCGAGCACGCTGACGAAGCGATCCGGGGCGATGAGTCCATGCCCCGGGCGATGCCAGCGCACCAGGGCCTCGACGCCGGTCACCTGGCTGTTGCGCAGATCAGCCTTGGGCTGGAAGTGCAGGACGAATTCCTGGCGCTCGATCGCACGCCGCAGGCTGCCCTCGAGCGACACCCGGGCCGTCACTGCGGCCGTGAGGTCGTCGCTGAAGAAGCTGTAGGTGCCTCGCCCCAGCGACTTGGAGCGGTACATCGCCATGTCGGTATGGCGGATCAGGGTGTCGAGATCGACATCCTCGGTCGGGTACAGCGAGATCCCGATGGACGCCGAGATGACGATCTCCTCCTCGTCCACGTGAAAAGGCTCGTTCAGTGCCTCGAGCATGCGTCGCGCGACGTGGGCTGCGTCTTCGGCGCCACCCACGTTCTCGACGATCACCGTGAACTCGTCGCCCCCCAGGCGCGACAGCGTGTGTTGCGGCGCACTGTCGTGGGCGACGGAGTCGGCCGCCCGCAGGCACTGGGTCAGCGCCTGCGTCACGTGCTGAAGCAGCCGGTCGCCCACCTCGTGCCCGAGATCGTCGTTGACGACCTTGAATCGATCGAGGTCGAGGAACATCAGCGCCATCGGCTGCCCGCTGCGCTGCGCACGCGCCATCGCCTGGCCCAGGCGGTCGCGGAACAGGGCGCGGTTGGGCAGCCCGGTCAGGCTGTCGTAGTTGGCCAGTTGCTGCAGCCGCTCCTGCGTGTCCAGGCGCTCGGTGCCGTCGCGCACGCGCACGACCACCTGCGGCCCGCTCGACGACTCGAAGGGCGTGAGATGCAACTGCAGAGGGCGCACAGGTTCCCCGTCTGTGCGTGTGAGCGCATTGCCGTTGCGCAGCGAGAAGCGGTGCAAGGGCGAGCCCTGATCGATCAGGTCCGACACGTGACGACCGACGACCTGGTTCGCCTTCACGTGCAACAGCTTCGCGGCCACCGCGTTGCACGAGACCACCACCCCGTCGGCACCGCAGACCAGCAAGCCGTCGCCGGCACGGTCGAACAGGGCATCCAGCAGTGCGTCACGCGTCGACGCCGAGAACACGGGGCCGCCGCCGAACAGGCGTCGCAGGGCGTTCAAGGGCTTCTTCTGAGCGCCGGGCTGTGAACCCGAGGGCGATCGATTTGTCACGCGCACTCTCTTCGAGCGTCCGGACCGTTCCGGACCCATCGATTATCGGAACCATGCTCCCGAGTGGCGCCCACGCCCCTGCCCGGACTGCGCACTGCGACACACCCGGGCCGACTTTGACCGCGCGGTCCTCGCCAGCGGGCACAAGTCCTGACGGCTCGGTCCATGCCGGAGCGCTCCCACGATGCGCCTTCGGACCCAAGGCAGGTCGCCCGAGTGCCCCTGCGCGTAGAATGGGCCACCGGGCCTGCAACTGCGCAGGGCCGGTTTTTTTTGCCTGCACGGGGGGGCCGTCCGCCATGGAAATCTTCGACTACGACAACATCCTCCTGCTGCCGCGCAAGTGCCGCGTCGAGAGTCGCGCACAGTGCGACACCGGCATGCAGTTCGGTCCGAGGCGGTTCGTGATGCCGGTGGTGCCGTCGAACATGAAGACGGTGGTGGACGAGTCGATCGTCGAGACGCTGGCGCGCGCCGATCACTTCTACGTGATGCACCGTTTCGACCTGGACAACGTGGCGTTCGCGCGCGCGATGCGCGGCAAGGACCTGTTCGTCTCGATCAGCCTGGGTGTGCGGCCCGCCGACAGGGCCGTGGTGGACCAGTTGGCCAGCGACGGCACCGGCGCCGACTACATCACGATCGACATCGCGCACGGCCACGCGGACAGCGTGCGCAAGATGATCGAGCACATCAAGACCCGGCTGCCCAAGGCTTTCGTGATCGCCGGCAACGTGGCCACGCCCGAGGCCGTGATCGATCTCGAGAATTGGGGCGCCGACGCCACCAAGGTGGGCGTAGGCCCGGGCAAGGTGTGCATCACCAAGCTCAAGACCGGGTTTGGCACCGGCGGTTGGCAGTTGTCGGCGTTGAAATGGTGCGCACGCGTGGCCACCAAACCGATCGTGGCCGACGGCGGCATCCGCCACCACGGCGACATCGCCAAGAGCGTGCGCTTCGGTGCCTCGATGGTGATGATCGGCTCGCTGTTTGCCGGGCACGAGGAAAGCCCGGGCCAGACGGTCGAAGTCGACGGCAAGCTCTACAAGGAGTACTACGGCAGCGCGTCGGACTTCAACAAGGGCGAGTACAAGCATGTCGAGGGCAAGCGCATCCTCGAGCCGATCAAGGGGCGCCTGGCCGACACGCTGCGCGAGATGCGCGAGGACCTGCAGAGTTCGATCAGCTACGCCGGCGGCGCGCAGCTGGCGGACCTCAAGAAGGTCAACTACGTGGTCCTG
>Ga0209798_10001163_pt1 | contig 16081 bp, 18 predicted proteins | sample DOMMetBare3Fresh_FD_187475 | JGI IMG/M metagenome (GOLD analysis project Ga0209798, IMG submission 187475) | Wetland sediment microbial communities from St. Louis River estuary, USA, under dissolved organic matter induced mercury methylation -... | ecosystem: Environmental > Aquatic >...
CACGCATAGGCATTGCGATCCGGCAGATCCCGAATTCGTGGTGGCGGCGGCGCATCAAACGCTGATGGCCGCACGCGTTATGCGCACGGCCATCAGCAAATCGTTCGCCGTCGGCTGCACCCGCGGCGTGCCGGCGTCAGGCAGGTATCGACCGGCTTCAGCGCGGGTCGTAGCCGCCGCGGCCGCCCTGCGGCTGATGGACCGGCGGGCCGCGACGATCACCTCGATCCCAGTGGCCGCGGTCGTCGCGCCACTGATCACGCCACCCGTCGCGGTGATGACGGTGGTGCCGGTGCGACCAGCGCTCACCGACCCAGACCGGCGCGTACGCGACACGACGCGTCACGTACACAGGTGGCGGCGCATAGTAGACAGGCGCCGGTTCGTACATCACCGGTGCCGGTTCGTACACCACGCGCGGTGGCCCGTAGACCACCGGAGCCGGCCCATACACCACCGGCGCAGGCGCCACGATCACCGAAGACACGTACCGATTCGAGAACACGGTGCCGATCGAGGCTCCGGGGCCGATCGGCGCCTGGATGCCGATGGACCAGTTGACATCGCCGGCTCGCGCGGCGCCCGCGAACAACGCGGTGCTCAACGCTGCGGCGGCAATCAGACGGGTCTTGGTCGCAAACATGGGTGTGCTCCTTGGTGTTTCACCGAGGCCGCCTGCGCGACCCCTGCCACCTTGAACGGCGCCGGGGCCCGTCCGGTTCACAGCCGAGCCGACCGCCAATTCGTAAAGGCTTGTGAGCCGAGTCGATAGAATGGGCCTAAGTCCTTGTCACGCGCGGGTTTGTCGCCTGCGAGCCAGCACCCGATGTCAGCGCACGCTCCCGAACAGCCGCCCGGCAAACCGAGCAATTTCTTACGCCAGGCGATCGAGCGCGACCTTGAGGCCGGCGTCTACGCACCACGCAGGTTCGCCGGCACGCCGGGCGACGCGCAGCATCACGCGGCAGCGCCGATCGATCCGGCGCGCATTCGTACGCGTTTCCCGCCCGAACCGAACGGCTACCTGCATGTCGGCCACGCCAAGAGCGTGTGCCTGAACTTCGGCCTCGCAGCCGACTATGGCGGCGTGTGCCATCTGCGCTTCGACGACACCAACCCGGAGAAGGAAGAGCAGGAATACGTCGACGCGATCATCGAGATGGTGCACTGGCTCGGCTGGAGCTGGGACGCGCACGGCATCAGCCATCTCTACTACGCCAGCAACTACTTCGACTTCATGTACCGCGCCGCCGAGTACCTGATCGACGCCGGCCTGGCGTATGTGGACGAGCAGAGCGCGGAGGCGATGCGCGCCAGCCGCGGTGATTTCAACACGCCGGGTATCGACAGCCCGTACCGCAACCGATCGCGCGCCGAGAACCTGGCGCGGTTCCGCGAGATGCGCGACGGCCGGCACGCCGACGGAGCCATGGTGCTGCGCGCGCGCATCGACATGGCCTCGCCGAACATCAACCTGCGCGACCCGACGCTGTACCGCATCAAGCGCGCGACGCACCACAACACCGGCGACCGCTGGTGCATCTACCCGATGTACACCTACGCGCACCCGATCGAGGACGCGCTGGAGAACATCACCCACAGCATCTGCACGCTCGAGTTCGAGGACCAGCGCCCGTTCTACGACTGGCTGCTCGAATCGCTGGCCGCCGGCGGGCTGCTGCAGCGGCCGCTGCCGCGCCAGATCGAGTTTGGGCGGCTGAACCTGACCTATGTGATCACCAGCAAGCGCAAGCTCAAGCAGCTGGTCGACGAGGGCCATGTGCACGGCTGGGACGACCCGCGTCTGCCGACGCTGGCCGGCATGCGGCGGCGCGGCTACACGCCCGCGAGCATCCGCAAGATGGCCGACGACACCGGCGCCAGCAAGACCAACATCTGGGTCGACTACTCGGTGCTCGACATTGCGTTGCGCGAGGACCTCGAGGGTCAGGCCGCGCGTGCGATGGCCGTGCTGGACCCGCTGGAACTCAAGCTCGTCAACTGGGCCGAGCTGTTTGGCGACGACGCGCACCGCGAGCCGTGCAAGGCGCCGGTGCACCCGCAGCAGAGCGATCGCGGCGAGCGCACGTTCGCGCTGGGCCCGCGGGTCTGGATCGAACGCGACGACTTCGCCGAAGTGCCGGCCAAGGGCTTCTTCCGCCTCTTCCCCGGCAACAGGGTGCGGCTGAAGTACGGCGTGGTGGTTGAATGCACCGGCTGCGAGAAGGATGCGCAGGGCCGCGTGAGCGCGGTGCTGGCCCGCGTGGTGCCCGACACCAAGAGCGGCACACCCGGGGCGGATGCGGTGAAGGTCAAGGGCACGATCACCTGGGTCGGCGCGCAGCCGCTGGCCGAGGGCGGCGGCATCGCCGCGACCATCAACCTGTTCGATCGGCTGTTCACGCAGCCGCAACCCGACGCGGGAGACGGCGACTTCCTGCGTTGCCTCAACCCCCACAGCCTGACTGTGACCCGAGGCTGGATCGAACCGTCGCTCGCCGGCGTGGGCTCCGAGCAGCGCTTCCAGTTCGAGCGCCATGGCTACTTCGTCGCCGACCGCGTGACACACAGACCCGAGGTGCCGGTCTTCAACCGGATCACCGGGTTGAAGGATTCGTGGGCGAAGTAGCCGGACCCGGCGACGCGGCGTGGATCGCGCCGCGCCGCCACCAGACTGATTCACCCAACCGACGGAGAACCCGTGACCCTGAGAATCACCCTGGTCGGATCGCGCTACTTCGGTGCCGCGGTGCTCGACAAGCTGACCGAGGAGGACGTTCGCATCCTGCAGGTGGTGGCACCGGCCGCCGATGACCGGCTGGCCCAACGCGCCCGCACGCTCGGCATCCCGGTGCAGGTGCAGCGCGACGCGAAGCACGTGCCTGCCGGCGAGATCGCCGACGGCACCGACCTGATCGTCGCCGCCCACACGCATGCCCGCGTCGACAGCGACGCGGTGGCCAAGGCACGGTTGGGCGGCATCGGCTACCACCCGTCGCTGCTGCCGCGACACCGCGGCATCGCGGCGGTGGAGTGGACCGTCCGATGCGGCGACCCCATTGCCGGCGGGTCGATCTACCACCTGGCCGAGCGCATGGACGCCGGGGCCATCGCGGCCCAGGAATGGTGTTTCGTCAAGCCAGGCGAGACCGCGCGCGAGCTGTGGGAGCGAGCGCTCGCGCCGTTGGGCATCCGGCTGCTCGCGCAGGTCGTCGCCGAGGCGACTGCCACCGGCCGCGTTCCGGCGCAGCCGCAGGACGAGCAGTTCGCCACCAAGGCACCGAGGCTGCAGCCCAGCTGATTCGCGTCGTCGCGGCGGAATGAACGACCCCCTTCGACCGTAAACTGCGTGACCCGCAGACTCGGATCGCCGTCGACCTCAACGCCACATCGCGCGAAGAGCGCCGGCTGACCGGGTGCGGCGGGTGATCCATAAACTCAGAATCGGAGACTCACCCATGCAGATCACCAAACGCCTTGCGGTCATGGCCGCCGCGTCATTCGTGCTGGCCACAGGCAGCGTCGTCGCACAGGTGCCGCAGTACGGCGCCAACGTGAGCCTGGATGCGGCACACAAGGCCATTGCCGGCGCGATGGCCGAGGCGCGCAAGATCAGCGTGCCGATGGCGGTGGCCGTGGTCGATACCGCTGGCCAGCTGGTGGCCTTCGAGCGCATGGACAACACGCAGACCGCCAGCATCGGCGTCGCGCAGGACAAGGCCGTCTCGGCGGCGATGTACCGCCGTCCCACCAAGGTCTTCCAGGATGCGCTGGCCGGCGGCGGTGCGGGTCTGCGCATCCTCACGCTGCGCGGCGCCAACGCCGTCGAGGGCGGCTTGCCGATCGTGGTCGACGGCAAGATCGTCGGCGCCATCGGCGTGTCCGGCGGCTCTGCCGAGCAAGATGGCGTGGTCGCCAAGGGCGGCCTCGACGCGCTCGCCGCCAAGTGACCGGCACCGTGCGGCGCGAGCTCGGGCTCAGCGTCGCACGAGCAGACCGGCGGCCACCGCGGTGGTCGCCACGCTTTGCGCGAAGCGCGCGTAGCCGCGCGCATTGGCGTGGATGGTGTCGGAGCGCAGTGCCTCGTCGGCCAGCACCTGCGACCAGCCCTGGCGCTGCAACGGCAGCTTTAGCGCCTCGGCAATCTCGCCGTACAGCGCGTGGTCGCTCATGGACCCGGTGAACGCCGCCGTCACGCCGGGCCGCGGTATCGCGATCAACAGCACCTGCGAGCCGGCCGCGAGCGCCAGCTCGCAGATCCGGCGCACGTTCGCCCGCGTGTCGGCCTCGGGCAGGCGCCGCAGGAAATCATTGCCGCCGATGCTCAGCAGCACCAGCACCGGCGCGTGTTCCTGCAGCAGCGCGGGCAGGCGCTCGAGCGCCTGCGCCGAGGTGTCGCCCGGAACGCCGGCGTTGGTGATGCGCCAGCCGGTCAGATCCGCCAGCACCGCCGGGTAGGCGGCCTCGGGCGCCGCGCCGGTGCCGAAGGTCAGCGAATCGCCCAGCGCCAGTACCGACGCGCCGGCCACCACGGGTTGCGCCGTCGGCCGGGATTTGCCGCATCCGGCCATCCACGCGGCCGCACCCAGCGCCGTGACAGTGATCCAGGCCTGCCTACGCGTGCATCGCATGCGGCCAGTGTAGAAGCGGCGCGCTGCGATCACCGACAATGCGGGCCATGCTGTTCAAACGGTCGTGGGGTTCACGCTGAATCGACTGAATCGTCCGATGGTCGCGCTCGCGCTGACCTGCCTGAGCCTGCTCGCACAGGCGATCGAGCTGCCGTTGGCGCAGGCGGTGCCCGGCGGCGTGGCCGTGCTGAAGCTGGGCGCATCGTCGGCGCGGCCGCAGGCCGAGGCGGCCAATGGCGTGCCGCTGCTGGTGACAGGCGAGCCGAGCGGCTGGAGTGCGGTGGTCGGCATCCCGCTGAGCGCAAGACCGGGCCTCGAGGCGATCACGGTGCACCGGGCCGGCCAGCCTGCGCGCAAGGTGGGCTACCGCATCGAGCCCAAGCAGTATGCCGAGCAGCGCCTGTCGGTGCCGCAAGCCAAGGTCGACCTGTCGCCGGAAGACCTGGCGCGCTACGAGCGCGAGCGCAGCCACCAGAGCCAGGTGATTGCCACCTTCAGCACCGAGTGGCCCAGCGACCTGTCGATGCGCCAGCCCACGCCGGGTGCGCGCTCGGGCTCGTTTGGCCTGCGCCGCGTGTTCAACGGCCAGGCGCGCAACCCGCACAGCGGCATGGACATCGCCGCCGACACCGGTACGCCGGTGGTGGCTGCCGCAGCCGGCCGCGTGATCGACACCGGCGACTACTTCTTCAATGGCAACACCGTCTGGATCGACCACGGCGCCGGCTTGCTGACGATGTACTGCCACCTGAGCGCGATCGACGTGAAGGTCGGCGATGCCGTCGCCGCGGGGGACCGCATCGGTGCGGTCGGCGCCACCGGGCGCGTGACCGGCGCGCACCTGCACTGGTCGGTGAGCCTGAACCGCACGATGGTCGACCCCGCGCTGTTCCTGCGCGAAGTCGCGAGCGCGCGTTGAACGCCACGCTGGGCCGACCCGGTGAAACGCTCGGGTGCCAGAATCGATTGAGTCGGTCGTCAACCAGAAGGAGAACTCTCTTGAATCATCGTCTGTCCATCCTGGCCGTGGGCCTTTTCATCACCGCGTCGGCGTGGTCGCAGGCCGACGTGGCGGCCAAGTCCGCCAAGGAACCCGGCGCCGTGACCACCGAGTCCGGGCTGGTCTACCGCGCCCTCACCGAGGGCAAGGGAGCCAGCCCGTCGGCCACCGACACGGTGCGGGTGCACTATCGCGGCACCCTGCCCGACGGCAAGGAGTTCGACAGCTCCTATTCGCGTGGCCAGCCGGCGGAGTTCCCGCTCAACCGCGTCATCAAGTGCTGGACCGAGGGCGTGCAGAAGCTCAAGGTGGGCGGCAAGGCCAAGCTCACCTGCCCGCCGGGCATCGCCTACGGCGAGCGCGGCGCCGGCAGCGTGATCCCGCCCAACGCCACGCTGTTGTTCGAGGTCGAATTGCTCGGTATCGTGGGCCGGTAACGGCCGCATCGGGCTCCGGCTGCAAGAAATCCGGGTCTGGATCGACCCATGCAGGTCCGAACCCTCCATCCAATGGTGAATTGCCCATGACACGCCGCAACCTCTTCTCGCTTCTGGCCGCCGCAGGCCTGGCCTCCAAGGTCGACGCCGCGCCGGCGGCGAGCCCGCTGAAGATCGAACCGCTGCGCCTGACCGATGCCCAATGGAAGCAGCGCCTCACGCCGCAGCAGTACGCCGTGCTGCGCCAGGAGGCGACCGAGCGGCCCGGCAGCAGCGAACTCAACCACGAGAAGCGCAAGGGCCAGTTCGTCTGCGCGGGCTGCGACCTGCCGCTGTTCGAATCGGCGAGCAAGTACGAAAGCGGCACCGGCTGGCCGAGCTTTCACACCGCGATTGCCGGCGCGATCGGCACCAAGACCGATTTCAAGCTGCTGCTGCCGCGCACCGAGTACCACTGCGCGCGCTGCGAAGGCCACCAGGGCCACGTATTCGACGACGGCCCGCGTCCGACCGGTAAACGCTACTGCAACAACGGTGTCGCGCTGAAATTCGTTCCGGAGGTCGCGTGAAGAACCAGCTGATCCGCATCGGCCGCGCGCTGGCCGCAGGCATTCTTGCGCTCACTTCGGCATTCGTCGTGGCGCAGACGCCGCCCGCCGCCACCGCCAAGGCCACCTTCGCCGGCGGCTGCTTCTGGTGCGTGGAAGCCGACTTCGACAAGGTGCCGGGCGTCGTCAGCACGACCTCGGGCTACACCGGTGGCAAGGTGGCCAACCCGACCTACGAGCAGGTGTCGACCAAGCAGACCGGACACGCCGAGGCGGTGGAGGTCGTGTTCGACCCGGCCAGGGTGAGCTATGAACAGTTGCTCGAGAAGTTCTGGCACAGCATCGACCCGACCACCAAGGACGCGCAGTTCTGCGACCACGGTTCGCCCTACCGCACGGCGATCTTCGTGCACGACGCGACGCAGCTGAAAGCGGCGCAGGCCTCGCTCGCGGCCCTGCAGAAGAGCAAGCCGTTCAAGGAGCCGATCGTCACCGAGATCGTGATGGCCGGCCCCTTCTACGCGGCCGAGGACTACCACCAGGACTATTACAAGAAGAACCCGGTGCGCTACCAGTACTACCGCACGGCCTGCGGCCGCGACGCGCGGTTGAAGCAACTCTGGAACGACAAGTCCGGGCACTGATGGTTTTCGCGCGCACGGCGCGAACGCAGGCGGCGTAGAGTCCTCCGGCAGGAGGAGACGCCCTTGTCGACGAGCATCACCGTGCCGCTGTGGCTGGCGCTGGCCGTGGCGTTGCTGGCGCTGTGGGCGCTGCTCGACCGCCTGCTGATGCCCAGTGCGCGCTGGTTCATCCGCAGCCGCGCGAACAAGGTGCTCGAGGAGGTCGAGCGACGGCTGCCGATCCACATCCGGCCGTTCCAGCAGGTGCGGCGCCAGGCGCTGATCGACCGGCTGGTGTTCGACGAGAAGGTGCAGCAGGCGGCGCGCGCGTTCGCCGACGCGCGCCAGATGCCGCGCGAGGTGGCGCTCGACCAGGTGCAGCGCTACGCGCGCGAGATCGTGCCCGCGTTCAACGCCTACATGTACTTCCGCATCGGCTACTGGATCGGCAAGAAGCTGTCGCAGTCGCTGTACCGCGTGCGCATCGGCTACACCGACGACGCGGGCTTGAATGCGATACCGGAGACCGCCACCGTGGTGTTCGTGATGAACCATCGCAGCAACATGGACTACATCATCGCCTCGTACCTCGCTGCCGAGCGGGCGGCACTGTCGTATGCCGTGGGCGAATGGGCGCAGGTGTGGGGCCTGCAGCAATTGATCCGCGCGATGGGGGCGTACTTCGTGCGCCGAAATTCCAAGGACGAGCTGTACCGCCGCGTGCTCGAGCGCTACATCGCGATGGCCACCGAGGCCGGCGTGACGCAGGCGGTGTACCCCGAGGGCGGCCTGAGCCGCGACGGCCGACTGCGCGAACCGCGCTTCGGCGTCATCGACTACATGCTGCGCGGCTTCCACCCGCAGGGCGAGCGCGACCTGGTGTTCGTGCCGCTGGGCCTGAACTACGACCGTGTGCTCGAAGACCGCACGCTGCTGCTCAGCGCCGACGCCCTGGCCCACAAACCCGGGCCGCTGCGCGCATTCGGCAACACGCTCGGGTTCCTGGCCCATCAGCTCTGGCTGCTGCTGCGCAGCCGCTGGCACCGCATGGGCTACGCCTGCGTCAATTTCGGCACGCCGGTGTCGGTGCGCGCCTGGACGCTGCAGCACGGTGTGGACTGGCACCAGCTCGACAAGGCGGCACGCCAGGCCGCGGTGGCCGCGCTCGGCCGACACCTGATGGCGCAGGTGGGCGCGCTGGTGCCGGTGCTGCCGGTGCCGCTGGTGGCGACCGTGCTGCTGCGTGAGCCGGCGCAGCGCCTGAGCGAGTTCGACATCAAGTCGGCCGTTGCCGCGCTGGTGGGTCGGCTGCAAGCGCGTGGCGCCCGGCTTTACGTGCCGCGCAGCGACTGGGACTATGCAGTGGGCGCCGGGCTGCGTATGCTCACGCTCAGGCATCTGGTCGACGAGACCGACGGCATGTTCGCGCCGCGCGCCGGCGAGCACGAAGTGCTTCGCTACTATGCCAACTCGATCGTCCACCTGCTGGAGCCGGCCTGACGGCCAGCTGGGCCCGGCGGTCTTGGCTCAGCCCGGTCGACGCGAGTGGATGCTGGCGCGTTTGACGGTGGTCCCGCAACGTTTCCGGAGGTGATCATGCGAACCCTCATCGCCCTGGCGGCACTCGCGAGCATCGGGCTGGGTGCCCGCGCGGCCGGCACCGTCACGGTGTCGTTCATTGACCCGGACAAATACTCCGACGCCGCCAACAGCCAGTTCGAAAGGCCGGCGACGCTGAAGACGCTCGAGGCCCATCTGCAGTACCTGGGCAAGCGCTACCTGGCCGATGGCCAGACGCTGAGCATCGAAGTGCTCGACGTGGACCTGGCGGGTGAGATGCGCCCGTCGCGCCGCACGGGCACCGAGATCCGCATCGCGCGCGGCGGTGCCGACTGGCCACGCATGAACGTGCGCTACGTGCTCGAGGGCGGCGGCCTGCCGACCCAGCGCGGCGAAGAGCGCATCGCCGACATGGACTACCAGCACCACATCCCGAACTACTCGAGCCGCGAGCCGCTGCGCCACGAGAAGCAGATGCTCGACGCCTGGTTCAAGGCGAAGTTTGCGCCACCGCAGTGACCTCGTCATCGGCCTCCTCGCCGAGGAAGCCGCCGCTCTGATGCGCCCATAGGCGCGCATACAGGCCGCCGCGCGCGAGCAGCGTGCGGTGGTCGCCCTGCTCGACGATGCGGCCGCGGTCGAGCACCACCAGCCGGTCCATCGCGGCGATGGTCGACAGGCGGTGCGCGATGGCCACCACCGTCTTGCCTTCCATCAGCCGGTACAGGCTGGCCTGGATCGCGGCCTCGACCTCGCTGTCGAGTGCGCTGGTCGCCTCGTCGAGCAGCAGGATCGGGGCATCCTTCAGCATCACTCGCGCAATCGCGATGCGCTGGCGCTGCCCGCCCGAGAGCTTGACGCCGCGCTCGCCGACGTGCGCGTCGTAGCCGGTCCGACCCTTCGGATCGGCCAGCGTGACGACGAACTCGTGCGCCTCGGCGCGCCGGGCCGCGGCGATCATCTCGGCGTCGCCGGCGTCGGGCCGGCCGTACAGGATGTTGTCGCGCACCGATCGATGCAGCAGCGAGTTGTCCTGCGTCACCATGCCCACCTGCGCGCGCAGGCTGACCTGCGTGACGGCGCCGATGTCCTGGTCGTCGATCAGGATGCGGCCGCCCTGCAGATCGTAGAAGCGCAGCAGCAGGTTGACGATCGTCGATTTGCCCGCGCCCGAGCGGCCGACGAGGCCGATCTTCTCCCCCGGCCGGATGTGCAGGTTGAAGCCGTCGATCACCGGCGGGTTGCTGCCGTAGCCGAAGCGCACCTGCTCGAAGCGGATGTCGCCGCGGCTGACCCGCAGCGCCTTCGCATCGGGTTGGTCGACGATGGCCTGCGATCGCGACAAGGTGTTCATGCCGTCCTGCACCGTGCCGATGTGCTCGAACAGGGTGGCCATCTCCCACATCACCCAATGCGAGATGCCGTTCAGACGCAATGCCATCGCGGTCGAGGCCGCAACCGCGCCGACGCCGACGCGGCCCACGCTCCACAACCACAGCGACAGGCCGGTGGTGCCCAGGATCAGCGCCATGCTGAGCAGATGGTTCACCACCTCGACGCCGGAGACATAGCGGAACTGCAGGTAGGCCGTGCCCATGAACTCCTGCATCGCGCTGCGCGCAAATGCGGCTTCGCGCTGTGCGTGCGAAAACAGCTTGACGGTGGCGATGTTGGTGTAGGCGTCGGTGATGCGGCCGGTCATCAGCGAGCGCGCGTCGGCCTGCAGCTGCGCCACGCGGCCCAGGCGCGGCACGAAATAACGCAGCGCAACCACGTACATCACCAGCCAGCCGACGAACGGCACCAGCAGCAGCCAGTCGAAGCCGCCGGCCAGCAGCACCATCGTGACGAAGTAGATGATCACGAACACCAGGATGTCGCAGACGATCATCACGGTGTCGCGCACCGCCAGTGCCGTCTGCATCACCTTGGCGGCGATGCGGCCGGAGAACTCGTCCTGGTAGAACACCATGCTCTGGTCGAGCATCAGCCGGTGGAAGTTCCAGCGCAGCCGCATCGGGAAGTTCGACGTGATGCCCTGGTACTTGACGAGGCACCACAGGCCGACCACGACGATGCTGGCCAGCAGCAGCGAGCCCAGCAACAGCAGCGTGCGGCCGTGTTCGATCCACAGCCGCTGTGGCGGCACGGCCGAGAGCCAGTCGACCACGCGGGCGAGCATGCCGTAGAGGAAGGCCTCGAACATACCCACCAGCGCCACGAAGACGATGATCACGGCGACATGGCCGCGCACGCCCCGCGTGCACGCCCAGACGAAGGGCAGGAAGCCGCGCGGCAACGCCTCGGGCGGCGTGGCAGGGTACGGATCGACGAGGCGCTCGAAGCGGGAAAACATTGCTGCCGTTGAGGTTGTCGGTCGAAGCCCGCGAGCGTAACGGATTCGCGCCCGGTCACCACCGTGACGTTCGATCACACGCCGGCGGCGGATTCAGGGACGCGCGCTGGCGCAAGAGGCGTATACCGAGGCTCTCGCACAGGAGTCGCTCCGGCCGCGTCGGCCGGGATCCAGATCCAGGAGGCGTCATGCGCATAAACCGCAAGCAGTTTCTCGGTGTCGCGGCAGGCAGCGGAGCGGGTCTGGTGCTCGCCGCGTGTGGCGGCGGTGGTTATGGTGGCGGCAGCACACCGGCCAGCAGCTGTGGATCGACGATCGCCGGCAACCACGGTCATACGCTGCCGATCGCCGTGGCCGACGTGAACTCGACCGTCGACAAGAACTACGACATCACCGGCACGGCCGATCACTCGCACAGCGTGACGCTGACGGCGCAACAACTGGCGCAGCTGAAGGCCGGCACGGCGGTGAACGTCACGTCGACGGCGGGCGGGCCCGATGGCCATACGCATGCGGTGGCCGTGAACTGCACCATCTATTGAGCGCCCCCAGGGCCGGGCCAGCCCGGCCGCCTCCCGTGGGGTTTCAGGCAAAGTGACAGAGCCACATTTTCTCGAGCGCCCGGCGCGACGACGCGCCGGTGGCTGCGGTTACTGGGCGGCGACGTACTTGTTGCCGGCCGACTTGAAGCGCTCGATCGCCTTCTTGAGATCGGTGTACTGCTCGCAGCCGAACGTGCAGGCCTTGTCGAGCGTGGCCAGGCGCTTTTCCGCACTGGGCAGATCACCCTTGATCAGATACAGCTCGCCGGAGTACTCCAGCGCGCCGCGGTGCTTCGGGTCGATGCGCAGCGCCTCGTCGTAGAACCGTTCGGCCGCCTGCAGGTCGGGGGTCGACGCCTTGCGCAGGCTGTAGCCCATCAGGTTGTTCCAGTCGGCACTGCCGGTGTCGTTCACCCGTTTCAGCTCGTCGATCGCCGCGGCCCATTGCTTGGCCTTGATGTGCGTGCGCGCCGGCGCGAGCTTGTCGTCGGCGACCTTCACATCGGGCGTGTCGGCGGCCAGCGCTGCCGCTGGCATCCAGCCCACCAAAGCGGCCAACAGGCAGGCCGCGATGAAGCGTTGATTCATGATCGCCGTTCCTTGCGAATTTGAAGGTGGACAAGCATGCCGGATTGCCGCCGCCGGTTGCAATGCCCCTGATTTCGTGCAGGTGTTTGTCGGCGCGCCGACCGCCCATTCGGCAGTTTGTGGGCGCAACACGCACCCTGGGTCCGCGGGCTTGCCGTATGCTGTGAGGCAACCAGGGCACGCCTTAGGTGTCCTGCAGGGAAGCACCCCACAGTAGGAGCGGCCACTTGGCGACCCCGAATTACTCGTACGAAAAGCGCCAGCGCGAGCTGGCCAAGAAGCGCAAGGCCGAAGAGAAGCGCCAGCGCAAGTTGAACCAGCGACCCGACGACGGCCCGGGCCAGCCCAACCCGGCGCAGCCGGGAATCGGCGAACCCGCGGCGCCGGCACCAGGCATCGATCCGAAGACCTGAGCTCGCCGCCGGCGGCACGAGCCACGCACGTCTGGCACAATACGTGTCTAGCGCCGCCTCGTGCGGCGCTGTTCGTTCATCCCCTCTGACCCTTGTTGTCGAAGCGGGTCGGCGCCTCCAGGCGCCGAGGCCGAGTTTCGAATCCTGGTTGGCGGCGATGCCGTCGCTCCAGCCGTTCGGGCTCCTGACAGGGTTCCCATCCTTCTGGCGACTCCACCCTCGCGGTGACACCGGCCATTTCGGTCGCTGCGCCGCGTGGCGTTTGGCTTGGGCGCTGCCGCGCCGTTGGCCGAATGCCGTGTGCCCTGAAAGAGATCCATGAGTTTCGACAAGTTCATCCAAGCCACCGCCCAACCGGTGAGTGCCCCGCCACAACCCGACATCTCGGCCTTCGCCGACCTCGGCCTTAAAGCTGAGCTGACCTCCGCCGTCTCGCGCGCCGGGTATGTCAAGCCCACCGAAGTGCAAGCCCAGGTGATCCCCGGGGCGCTGCAAGGCCACGATCTGATGGTTTCGGCCAAGACCGGCAGCGGCAAGACGGCGGCCTTCGTGCTGCCCGCGCTGCAAATGGTGCTAGCCGCGCGGCAAGACCCGGCGCAACGCCGCGCCAAGGGCGTGGCCAGCGGCCCGCGCATCCTGGTGCTGACGCCCACCCGTGAGTTGGCGCTGCAGGTCACGCGCGCCTGCACGATCTACGGCTCGTCGATCCCGGGCCTGCGAGTCGCGAGCGTCGTCGGCGGCGTGCCGTATGGCCTGCAACTCAAGGCGCTGCGCGGCACGCTGGACATGCTGGTGGCCACGCCGGGCCGACTGATGGATCTGATGCGCTCGGGCAGCGCCGTGCTCAAGCATGTGCAGCTGCTGGTGCTCGACGAAGCCGACCGCATGCTCGACATGGGCTTCATCGACGACATCCGCTTCATCGCGCAGGCACTGCCGGCCGACCGTCAGACGATGATGTTCAGCGCCACCTTCGGCGGCCATGTCGGCGAGCTGGCCAAGAGCCTGACGCGTGATCCGCGCCGCGTCGACGTGGCCAACCACACTCACACGCACGCGCAGATCGAGCAGCGCCTGTACTGGGCCGACAACGCCCAGCACCGCCACGCGCTGCTGGAACACCTGCTGGTCGAGCGCGACCTGGAGCAGGCGCTGGTGTTCACCAGCACCCAGCGCGACGCCGACCAGCTGGCGCTGCGGCTGGCCGACATCGGCCATCCGGTGGCGGCGCTGCACGGCGGCATGCCTCAGGGACGCCGCACCCGCGTGCTCAACGCGTTGCGCCAACGCCAGCTGCGCGTGCTGGTGGCCACCGACGTGGCCGCGCGCGGCATCGACGTGCCGAGCATCACGCACGTGTTCAACGTCGGCCTGCCGATGAAGGCAGAGGACTACGTGCACCGCATCGGCCGCACCGGCCGGGCCGGGCGCATGGGTCTGGCGATCACGCTGGCCGAACGCCGCGACACGCCGGCCGTGCGCCGCATCGAACGCTTCACGACGCAACGCATCGCCGAAGCCACCGTACCCGGAATGGAGCCCCGCCCCGCCGACAAGTCGCCGCGGCCGGCGCCGGCACGACGCGGCGCCGGCGGTCCCGGCGCCCAGCGGGCCGCGCATGCCCGCGGCCGCATCGACAGCAAGCGACGCTGATCGGACCCGCGGCGCGTTCGGTCGAACGCGCCGGACATCCAGTTCGCGTGCGCGCAAAGAAAAACCGCGGCCCAAGGGCCGCGGTTTGCATTGCTTTGTCGCGACCGCAAGGTCGCGCTGCATCAGCGAATCAGATCACGCGAATGTTCGCGGCCTGCAGGCCCTTCTGGCCCTGCTTGACTTCGAATTCCACGCGCTGGTTCTCTTGCAGGCTGCGGAAGCCGCCGTTGTTCTTGATTTCGCTGTGATGGGCGAACAGGTCCTTGCCACCACCTTCGGGGGTGATGAAGCCGTAACCCTTGCCATCGTCAAACCACTTGACGACGCCCGTTTGTGTGCCTTCGGTACTCATGGATGATGTTCCTTGTTGAGTGTGTTGATAAAGAAGAAACACCGCGGCGGGAAACACCCCAACCACGGACAGAAACACTCAAGAAACGTCAAACCTGGAACTCGATCCTGGGACCGGCCCCTCAGCGTCAGCTGCAACCGCGGGGTGGTCGGCGAGAAGACCTTGTGGAAACGGTCTCGCGTATGTCTGTAGGGCTAATGTAACCGCATTTGACCGCGCGTGGGCAATCAATGTGGCGGCCCGGCAACCGCCATCTTGCAGCGTCAGCGCCGGTCGCGCCAGGACGCGAGCGACTCAGTTGGCAGCGAAGCAATAGAAGTAGCCGTTGCCGCCGGTTGATTTCAGGGCCTCCTGCCCGCACGCGCGCGTCGGATGTGACGAGTTCCAGGATTTCGACGGCGCGTCGTCGCGCAGACCCATGCGGTCATGGTGGCCGACGATGGCCGCGCCGTCGCCGCTCTTGGTCCAGTTGCCGCAGGTGGTGTCGGCATCGCCGGGCACCGCGCGACCGTCCGGCGACGAGCCGGTGAGGATGTCGTGCATGTTCGGCGTGTCGCCGCGGCCGAGCACTTGCTGGCCCTTCTCGGTCAGCGCTGTCTGTTTGGTCAGGTTGTTGTCACCGTGCAGTTGCTCCACGTCGCGCGCGATCACGTCGCCCTTGGCGTTGCGCCATGGGCCGCGACCGATGCGATCGCGGGCGTTGACCGCCGGCGCGCCCGCCGCCGCGGTGGCGCTCAAGTAGGCGCGCCAACTGCGCTGGCCCGCGCCCGCCGCCGCGGCGAGGCTCTGGCAATGCCGGTCTGCCCCGGCCAGGCCGCCGAGGTCGGCACCGTTGCCCGAGCCGACGCTGGTGACGAAGAAGCCCATGCCGTCGCCAGAGCCGGTGGCACAGGCGGCCAGGCACAACACCGACAAACCGAGTGATCGCTGGATCCAGCGCTGCATTGAAGTCTCCCGATGGTGGAACGTGTTTGCGCGAGCATCGCACAGCGGCATACGATCGGCATAGCAGGGAACATCCCGATGGGCCACGCACACGATTCGAATCCGGCGCGGCGGCGTTCGTCCGCTCGATGCACACGTTGGATGGCCGGCGTGGTGGTGGCGCTGGTCGGCCCGTGTGCGCCGTATGGGCTGGCCAACGGCCAATCGACACCCGCGGACGAGCGCCGCAACTGGTTCGACGATCCTTTCGTGGCCGCTACCACCGGGCAGCCGGGCTGCCCCGAGCCCGAGCCGCCGCTGCTGACCGAGGAGCAGATGCGCCGCGAGGCACATCAGCGCGCCGAGCGCGGCACGAGCTGTTATCAATCGGGGCGCTGCCGCCTGCCCAACGCCTACCTGTACGACCGCGAGATCGTCCCGCGGGTCGTCAAGG
>Ga0209798_10001164_pt1 | contig 16063 bp, 13 predicted proteins | sample DOMMetBare3Fresh_FD_187475 | JGI IMG/M metagenome (GOLD analysis project Ga0209798, IMG submission 187475) | Wetland sediment microbial communities from St. Louis River estuary, USA, under dissolved organic matter induced mercury methylation -... | ecosystem: Environmental > Aquatic >...
GAGCCGCCGCCAGCCTATCCCCGCCGCGGCCCCTGCCGGACGATCCGGCCGTCGCGAAGCTCGAGCTCCCGGTTCACGGCGGGGACGACCTCGGAGTCGTGGTGGGTGACGAGCACGATGCGCGTGCCCGACTCGCACAGCTCCTGCACGACGCGCATCATCTCCTCGCGGCTCGAGGGGTCGAGGCCGTTGAAGGGCTCGTCGAGCAGCAAAAGCTCGGGCTCCGTGACGAGGGCGCGTGCCAGCAGCAGCCTGCGCAGCTCGCCGTAGGAGAGGGAATCGATGCGCCGCCGGGCGAGGTGGCCCGCGCCGAGCCGCTCCATCCAGCGCGCGGCGGCCTGGCGCTGCGCCGGGGTGGGCTCGTCGCCGAGGCCGATGCTCGCGAAGAAGCCCGAGAGCACGACCTCCTCGCCGGACGCGTCGAGGCGGTGGTCGGCCTGCAGCCTGGGCGTCACCATCCCGATGCGGGCCTTGACGTCCCAGACGCTGGGCCGGTCGCCCAGGTCGAGCCGCTCGATGCGGCCGCCCGGCGCGGCGTGCTCCTCCGCGGCGAGGAGGCGCAGGAACGTGGACTTGCCGGCGCCGTTCGGTCCGCGGACCACCCAGTTCTCGCCGTCCCGCATCTGCCAGGTGACCTCCCGCAGCACGCGCCGGCCCTCCACGAGGACGTCGGCACGCTCGATGGAGACGAGGGTGCGGGGCGCGGGCGCGGGCGCCGGCGCCGTCGCGGGTGCGGGAACGGGAGCGGCCGCTCGATCCCAGCGGGACAGGACGTCCGCCCGGCGGCCCTGGGCGACGATGCGGCCGCTGTCGAGCACCGCGGCGTGCGTGACCTCGGGCACGATCTCGTCGTGCCGGTGCGTCGCGAAGACGATGGGGGTGCCGGACCGGGCGATGCGGGAGACCGCCTCGAGGAGGGCGCGGCGGGAGCCGGCGTCGAGCCCGTTGCAGAACTCGTCGAGGAGGAGCACGCGGGGGCGCGGGGCGAGGGCGCGGGCCAGGAGGGCCTTGCGGGCCTCTCCGGTGGAGACCTCGAGGATGCTCTCCATCCGGAGGTGCCCGATGCCGAGGAGGTCGATGGCCTCGTCCACGCGCCGCTCCTCGTCGGCGGAGAGCGGCTCGGTGACCCAGACGCCGCCGGCGAAGCCGGTCCGGACGACATCCTCGACGCGGACGTTCCACTCCCGCCGCTCGTAGGCGTCCTGGGCCTCGGCGGAGACGAAGGCGATGCGCTCGCGCGCGCCGATGGGGGACTCCGACGGGCCGTCCGGGAAGTGGTAGAGGCGCCGGCCGCGGCTCGCCGGGTGCGGCCAGGCGTCCCCCCGCAAGAGCCGGAGGAGCGTGGTCTTGCCGGAGCCGTTGGGGCCGAGGACCGCCCAGCCCTCCCCCTCGCGCAGCGCGAAGGTGATGCCGGAGAGGATGGTGGCGCCCCAGAGCCGGACGTCCACGTCTTCGAGGGAGATGAGGACCAAGCCGACTGGATATGCCCGGGACGGGGAGGGGAGGCAAGCGGGGTCGGGGTTACAATGGCGGCGTGGAGGCGCGCCTCGTCGAGTTCGCAAGGCTGCTCCGGCACCACGGCGTTCGGGTCTCGCCCGCGGAGGTGGGCGAGGCGGTGCGTGCCGCGGCGCTGGTGGGGCTCGAGGAGCGAGAGGGCTTCCGGGCGGCGGCGCGGGCCACGATGGTGAAGCGCGCGTCCGACGTCCCCGTCTTCGACCGGCTCTTCGACCTCTACTTCTCCGGCCTGGGGCGCATCCTCGAGGGGCTGGAGCGGGGGCTCCTCGCGGCCCTGGAGGAGTCGGGGCTCCTCGAGAAGGACGAGCTGGAGATGATCGCGGCCACGCTCTCGCGGCTCGCGGGCCAGCTCTCTCCGCTCGCCCGCGCGGTGCTGGCGGGCGACGAGGCGGCGCTCTCGCGGCTCCTGCGCGGGGCGGCGCTGGACCTCGACTTCTCCGGCCTCCAGAGCGCCTCGCAGATCGGGTTCTACGGACGCCGGCTCCTCTCCGGGGCGGGCGGCGCGGGGCTGCCGGGCGACCTGTCGGCGATCGAGAAGGCGCTGCGCGAGCGCGGCCTCGATCCGGCCGGGCTGGAGCTGGTCTCGGAGCGGCTCGCCCGCGCCCTGCGCGGAGTCGAGGACGCGGCGCGGCGCTACGCCGAGCTGGAGCAGCGCGCCCGGGGCGAGCGCAACCGCCGGGACGCCTTCGACGCGCGCAGCTTTGCCTCCCTCTCGCGCGAGGAGATGGCCCGCACCGAGACGGCCGTGCGCCGGCTCGCCGAACGGCTGAAGGCGCGCCTCGTGAAGCGGGAGCGCTCCCGCCGCCGCGGCACGCTCAACGTGCGGCGCACGCTGCGCAGGAACCTGGGGCTGGGTGGCCTTCCGCTGCGGCTCTCCTTCCGCCAGCGGCGGCCCGAGCGGCCGGACGTGGTGGTCCTCTGCGACGTCTCCGACTCGGTCCGGCACGTCTCGCGGATGATGCTGCTCTTCCTCTACACGCTGCAGAGCCTCTTCACCCGGGTGCGGAGCTTCGTCTTCGTCTCGGACCTCGGCGAGGTCACGGCGGCCTTCCGGCGGGAGAAGGATGTCTCGCGGGCGGTGGACCTCGCCACCGCGAGCAAGGTGGTGAGCCTGTACGGCAACTCCAACTACGGCCGGGCGCTCCGGACCTTCCAGCGCGACCACCTGGGCGCCGTGACCCGCCGCACCACCGTCATCGTCATCGGCGACGGCCGCAACAACTACAACCTCCCGCAGGCCTGGGTGCTGGACGAGGTGCGGCGCCGGGCGCGGAGGCTCGTGTGGATCTGTCCCGAGGAGCGGTGGGCCTGGGGCACGGGCGACAGCGAGATGCCGCTCTACGCGGCCCACGTCGACCGCGTGGCCACCGTGACGCGCCTCGCCGACCTGGAGGAGGTGGCCGAGGCCCTCGTCCCCCGGAAGGGATGAGCCGGGCCGAGGTTGACGCCACGCCCGCCCCCGCCTAGTTTCCCCCTCGATCCCGCACCCGTCCCGGCTCCCGTGTCCGAACCCGTCCCCCTTCCCGGCATGCTCTCGCGCGCGCGAAACGATGCGTGCGGGCCGCCGCTCCCCGCCCCGACCCGAAGGGTGTTCGTCCACACCTTCGGCTGCCAGATGAACGACTCGGACTCGGAGCGGATGACGGAGCTGCTCGCCCGCCACGCCTGGGCCCGCACGCCCCACGCCGAGGACGCGGACCTCATCCTGCTCAACACCTGCGCCGTCCGGGAGAAGGCGGAGCAGAAGCTCCTCTCGGCGCTGGGGCGCTACCGGGAGCACAAGGCGAGGCGCGGGACCCTCATCGCCGTGGGCGGTTGCGTGGCCCAGCAGGAGAGGGAGCGGCTCCTCTCCCGCGTGCCGTACCTCGACTTCGTCTTCGGGCCGGACAACATCGCCCGGCTGCCCGAGATGCTGGAGCGGGCCTCCCGGCGCGAGCGCTTCGCCGAGACCGGCTGGATGGGTTCGGAGGAGTACGTCTTTCCCCACGCCGACCCGGAGGCGGCGCGAGGCCGGGCCACCGCCTTCGTCACCGCCATGAAGGGGTGCGACAACGTCTGCTCCTTCTGCATCGTGCCGCGGACGCGGGGGCGGGAGGTGTCCCGACCCTTCCCCGAGGTCGTCGCAGAGTGCGCCGCGCTCGCCGGCGTCGGCGTGCGCGAGGTGACCCTCATCGGGCAGAACGTGAACTCCTACGCCGGCGGCTGCCGCTTCCCCGATCTCCTGCGCCGCGTCGCGGCCGTGCCGGGAATCGCCAGGGTCCGCTTCACCACCAGCCACCCCCACGACCTCTCCGAGGCGCTGGTGGAGGCCTTCCGCGACGAGCCCGGCTTGATGCCGCACTTCCACCTGCCGGTGCAGTCGGGCTCCGACCCGGTCCTGCGGCGCATGCGGCGCGACTACACGGTCGAGGAGTACCTGGAACGGCACGCGAGGCTCCTCGCCGCCCGGCCGGGGATCGCCATCACCACCGACTTCATCGTCGGGTTCCCCGGCGAGACCGACGCCGACTTCGAGGCCTCGCTCGCGCTCCTGGCGCATGCCCGCTTCGACAACTCGTTCAGCTTCGTCTTCAGCTCGCGCCCGCACACCGGCGCCGCGCTGCGTCTCGGCTCCTCGGCCGAATGGGCGGAGGTGCCGCGCGAAGTCGCGACGGAGCGGCTCCTGCGGCTCCAGACCCTGCAGCGCGACGTGGCCCGGGAGCGGATGCGCCTGGAGCTGGGCCGGAGCGTCGAGGTGCTGGTCGAGGGACCTTCCGGCGGGGAGCCGGGCCAGGCCGTGGGCCGGACGCCGGAGAACCGCGTCGTGCACTTCTCGACGGCCGGCCGGGACGTGCCGGCGGGGGCGCTCGTCCGGGTCCGGATCGCGCGGGCGGGAGGCAACTCCCTGGGCGGAGAGATCGCGGCGTGAGGCGGCTCCGCCCCTGGGTCCCGGTGGTCCTGTACGCGGGACTCGTCTTCTGGCTTTCCTCCCAGTCGAGCCCGCTGCCGTTCCTGCCGGAGGGGATCTGGTCCTACGACAAGCTGCTCCACGCAAGCGAGTATGCCGTGCTGGGGCTGCTCCTCGCCCGGGCGCTGCGGGCCGGCGGCCTCTCGCCCGCGCGCGCCTTCCTCGGGGCGCTCCTCCTCGGGAGCCTCTTCGGCGCGAGCGACGAGCTGCACCAGTCCTTCGTCCCGAGCCGCTCCTGCGATCCGCGCGACTGGGCGGCCGACACCGCGGGCGCGGCCGCCGGCGCGGTCCTCGGCGCGCGCTCCTTGCGGCCCCGGAGGGCGCGGGCTAGCATCCGGGCCTGACGCATGGCCATCATCCGGTCGTTCGGGGGGAAGGCCCCGCGCATCCACGAGACCGCCTTCCTCGTCGATGACGCCACGGTCATCGGCGACGTCGAGATCGGCGAGCGATCCTCCGTCTGGTTCGGTGCCATCGTGCGTGGCGACGTGAACTCCATCCGCATCGGCGACCGGACCAACGTCCAGGACCTCGCGGTCATCCACGTCACGAGCCACACGCATCCCACCCACGTGGGAAGCGACGTGACCATCGGCCACCGGGTCACCCTCCACGGCTGCACCGTCAAGGACCGCTGCCTCATCGGGATCGGGGCCGTGGTGATGGACGGCGCGGTGGTGGGGGAGGACGCCATGGTGGGCGCGGGCGCGCTCGTGCCCCCCGGCATGGTGGTGCCGCCCGGGATGCTGGCGCTCGGCGCGCCGGCCCAGGTGAAGCGCATCCTCACGCCCGAGGAGGTCGCCTTCTTCAGGACGTCGGCGGCCAACTACGCGGGGTACGCGGAGCGGTACCGGAGCGAAGGGTGGGGCGAGCGATGACCCTCATCGAGGCACTCCAGAGCTCGTCCCTCTTCAAGGAGTTCACCGAGACCGGGCTCCGGATCTTCGCCACCATCGCCGTCGAGAAGACCGTTCCGGCCGGCAGCCCGCTCTTCGTCGAGAACATGGTCGGGGACTCGCTCTTCATCGTGAAGTCCGGCACGGTCCGCATCACCCGCCGCGAGGGCGCGGAGGAGAGGGAGCTGGGCGTGCTCGGCGCCGGGGAGCACCTCGGCGAGCTGGCGCTCCTCGCCCAGTGCGTGCGGATGGTCTCGGCGGTGGCCACGACCCCCTGCGAGGTGGTCGAGATCAGCCAGCGCGACTACTACCGGCTCCAGCCCCAGAAGCCCCAGGCCTGCCTCAAGCTCGCGCTCGCCATCGCAGCGGACCTGGCGCGGCAGGTGGAGGACAACCGCGACGCGCTGCGCGGCCTCGTTCCCAAGGGATCCACCTAGCCGGCAGGGCAGGCCAGGGACTCGCGGATGCTCCAGCGGCTCGTGGAAATGCTGCAGTCCCACTCGCTGGGAGTGGGCTACGGCTTCGTCTTCGGCGTGCTGCTCCTGTGCGGCTTCGGCTTCCCGCTGCCCGAGGACGTCATCCTCGTCACCGGCGGAGTCCTCGCCTGGCTGGCCTCGCCGCTCGAGAGCGCGACGTTCTCGGGAATGATCCGGGACGATGGGCTCATCGGCATGGTCGTCGTGGGCCTCGTCGGGATCCTGGCCGGCGACTCGGTCATCTACTGGGCGGGGCGCCGCTTCGGGCGGCGGGTCGCCGAGATCTGGCCGCTGCGCCGCATCATCACGCCGGCGAAGCTGGAGCGGGTGGAGACGCTCATGCGTCGCCGCGGCAACATCGTGGTGTTGATCGCCCGCTACCTGCCCGGCCTCAGGGCGCCGACCTTCTTCACCGCCGGCCACTCGCGCCTCCCGTTCTGGGAGTTCGCGCTGTTCGACGGCGTCGCGGCGCTCGTCTCGGCGCCCCTGTGGGTCTGCCTGGGCTTCTACTTCGGCGACAACATCGAGCAGGCGGCGCTGCAGGCCTCCCGCTTCGGCCACTACATCCTGGCGGCCGCCCTCGCGATCGTCGCGGGTCTCGCCTTTCGCTGGCTCCAGCGCCGGCGGGCCGCCGCGGGCGCCGCGCCGGCCCGGCGTGCTCCGGGCGCCCGGCCGGGCCCGGCCGAAGGGCCATAGCTCCGCGGCGCGGAGCCGCCCTCAGGGAAAGCGCGGGGGCGGGTCGCCGGTGGCGGCGGTGAAGCCGAGCACCACCACCGCGTTGACGCGGTCCAGGAACCCGAGCCGGTCGGGGTCGGAGACCGGCCAGTAGAGCGCACCCTGCAGCGCCAGGTGCGGCCAGAGCCGCCAGGACAGCACCGGCCCGACGCGGACCAGGTCCGCTCCGCCGCGCCCGTCGAGGAAGGCCCACTCCGCGCCCGCTCCGAGGTGCAGCGCGCCCTCGCGCAGGCGCGCCACCCAGGCAAGCCGGGCGACCCCGCACCAGGGCTGGGCGCAGACCACCCTCAACCACTCCTCGTAGGTCTGGGTCCCCGCGGGTGGATCGAGGAAGCGGACGGCGTTCACCTCCCACAGCGCCAGGCCTCCCGGCGTCGGCACCACACCGGAGGTGAACAGGTCGAGCGTGGCGTAGGTCATCCCGCCGCCCTTCGGAAGCCCGTCCTGGTGCGGCACGTCCGGGAGCGGGACGTGGCGCCAGGCGCGGGTGCTCCGGAGACCGCCCCACAGGTCGACGACCAGCAAGGCGACTCGAAGGTTGGCGCTGGCCGCGCCGAAATCGAGGCCAGCGACGCCGTGGGCCTCGACCCCGCCCCAGAGCCAGTGTGGCTTGCCCCATCCGGCGGAGAGGGCGAGGTGCTCGACCGTTCCCAGATCGGCGCGGCCGGCGAGGAACCAGCGGGCCTCCCCGGCCTCCCAGCGATCCTGGGCCTCGTCGGCGCTGGCGGGCCTCGCAGCGCCCGCCGCAAGGAGGGCAGCCGCGATGAGGGAGAAGGGGCGCAAGGGCGACTACCGGGGAGTCTCGCCGCGCCCGAACAGGCGGCGGAAGAAGCCGCCGATACCGGCGCGCCGCGCCGGCGCGGAGGGCGCGGCCGCTGCGGCCCTGGCGGCCGGTGCAGCCGCCGCACCGGGCGCCCTGGTGGCGCCGGCCTGGCCGTCCCCGCCCTCGGAGGCGAGCTTCTTCTTCACGGCCTCGGCGCTGTCGCGGGTGGACATCACCGCCTTCACGTGGCGGTTCGAGTGAAGGTCGCGGGCGGTCACGGTGAGGAGGCACTCGCCGCCCAGCTCGAAGCCGACGGCGATCTTCACCATGCCGCGCGGGCCGGCCGGGAGCCCGGTGAGCTTCACCGTGCCCAGGTACTCGCACTGGCTGGCCTGGGGGCTGTCGCCCTGGAAGACCACCAGCTCGAACTCGGTCTGGCCGTCGCGGGTGGTGGCGAGCCCGTACTGCTTGCGGGCCGGCAGGGGGGTGTTGCGCTCGATGATGGTCTTCACCCGCCCGCCGGGGAGGCCCACCCCGATGCTCATGGGGAGCACGTCGATGAGGACGACGCCCTCGGCGCTCCCGAGCGAGTGGGCGAGCAGCGCCGCGCCGATGGCCACCGCCTCGTCGGGGTGGACGGCCTTGCTCGGGGCCTTGCCGAAGTACGCCTGCACCTTGTCGTGGACGAGCGGCATGCGCGACTGGCCGCCGACGAGCAGCACCTCGTCCACGTCCTTGGGCGTGAGCCCCTTGGCGTCGAGCACCTCGGCGCACACCTGGATGGTGCGGTCGACGAGCGGCTCGACGAGCTTCACGATCTCCTCGCGGGTCAGGCGGCCCTCGAAGGCCACCGGCTTCGCGTCCACCATGGCGAGGTAGGGCAGCTGGATGTCGAACTCCTGGCGCTCGGAGAGGGCGCACTTGGCCCGCTCGGCCGCGTCGACGAGGCGGGAGAGGGCCACCCGGTCGCCGTCGAAGGCGCGACCGATCTTCGTCTCGTAGTCCACGAGCAGCTTCTCGACGATGCGGTTGTCGAAGTCCACGCCTCCGAGGAAGGTGTCGCCGCCCGTGGAGATGACCTCGTAGATGTTGTCCTGCAGCTCGAGCACCGACGCGTCGAAGGTGCCGCCGCCGAGGTCGTAGACCAGGACGCGCTCCGTCACCTTCCGGCCGTAGGCGTAGGCCAGCGCCGCCGCGGTGGGCTCGTTGAGGATGCGCTCCACGTGGAGGCCCGCCAGCGCCCCGGCGTTGCGGACGGCGGCGCGCTGCCGCTCGTTGTAGTAGGCGGGGACCGTGACGACGGCGCGGTTCACCTCCTCGCCGACGTGGCTCTGGGCGACCTCCTTCACTTCCCGCAGCACGAGGGCCGAGATCTGTTCGAGCGAGAGGGTGTCGTGCCCGAGCCGCACCGCCGACAGGCCGTCGTCGTCGGCCACGATCTCGTAGGCGAACTTGCCCTTGATGTCCTGGACGATCGAGGAGTCGAAGGGCCGGCCCACGAGCCGCTTCGCGCCCCAGACGGTGTTCTTCGGATTGGTGAGGAGCTGGGCCTTGGCGTTGTGGCCCACCACGAGCTTGTGGCGGGCGTTGAGGGCCACGATGGACGGGACGGTGTTGTACCCCTCGCGCGACGGGATGACGTAAGGCTTGCCGTCCTTGACGATGGCGGCGCAGGAGTTGGTCGTTCCGAGGTCGATGCCGATGACGTGCTTGGACGGCCTGCCGATGGGGACGGGCCTCGCCGGCAGGCCGGTCTCGATCCGGGCCGGTCCGGCCGGGACCTGCTCCGCCCCGTGCGGGGCCGAGAGGTCGGCCTGCGCCGGCGTTCCGGGCGGCTTCGCGGCCGCGGCGTGCGGCTCGGGCGCGACCGGCGCCGGGGTCGCGGCGCGGGGCGCGACCGGCGGCGCGGGGAGGGCGGGCGAGGGGGCTCGCGTCGACACGGGCGTGTGGGCCGGGCGCTCCGCGGTCGGCGCGGGCGCCGCCACGCCGGGGGCGAGTCCCCGCTGGTCGCGCAGGGTCACCATCCGCTCGACGAGTTGCCGGGACTGGTCGTCGAGGGAGAGGAACTGGACGCCCATGCCGGGCGCCGTGGGCGGACGGGCGGAGGGGTCCTCGGCGGCGATCCAGCGGACCACGCCGCGCGCGCGGACGACGGCCTCGCCGCCGGAGAGCCGCAGCTCGAGGTTCAGGATGGTACCGACCGGCTTCGGATCGCGCGTCCGGATGAAGACGCCGCCGCGCGAGATGTTGGTGGCGAACTTCTCCACGAACTCCTCGACCGAGCCGTAGGACAGGCGGACCAGCAAGCCGACGGCGGTGCGCTCCTCACGCCTGTTCTGATCGGCCATGCGTCCATTATCCGGGCAGGAGAGCCGCCCGGGCAAGCATCCGGCCGCGCACCGGGTCCCACATCCGGGGGACGGGACGGGCCGCGCGCCGCGCCCGCGGGCGGGGCGCCCGGGCGCGCCGGCGGAACGTGCGCGCACCGCCGCAATCGCGCGGCGTCACGGGCGTTTGGACCTTCTTGACCTCCCAGCGCCGGATCGTTATACGTCGTCATGCTCAACCGCGACGACCTGCGCGAAGCGCTCACCTTCGACGACGTCATGCTGGTTCCGGGGGAGAGCGACGTCCTTCCCAAGTCGGTCATCACGCTCACCCGCCTCACCCGCAACATCCAGCTCAACGTCCCCATCGTCTCGGCGGCCATGGACACGGTCACCGAGGCGAAGATGGCGATCGCCATGGCCGCCGTGGGTGGCCTGGGCTTCATCCACAAGAACATGCCCATCAACGCCCAGGCGGCCGAGGTGGTCCGGGTGAAGAAGTACGAGTCGGCGGTGGTCGGCGACCCGGTCACCATCGAGCCCGAGGCGCCGCTCGCCGCCGCCGTGGCGCTGATGCGGGAGCACGGCATCAGCGGCATCCCGGTGACCCGCAGGGGGAAGCTCGTCGGCATCCTCACGAACCGCGACCTCCGGTTCGAGAAGAACCTGGACCAGCGCGTCGAGCAGGTGATGACCAAGGAGCTCGTGACCGCGCGCGAGGGCGTGAACATCGAGACGGCGAAGGAGCTGCTCCACCGGCACCGCATCGAGAAGCTGCCGGTGGTGAACGAGGCCTTCGAGCTGCGCGGCCTCATCACCATCAAGGACATCGAGAAGATCCAGAAGCACCCGGACGCCGCCAAGGACCGGCTGGGACGCCTCCTCTGCGGCGCCGCCGTCGGCGTCGGGGCCGATCGCGAGGCCCGCGTCGCCGCGCTCCTCAAGGCCGGGGTGGACGTCATCGCCATCGACACGGCCCACGGCCACAGCCGCGGCGTCATCGAGGCGGTGCGGGCCACCCGGGCCGACTTCAGGCACGTCGAGATCGTGGCCGGCAACGTCGCCACCGCCGAGGCCGCCGACGCGCTGTGCCGCGCGGGCGTGGACGCGGTGAAGGTGGGTGTCGGGCCGGGCTCGATCTGCACCACCCGCGTCGTGGCCGGGGTGGGCGTCCCGCAGGTCACCGCCGTGGACGAGTGCTCCCGGGCGGCCGAGAAGCACGGGGTGCCCATCATCTCCGACGGCGGCGTGAAGTACTCCGGCGACGTCGTGAAGGCGCTCGCCGCCGGGGCCTCGAGCGTGATGATCGGCTCGCTCCTCGCCGGCACCGAGGAGGCGCCGGGCGACGTCATCCTCTACCAGGGACGCAGCTACAAGTCGTACCGGGGCATGGGCTCCATCGGCGCGATGAAGGAGGGGTCGAAGGACCGCTACTTCCAGACCGAGGTGTCGGAGGCCGACAAGCTCGTGCCCGAGGGCATCGAGGGGCGCGTTCCCTACAAGGGCTCGGTGGCGATGAACGTCTTCCAGCTCGTCGGCGGCCTGCGCAGCGGCATGGGCTACCTCGGCGCGCGCACCATCCCGGAGCTGAAGCAGAAGGCGCGCTTCATCCGGATCACCAGCTCCGGCCTGCGCGAGAGCCACGTCCACGACGTGATCATCACGCAGGAGGCGCCGAACTACAGGGTGGACTAGGCCGCGGATGGACATCCATTCGGAGAAGATCCTCATCCTCGACTTCGGGTCGCAGTACACCCAGCTCATCGCCCGGCGCCTGAGGGAGCTGGGGGTCTACTGCGAGATCCACCCCTGCAACGTGCCCGCGGCGCGGATCCGGGACTTCCGGCCGCGGGGCATCGTCCTCTCCGGCGGCCCGGCGAGCGTCCTCGCCGAGGGCAGCCCGCGCGCCGATCGTTCGATCTACGAGATGGGCGTCCCCATCCTCGGCATCTGCTACGGGCTGCAGCTCCTCGCCCACGAGCTGGGGGGCAAGGTGCACCAGGCGGCGCACCGCGAGTACGGGCCCGCCACCATCGAGGCCTGCGGCAGCGGCGAGCTGTTCGAGGGGCTCCCGCGCAGGCTGGACGTGTGGATGAGCCACGCCGACCGGGTGGAGGCCCTTCCGCCCGGCTTCGAGCCCATCGCCACGACGGGGGGCTCCCCGTACGCCGCGGTGGAGGACCGCCGCCGGCGCATCTTCGGCGTGCAGTTCCACCCCGAGGTGGTTCACACGCCGCGGGGCACCGAGGTGCTGCGCAACTTCGCCTACCGCATCTGCGGCTGCTCGGGATCCTGGTCCATGCGGGCCTACGCCGAGGTGGCGGTGGAGCAGATCCGGGCCCAGGTGAAGGACGGCCACGCCATCTGCGCGCTCTCGGGCGGGGTGGACTCGGCGGTGGCGGCGCTGCTGGTACACCGCGCCATCGGCAACCGGCTGCGCTGCGTCTTCGTGGACAACGGCGTCCTGCGCGCGGGGGAGAGGGAGCAGGTGGAGGAGGTGTTCGGGCAGATGTTCCACCTCCCGCTCGTGACCGCCGACGCGCGCAAGCGCTTCCTCGGGAAGCTCGCCGGCATCGTCGACCCCGAGCAGAAGCGCAAGATCATCGGCCGCGAGTTCATCGCCGTGTTCGAGGAGGAGGTCGAGCGCCTGGCGCGGGAGGGGGAGCGAGCCGAGTTCCTGGTCCAGGGCACGCTCTACCCGGACGTGATCGAGTCGGTGTCGTTCAAGGGCCCGTCCGCCACCATCAAGAGCCACCACAACGTGGGCGGGCTCCCCGAGGTGATGAAGCTCGGGCTGGTCGAGCCGCTGCGCGAGCTGTTCAAGGACGAGGTGCGCCGGCTCGGCGTGGAGCTCGGCCTCCCCGGGGAGATCGTGCAGCGCCAGCCGTTCCCCGGTCCCGGCCTCGCCATCCGCGTGCTCGGGGAGGTGACCGAGGAGCGTCTCGCCATCCTCCGCAAGGCGGACTCGATCGTCCAGGAGGAGGTCCGCAAGGCCGGGCTCTACGAGAAGCTGTGGCAGGCCTTCGCGGTGCTCCTCCCGGTGCGCTCGGTCGGCGTCATGGGCGACGAGCGCACCTACGAGAACACCTGCGCCATCCGCGCCGTCGAGTCCACCGACGGCATGACCGGCGACTGGGCCCGGCTCCCGCACGAGCTTCTGGCGCGGCTCTCCTCGCGCATCATCAACGAGGTCCGGGGCATCAACCGCGTGGTCTACGACGTCTCGTCGAAGCCCCCGGCGACCATCGAGTGGGAGTAGGCTCCCCGGGCGCCGCGGGGCCGTGTGCGGGAAGGTGGGAGCGTGGCCGCTCCCTCCGCACGCGGGTCCACCGCCGTCAGCTTGCGGGGATCGCCGGGGCGGCTATCATCCGGGGATCGGAGGCTGGTATGTCGCGCCGCGCACTCGCCATCGCCGCTCTCGTCGCCGCCTCGGTCGCCGTCGTCGGCGGCTGCCAGGCCTACAACTTCAACCCGGTGGGCTCGTGCCTCATCCAGCCGGGGCAGAAGCAGGTGAAGCTCGGCGACGTCACCACTGCCGACATCCTGTTCGTGGTGGACGACTCGAACTCGATGGACTCGAAGCAGCAGGCCCTGGCCCAGAACTTCTCCGCCTTCATCGCCTCCCTCGCCGCCGCGCAGGCCGACCGCGCCGTGAAGGGGCTAGATCCGTTCGACTTCCACATCGCCGTCACCACCTCCTCGATCTTCCGCAACTACTCCGGGGCGAGCTTGGGCACGACCTACGACCCCGCGATCTTCGGCCCCGGCTGCACGGCCGGCGTGGCGACGGCCGGCGCACCCTATCCTCAGGGCAACTTCGTCGCCTACGGATCGAACCCCAAGGTGCTCCACTTCACGAAGACCCTCGCCTGGGCGACCTGCAATCCGACGACCGGCGTGTGCACCGATTCGCAGATCAACGCGCTCATCCAGCAGTTCGTGGGCACGTGCAGCAGCCCTGCTGGGCTCTGCTCGCCGGGTTGCACCGGCACCTGCTCGGGCGGCAACGTCGAGGTGGGGAGCTGTGGCTCGGGCGAGGAGCAAGGCTTGCAGGGCGCGCGGCTCGCGCTGCAGAAGGCCGTCGGCGGCCAGCAGACCGGCGTCCTGGCGAGCGAGTTCCCCCACGTGGGCGCGAAGCTGGTGCTGGTCTGGGTCGGCGACGAGGACGACTGCTCCAACGACCCGGCGAACCCCATCGTCCTTTCCGGCGGCGTCGGCGACGATTCCTGCGTCCGCGACACGAACAACCAGCGCTACCCGATCGCCGACTTCATCGACTACTTCGCCGGCCTGGTCGCGCCCTCCGGCCAGGCGCCGAGCGCCGCGCACCCGTACGTCTCCCTCGGCACCGCCTACATCGTGGCGGCCAACCGCTGCACGGCCTCGGACCCGACGACCTGCGCTCCGGCCGATTTCGCGTTCGTCCAGTCGCCGGCCGCCTGCACCGGCACCGCTCAGTACGCCTGCGGCGGCGCCTACGCCGCCGGCAAGCGCTTCCTGCAGCTCGCCGACGCCTTCAAGGCGCGCTCCTGGGACGTCATCGAGGGAACGGTCTGCGAGGCCTTCGGGCCGATCCTCCAGGGCATCGCCGACCTGGTGAAGGCGCCGAGCTCGCTCCGGCTGCCGAGCCTGCCGGCGTCGAACGAGATTACCGTGCTCCGGATCGTGGACGCCTCCGGGAACACGCGGAAGATCTGCACGCAGCGGACCGTCGCCGGCCCGGTGGCGAGCCCCGCCACCGCAGAGGGCTGGTGGTTCATCAACTGCGGCGACCTCGCCAGCCCGCCCGCGGTGGCGTCGGGCCCCACGACCTGTGTCTACATCAACCACCAGGCGGCTCAGGACCCGGTGAACAGCTGCGAGGCGAATCCCGGGGAGACCTACTCGGCCGAGTACATGGGGCAGATCCCGGCTGGCGGCTGCCCCTCCCCATCGACCACGGGCGCCGACTCGCTCTTCTGCGCCCAGGCACTGTCGGGCAAGCCCGACGCCGGAGCCGCGGACGCCCAGCTCTGGTCGTGCTACGGGACGGGGCTAACCGGGACCTGCATCTGCAAGTAGGGGTGGCCATGCGGCGGGCGATCTGGGCGGCGGGGTTGCTCCTCTCCTTCGCGGCGTGCGGCGGCTGCGACACGCTGCCGAGCCAGGCCGTCACCGCCTGCGAGGGGATCTCGGTGGCGGCGGAGAAGACCGACATCCTCTTCGTCGTGGACGACTCGGGCTCCATGCAGGAGGAGCAGGCCAACCTGGCGGCGAACTTCCAGGTCTTCATCGAGCAGCTCGCCGCCTTGCCGGTGAAGAACGCCTACCAGATCGGCGTCACCACGACGTCGGTCGAGAACTTCGAGGCGACCCCCACCAGTACGTTCCTCGCGGGCAACGTTCCCGGCTCGAATCCCGCGAGGGCGTGCCCGCAGGGCGGCAGGACCTACCCCAAGGGCGCGCTCATCGCGGTCGATCCGGCGAGCGTCGCCGTCTACCCCACCGACGGCGTCTACGTGACCAATCTCCCGCGCGTCCTCTCGCCCGCATCGATGAGCACGCCGGAGCTCGTGGCCGCCTTCCAGACCAACGTCCTCGTGGGCATCTGCGGCAGCGGCAAGGAGGAGGGGCTCGCAGCGGCCCGCCTCGCCCTCACCGAGCGGATCGCCGACGGGCAGAACGCGGGCTTTCTGCGGCCCGGCGCGCGCCTGGTGGTCATCATCGTCTCCGACGAGGACGACTGCACCGAGACCAACTTGCCACGACAGGCGACGACCAATGATCTGTGCCACGACCCCACCGTGAAGGCGACCGTGCTCGAGCCCGTGCAGGACTTCGTGGATTTCCTCACCACCACCCAGATCGAGGGCGAGCAGCGCAAGGCGCTCGTCGCCGTCATCGCCGGCGTGGACCCGGTGACCAAGGCGGCCGACCTAACCAACTGCACGACGGCGTTCGACACGGCCAACCGGTACCGGGCCTTCGCGATCGGCTTCGGGGCAAGCGGGCTCATCGACAGCATCTGCAATGCGAGCTTCGCCAGCACCCTCCGGCAGATCGCGACCCTCATCGGCCAGGAGGTGCCGCTCTCCTCGACCCCCGCCGACTGGCGCCTGCTCACCGTGAGCGTCGTGAAGCCCGACGGCAGCCGCGTTGCCTGCACCATCTCGGAGGCGGGGAGCGGCGGCGGCGCGGCCGACGCGGTCTACGCGCCGCCGACCACGACCCGGCCGCCCACGCTGACGTTCGGGGGCGCCTGCGCGCTGCAGGCGGGCGACCAGGTGGACGTGAAGCTCATCTGCGCCGGCTAGGCAGACCCGGATTTCATCCACGCCAGGTGAAGATGGGCTTGCGCTCGGACGCTTCCCGGCGCAGCATTCGCTCATGCCATTCCGAGCCGCCTTGGGCCCCCTCATGGGGCT
>Ga0209798_10001166_pt1 | contig 16043 bp, 15 predicted proteins | sample DOMMetBare3Fresh_FD_187475 | JGI IMG/M metagenome (GOLD analysis project Ga0209798, IMG submission 187475) | Wetland sediment microbial communities from St. Louis River estuary, USA, under dissolved organic matter induced mercury methylation -... | ecosystem: Environmental > Aquatic >...
ACCAAAAACGGCAAACAACATTAAAATTCGTTTCATAACAACTTCTCTTTGAGCGATTCATTTTTATCATTGGTCTTGGGAGCCATGATTAAGTTCAATATCTATAATGCTGGAGAACATCTACTCAGGAATCCTTGACTGGCTTGTTCATCGTGATAGTTTTTTTTCTGGCGCCGTGGCGGATTATTGAAAGGTTGTGCGGGCTTCTTACAGTAAGTTGCTTGCAGTTGCCAGTAATCATATTGATCTTGATGTGAAGGATATTCACTTCTTTGAGAATTGTAATGGCTCTCATCAGCGCCGTATAAAATTCAGTCCACTGTGCTACAGTTATATTTCTTGAGGATTTATATGCGCCCGCTCTATAAAGGTGGTCGAATTGGTGTTAGATTGTTTGCAATAATGTGAAATCCTTCATATAATTAATAGATTATATTGACATGCCAGTCATAATTAATGGCTTAGGGTTTAGTAAAGCACTGCTAGTCAGTGCTTTTTTATTGCAGCGACATAAAAAAATTGGATAAAAATGCCGGTCATTACGCTTCCTGATGGTTCCAAGCGCGAATACGATCACGCTGTTAAAGTGATGGACATTGCTATGTCCATTGGCGCAGGGCTAGCCAAAGCGACGTTGGCGGCTAAAGTCAACGGGAAACTGGTTGATGCATCTGCGTTGATCGAACAGGATGCCGCTTTGCAAATCATCACGGCCAAAGATGAAGACGGCGTCGACATCATCCGACATTCGACTGCTCATCTTTTGGCACAAGCCGTCAAGCAGCTGTTTCCCGATGCGCAAGTGACAATCGGCCCCGTGATCGAAAACGGATTCTATTATGATTTTGCTTATCAAAGACCTTTTACTCCGGAGGATTTAATTGCCATCGAGAAAAAAATGCAGCAGCTTGCTGCAGAAGATTATGGCATCAGTCGCAAGTTATTATCCCGGGATGCAGCAATAAAATTTTTCCGGGATCAGGGTGAAGACTATAAGGCCGAGATTATCGAATCGATTCCGGTTAACGAAGATCTTTCACTTTATGAGCAAGGCGGATTTACCGATTTGTGTCGGGGTCCTCATGTGCCAAGCACCGGTAAATTAACAGCCTTTAAGCTGATGAAAATTGCCGGCGCGTATTGGCGCGGCAATTCCGATAATGAAATGCTGCAACGCATTTATGGAACCGCATGGGGTGACAAGAAAGAACTCGAGGCTTACCTGCATCGGTTGGAAGAAGCTGAAAAACGCGATCACCGCAAGCTGGGCAAAGCCCTGAATTTATTTCACGCCCAGGAAGAAGCGCCAGGAATGGTGTTCTGGCATGAAAAAGGTTGGGTTATCTATCAGCAAATCGAACATTATATCCGCAATAAATTGCGATTAAACGGCTATGCTGAGGTCAGGACACCTCAAGTGGTTGATCGTTCGTTGTGGGAAAAATCGGGACATTGGGACAAATTTAGCGCCTCGATGTTCACCACGCATTCGGAAAATCGCGATTACGCAATCAAACCGATGAATTGCCCTTGCCATGTGCAGATTTATAATCAGGGCTTAAAGAGCTACCGCGACTTGCCGGTCCGTTTGGCCGAATTCGGTTCCTGCCACCGAAATGAGCCGTCCGGAACCTTACATGGCCTGATGCGGGTGCGGAATTTCGTTCAGGACGATGCACATATTTTCTGTACGGAAGCACAAATTCAGAATGAGGTTTCGGACTTTATCGACATGTTGTTTGAAGTCTATAAGGACTTTGGTTTTGACGAAGTCATCATCAAATTATCGACTCGTCCGGAAAATAGAGTTGGTGATGATGCGGTCTGGGACAAGGCAGAAAATGCGCTGGAGCTGGCGCTGAATAACAAAGGCTTGAAATGGGATTTGCAACCGGGTGAAGGTGCTTTCTATGGACCCAAGATTGAGTTCTCTTTAAAAGACTGTATCGGTAGGATTTGGCAATGTGGCACGATTCAGGTTGATTTTTCAATGCCGGGCCGATTGGGCGCCACTTATATTGCTGAAGACAGTTCAAAACAAGTGCCAGTGATGTTGCACAGAGCGATCCTCGGCTCGTTAGAGCGCTTTATCGGTATATTGATAGAACAGCATTCTGGAACATTTCCGCTCTGGCTTGCTCCCGTCCAGGCTGTGGTACTCAATATCGCCGATCGGCAGACGGACTATGCGGAGACTATCAGGCAAAGTCTTGAGAATCAAGGCATACGGGTAAAAATTGACTTGAGAAATGAGAAGATCGGGTTTAAAATCCGCGAGCATTCGATCCAGCGTGTGCCGTATCTTTTGATTCTGGGCGATAAGGAGCTGGAAAATCAAACCATCACGGTGCGCACGCAAAAAGGTGAGGATTTGGGTAGTCTGCCAATCGGTGAATTTATCGAACGCTTGAAAAAAGAGATTGCAGGCAAAAGTTAACGATGTTTTTGGAGGATTAGGGTTATCGCTGCTAAAAAAGATGAAATACGCCTGAATGATGCTATCACCGCCAGGCGGGTTAGAGTCACGGGGGCCAATGGGGAAGCGCTGGGTATTATTTCAATAGAGGAAGCCAAACAGATTGCTTATGCTGCAGATTTGGATTTAGTGGAAATATCGCCGAATGCGGATCCTCCGGTTTGTAAGGTGATGAATTACGGCAAATACCAGTTTGAACTCAATAAAAAACTGCAAATTGCCAAAAAGAAGCAAAAGCAGATCCAGGTCAAAGAAATTAAATTTAGGCCCGGCACCGATGAAGGCGACTATCAGGTCAAGTTAAGAAGTTTAATCAAGTTTCTAAATGATGGCGATAAAACCAAAATAACCGTGCGATATCGCGGCCGAGAACTGGCACACCGGGAAATCGGTATGGAACAGCTAAAGCGGATAGAAAAGGATCTGGAAGACATCGCGGTTGTTGAACAGTTCCCCAAAATGGAAGGGCGGCAGATGATTATGGTTATGTCTCCGAAGAAGAAAAAATAACATTTTTACATTGCCTTGACGCCATGGCGCGGCAAGTAAGTCAGTAGAGGTGCAATATATCTCTACAACCAACAGCACAGGATTTGCTGTTTGCATCATGTGCTTTAATGATGTTGATAATTGGGTAGGGCCATGCATTTTGCCTTATCGGGTTAAATCTCAGGGATTTTGTTTTTTATTTTAAATTGGAGCAAACAAATGCCAAAAATAAAGACCAACCGTGGTGCTGCCAAGCGCTTTAGACGCACCGGCAACGGCGGTTTCAAATGCGGTCAATCGCATAAGCGACATATATTGACCAAAAAAACCACCAAAAGAAAAAGACAGTTACGCAAACCGGCAACTATTCATCCGTCAGATGTGCGTATGGCCATGCGCATGATGCCTTACAGTTAATCCAGGAGAGTAGCAATGCCCAGAGTAAAACGTGGCGTAACCGCCCGAGCCAGACACAAAAAAATCCTGAAACAGGCGAAAGGCTATTATGGTGCCAGAAGCCGGGTTTATCGCGTTGCCAAACAAGCCGTTATTAAAGCAGGTCAGTACGCTTACCGCGACCGTAAACAAAGAAAACGCCAATTCCGAGCTTTGTGGATTATCCGGATAAATGCGGCATCGCGTTTATTTGGAATATCCTACAGCCGGTTGATCAATGGCTTGACCAAGGCAAATGTGGCAATAGACCGTAAAGTTCTAGCCGATATTGCTGTTCGCGATATTGAAGCTTTCGGTGAAATCGCCAAAATTGCTAAAGCCAATCAAAGTAAATCATAGTTTATTAGTTTCCGGTTTTTATTGATCGAAATATCGGCTTATCCGGTTCTCAGCCTTTGAACTGAAAACCGGATCAGCGCTATCTGATGCTTTGAACTCAATAAATCCCCGACATTCTCCCTCATCGACTTAATCCAGCGAGCAAAGCAGTGTCCGCTACCCTAGAAGAAATTCTTGCACAGTCTTTACAAGAGCTTGAAGAAGCCAAAGGTCTTGATAGTCTTGATCAAGTTCGCGTCCGCTATTTTGGTAAAAAAGGGCTCTTTACGCTACAAATGAAAGAACTCGTCAGTCTTGATCAGGAACAACGGCGAACCGTCGGCCATTTGATCAACCAGGCCAAAGATTTGTTTCAGGCGAAACTGGATAGCCGGAAAACCCTGCTGGAACAAGCCGAACTGGAAGCAAGGCTGGCCAGCGAGCGCATCGATGTGTCCCTGCCGGGAAGAGGTCAGACTATCGGAGGCCTGCATCCGGTGACAACAACGCTGCGGAGAATCACGAAAATATTTTCCAGTGTTGGATTTCGAGTGGTCGATGGCCCCGAAATCGAGGATGATTATCATAACTTTGAAGCGCTGAATATTCCTGCGCACCATCCTGCCAGGGCCATGCACGACACCTTTTATTTTGATGCGCATACGGTGCTAAGAACTCATACCTCCCCGGTGCAGATCAGGGTTATGGAATCGGAACAGCCACCGCTGAAAGTGATTGCACCCGGCCGCGTTTATCGCTGCGATTCTGACATAACCCACACGCCGATGTTTCATCAGGTGGAAGGTTTTCTGGTTGACACCGACGTAAGTTTTGCCGATCTGAAAGGTTTGATTTATGAATTTTTACGCGCCTTTTTTGAAACAGACATTCAAGTTCGTTTTAGGCCTTCATACTTTCCTTTTACTGAGCCCTCTGCGGAAGTTGATATCGAATGCGTCATGTGTCATGGTGAAGGTTGTCGGGTTTGCAGCCAAACAGGCTGGCTGGAGGTGATGGGTTGCGGTATGATTCATCCGGAAGTTTTCAAGGCAGTGAATATTAGTAATGATGTGTATAGCGGTTATGCTTTCGGTATGGGCGTAGAAAGGTTGGCAATGTTGCGCTATGGCATCAATGATTTGAGATTATTTTTTGAAAACGATCTCAAATTTCTGGAACAATTCAATTAGGCCGATAGATTAGGGAATGTTGAGCTATGCAAATCAGTGAAGCCTGGCTAAGAGAATACGTTAACCCACCCATCGGCACGGAAGAACTGGTCGAGCAATTAACGATGGCCGGTCTTGAAGTAGACTCCGTAGAACCTGCCTCGGCGATTTTCAGTGGCGTGGTTGTCGGTGAAGTATTGTCTATGCAGCAACATCCTGACGCCGACCGGTTAAAAGTTTGCCAAGTCAGCGTAGGTGGCGCCGAGCCCTTACAAATTGTTTGCGGTGCGAATAATGTCCGGATCGGGATGAAAATTCCGGCTGCCTTGTCCGGTGCTGAATTGCCGGGCAACTTTAAAATAAAAAAATCGAAGTTGCGTGGCGTTGAATCATTCGGAATGCTGTGCTCAGCCAAAGAATTGGGTATGGCGTTGGATGCGGACGGATTGCTGGATCTACCGGAGGATGCACCTGTTGGAACCGATCTTCGCCAGTATTTGGCGCTGGACGATTCGATAATAGAACTTGACTTGACACCCAACCGGGCTGACTGTTTGAGTGTTGAAGGCATCGCGCGAGAAATTGCGGTCTTGAACAAAATGGATTGGTCTGTGACTTTTGTTGCAACCAGCCAAATAACTCATCAGACTAGTCTGGCCGTAACCGTTGAAGCTGACGATGCTTGCCCCCGTTATCTGGGACGACTGATTAAAGGTGTCAACGCCAAAGCCGAAACACCGCTTTGGCTGAAAGAGCGGCTGCGCCGTTCCGGCATCAGAAGTCTGGGACCTCTGGTCGACGTTACCAATTATGTATTGATAGAATTGGGGCAACCATTACATGCTTTTGATGCGGCTAAATTAACAGGTGGCATACGGGTCCGCTGGGCTAAGTCCGGAGAAACGCTGGCCTTATTGAATGGGCAGCTTATCAATCTGGATACTGATGCATTGGTAATTGCTGATGCTAAACGACCGTTAGCGCTTGCCGGCGTCATGGGGGGCAATGATTCGGCAGTTGATAGCCAAACGCAGGATATTTTTCTGGAATGTGCTTTTTTTGCCCCGCAACTGTTAGTTGGGAAAGCTCGTAGATTCGGTTTGCATACTGACTCATCGCACCGATTTGAACGCGGTGTCGACGCCACTTTACAAGAAAGAGCCATCGAAAGAGCCACACAGCTCATCATTGAAATTTCTGGGGGGTCTTCAGGGCCGATTACTGTCATTGAAACAGAGTCCGCCATACCGGAGCGTCAGCCTGTTTTGCTCAGACGACAACGCCTAGATAAAATGCTGGGCATATCTCTGTCTGATGAAATCGTTACCGATACCCTACAGCGCTTGGGCATGGTGTCCAACAAAAGTAATGAGGGCTGGCTGGTCACCCCGCCGGGATTTCGTTTCGATATAGCCATCGAAGCAGACCTGATTGAAGAAATTGCGCGAATTTATGGTTATAACAACTTGCCAAATACTCGACTGTTGATGCGATCGGAATTGGGAACAGCGACAGAAGCCTGGTTAGAAATCGATCGAGTTAAGGATTTGCTGGTGGACAGAGGTTATCAAGAAGCGATCACTTATAGTTTTGTTGATGAATCGATACAGAAGACCATTGCACCTCAGGATAACGTGATTCGTTTGAAAAATCCGATTTCATCCGATTTGTCGGTCATGCGCAGTACCTTGTGGAGTGGCTTGTTGAATGCTGCCTCCTATAATGTCAATCGCCAACAACACCGGGTACGTATATTTGAAGCCGGTTTGCGCTTTGTCGACAAAGACGGGAAAATGACTCAGCAGAAAATGCTGGCTGGTTTGGCTTTAGGAAATGCGTTTGCCGAACAATGGGGCGAACGATCCAGAAAGATCGATTTTTTTGATGTGAAAGCCGATGTGCAGGCGATATTTTCACTGGCAGGATTTAACTTGAACAGTTATGAAGTAGAATTTAGGTCAGCGCTCCATCCAGCGCTGCATCCTGGACAGTGCGCCGAAATCTCATTTTCCGATGGCAGTAAAATTGGCTGGCTGGGCATGCTGCATCCAGCCCTGGAAAAACAACTCGGTTTTGATACCAAGGTTTTTTTATTTGAGCTAGATCAAAACCAGTTGCTGAAAAAACAAACGCCGGTTTTCAGGCCATTATCGAAATTCCCATCGGTACGCCGCGATCTGGCTATTATTGTTAAAGAACAAATAACGACCGGAGAAATAATAAGCTGCATAAAAAGCTCACCGGAAACTTCCCTGCAAGATGTAGTGGTGTTCGATATTTACCGGGGCTCTGGCGTTGAACAAGGCAAAAAAAGCGTTGCTTTAAGCTTATTTATACAAGATTATTCACAAACCCTAACAGATTCTGAAATTGATGCTATCTTTAACAGAGTGTTAGCGATATTGACCGATACTATTGATGCGAAACTGAGGGACTGATTCTATGGCATTGACGAAAGCAGATTTTGCCGAAAGGCTGTTTGAAGAGCTCGGCTTGAACAAGCGTGAAGCAAAAGAAATGGTCGAGTATTTCTTTGAAGAAATCAAAAGATCCCTGGAACATGGCGAACAGGTTAAAATTTCCGGTTTTGGAAAATTTGAACTGCGCGATAAAAGTAGCCGTCCAGGCAGAAATCCAAAAACTGGCCAGGAAATTCCCATTACGGCGCGCCGTGTGGTAACATTCAGGTCCGGTCAGAAACTTAAAGCCCGAGTGGAAGCATATGCTGGAGCCGAGTAATAATAATGAACTGCCGGCGATACCGGCAAAACGCTATTTCACTATCGGCGAAGTCAGCGAATTATGTGCGGTAAAACCCCATGTTCTTCGCTACTGGGAGCAGGAGTTCACCGAGCTGAGTCCGGTAAAGAGACGCGGTAACCGTCGTTATTATCAGCGCCATGATGTTTTAATGATACGTCAAATACGGTCGTTGTTATATGATCAGGGCTATACGATCGGTGGCGCACGTTCCCATTTGACCAGCGATGACGCCAAAGAGGATGCAATCAGATCAAAGCAGTTGGTTCATCAACTGGTTGGCGAACTGGAAGACATACTAGAATTACTAAAATAGTCTAATTGTTTGTTATGGTAGGAGGAGGTAAATAGAGTATAATTTACCTCCTGAGTTTACAGGAATTACATTCGTAATTCTTTCATGAATTCTATTTCGAAAAAACTAGTCGGGGCGTAGCGCAGCTTGGTAGCGCACTTGCATGGGGTGCAAGGGGTCGAAGGTTCAAATCCTTTCGTCCCGACCAATTAAAACAGATAGTTATAAAACTGATTAAATGGAAAAATAGCTTTTTTAGTGTTTCGTGATACCGCCCGTGATTGCGCAGTGGGGGTACTAACTAATAAACACTACACTATGCTGGGTAATGCTCCTGCACTTTGCCGTCTACTGCCAGCAGGACAACGCTGGCCAAATTGTGAAATACTCCGTGTTCTATGACACCCGACGTGGCATTCAACAGCGTATCTAGGGTTTCACTATCGATGGTTGCATCAAATACCATGTCGAGCACAAGACTGCCGTAAGACGTCACCACCAAGCCATCTTTACCCGAAGTCTGTCGCAATTCGCCTTGACCGCCCAGCGTTTCCAGCCTGCGTTTAACTAGCTGCCAAGCAAATGGCATGACCTCGATTGGGATAGGAAAACGTTCACCGATCTTCTTTACTTGCTTGCTTTGATCAACGAGTACCAGAAATCGATCGCTGGCTCTTGCCAGGATTTTTTCGCGTACCAGATCAAAGCCCCGACCTTTTAATAAGGTAAGTTCCGGTGTCACTTCATCGGCGCCATCAACATAAAGGTCGAGATGATTAATGTGTTCTAGTGCTACCACAGGAAGTCCAAGTTCTTGTGCTTTGATGGTGCTGACCACTGAACTTGCGACCGTCGTTACTTGCAAGCCTTCTTCATTCCTGCGGCGGGCGAGTTCCTGGATAAAATAATTGGCTGTTGAACCCGTACCAAGTCCGACCAGCATCCCGTCTTTAACTTGTTTTGCCGCGTAGAGGGCGACGAGTTCTTTATCGTTCATATGGACTCCTTGTTATTATTGATTAACAACTTATCTTAAAAAAATACTTCGATACCCATCAGTTGCATACTTTTTCTAATGAGCGCGTAGCGTGTATATGACAAACGTTTTGCCGTGAGGTTGCCGTGATTACCCTCCATTTGTCCTATCACGGCATGTGGACTCTCATCCAATTTTTATCATTTTGAGACCTTTGCACGACAGCCTTGTTCTAACAGCACGCAGAACAGTATATATTTTATAAATTCAATTATCTGGGTATTTTTTATGAACGGTACAATGAGCTTTTCAGACTTTCATGTCAATCGTCGAACCTATAGATCATTTTCTTTGCCAGATAGAAAAACTACGGTATTCTAACGCCTCAAATGACCGTTTCCATAAGCCACCCACTTATATGTTGTCAACTCATCAGGCCCTACCGGGCCACGGGCATGGAGTTTGTCCGTGCTGATGCCTATTACCGATCCCAAGCCATAATCACCACCCCCTGACAATCTTGTTGATGCATTGATCAAAACGGATGCGGAATCAATCTGCTGCTCAAATTTTTGTGCCTTGTTCAGGCTTTGCGTGACAATGCCATCGGTATGGCCCGACCCATAGTGATTAATATGTTCAATAGCCTCTTCAATACCGTTAACGATCTTTATGGAAAGAATTGGCGCCAGATATTCGGTATGCCAGTCCTCTTCTGTCGCCAGGGAAATTTCTTTCAATATCTTTTGCGTCTCATTACAGCCACGTAGTTCGATATTGTTTGCGTCAAATGCCGTCCGGAGCAAGGGTAACATGTGATCAGCACACTTTTTATCAACTAATAGTGTTTCGAGCGCGTTACAGACCTGAATACTTTGGCATTTCGAATTAATTGCCAGATCGACGGCTTGTACCGGGTCCGCGTCATCTGCTATATAGAGATGGCAGATGCCATCGTAATGTTTGATGACTGGAATGCGGGTGCCCTCGGCTATTCGTTTAATCAACCCTTTACCCCCTCGAGGAATCAGTACGTCCACACAGTCATCCATTTTGAGCAGTTCGCCAACAGCTTCATGGCCTGGCGTTCGGATTATCTGTATGGCATGTTGCGGTAGACCTGCATTAACAACCCCTTCAATCATCGCATCCGTCAGCAGTGTGTTGGTTTGAAGCGCTTCCGATCCGCCTCGTAAGATGACGGCATTACCGCTTTTTATACAGACGCCAGCTGCATCGCTGGTGACATTGGGCCTCGACTCGTAAATAATGCCGATGACGCCAAGCGGCACCGATTTTTTGTAGATCTGCAGTCCGGCCGGATTGGTATGTCCTTCCAATACTCGATTTAACGGGTCTGGTCGCTGAGCCACCTCTCTTAGCCTGGAGAGCATGTACTGAAATACTTTATCGTCAATGGTCAAACGCTTGATCATCGCATCCGATTGTCCATCCTGCCGGGCTTTCATGACTTCCTGGGCGTTAATTTCCAGAACCTGACGCTTCACCGATTCAAGCGAGTCGGCCATTTTCGAAAGAGCAAGATTACGAAGTGCTTCGGAAGTTGATGATAGCTGGCGCGCTGCGAGACGACTTTGTCTGGCAATGACTTGAACGGTAGTGGAATTCATATTCTCAATAGGGTCGTTTTTTTAAAAGGGTAAAGGTTAGCAGTTAAACATTGGCTGCACAAAATCGATCAATTGAATGATTCATCATGTTGGTCAAGCATTGGGCTTGCAAAATCCAGCTCAGCCTGCCTTCCCAGACTCTTGATCCGGCACCTGATTAATCCTATGTGTTGCTAGTGTTTAATTGCGTAAATTAGATATTGTATGCTTAAATTTGACTACCTCGGACTTCCCGGCGACGCCATTTGAAAGATTGAGCCTTCTGCTTATGTCGAGTAATAAAAGCTTCAATCGCCTGCTTTAGTTCGGCGACATTACTGAAACTTGCTCCCTTCAATGTCTTGCGCAACAAAATACCAAACCATATTACAATTTGGTTCAATCAACTGGCCGAAGCCGGCGTAAAATAAAACTGCACCCAACCATTGTATTTTTTAATCAATCGTCGTTTTTCTTGTGCGTACAATAATTATCCAAAATAACCAACAACTCCTTCTCCTCCGGCAAATCCACGACAACCTGATCCATAAAAGTCTGAAAGTCTTCACGTTTTTTGGTTTGAGTGGTTTGCGCTTGATCGGTGTCCGGAACCAGTCCTCCCAGAACGCGTTGGCTGTTGACATGATCAAGAAGGCCGGCAGCGATTTCTTGCCAGAGAGGCCTGAATGCCCAACACCAACTACACATGGGGTCGTGGAAGTAGTAAAGCTGAAGTGGCATGGCTAAACCTATGCGAGTGATAACGTAATCAAAATTTTATCGCCAATAAGCCTTTTAAAATTTATTATAGGCCGATGGCTGATAATCAGTCCCCAAATGAAAACTTGTCAAGGTCAAACAATGGCATCTGCATTTTCCCACATAGCCGTTCCGGCGGTTCTTTATGCCAGTTTCAAAAGCGATACGATCAATTTAAAATTATTTATGCTGGCCGCTATATGCTCAGTTATTCCTGATGTTGATATTATTGCCTTTGGATTTGGTATCCCTTATCAATCACAATGGGGTCATCGGGGTTTTACGCATTCATTAGTCTTTGCCCTATCCCTAGCTGCTTTGATAACTTTATTTCACCGGAAGCTCAAATCCAAGCCTTTGGCTATATTTTGGCTTTGCTTCGTGTCATGTGCTTCCCATGCATTCCTTGACGCCATGACCAATGGCGGATTGGGCGTAGCATTGTATTGGCCTTTCAGTTTAGAACGGGTATTTCTCCCGTTTAGGCCCATTCAAGTTTCCCCTATCGGGATTAGCCGCTTTATTACCGAATGGGGGCTTCGAGTAATTGCTTCAGAACTCATTTGGGTGTTGATTCCTGCATTAGTGATGGGCACATTGGGTGCGACATTAAGGCGTCTATATAGTAAGAATTAATCGATGTAATTTTGACCAAATAGATTTATAGTGTCGGGACAGTATTGACGTGGATAGAGTTGGAGACAACGCCGTGGCTGAAACAAAGTGTTACCGAACGCTTAGCGAGTTTTATCCGTTTTATCTCAGCCAACATGCCAACAGAACCTCTCGTCGCTTACACTTCATAGGCACAACTACAGCCCTGCTGTTACTTGTTTTTACTTTCATTACACAGTTGTGGTGGTTAATAGCAATCGCTTTTGTACAAGGTTACGCCTTCGCCTGGTTAGGACATTTCTTCTTTGAGCACAACAAGCCTGCCACCTTCGCATATCCCTGGTTTAGCTTTCTAAGCGACTGGCGCCTGTGGTGGGAAATGTTGGTTAGAAGGGACAACCTTTAGGTGGTGCAATAACAAACCCGCTTCGAGCGGTTTACATTTTCAAGCCTCCGGCTTTGCCGGAGGTGTTTGACTTTAGTAAGGAATAATATATGTGTTTTTCTGCTACAGTTAGTTTTGCCGCTAGCGCTCTTTTAGTTCCTGTTGGATTTTATTGTATCAATAAAACCTATAAAGCTGATAAGCAATATTTAGCTCTAGCAGCTATTCCCTTTTTGTTTGGCGTTCAACAGGCTTTTGAGGGTGGATTATGGCTTGCGATAGAAGATTCAGCGGAATCACGCAAACATAACTTGGCATTAGGTTTTCTATTTTTTGCCGACTTTCTTTGGCCGTTCCTTGTCCCAATAGCCTCAGCTGTTATTGAAAAAAATAAACGAAAACGCCAAGTATTTTTATTTTTTTCCTTTATAGGAGGACTGTTTGGCCTTTCACTTTTCCTACCTTTATTGATTCAGCCGGATTGGTTGTCAGTACAGATTATAAAGGGGTCGATACTCTATCAGTTGGTGCAGATATACGACGCTATCATCCCACGGCCAGGTGTACGCATTATTTACGTCATTATCGTCAGCGTACCCTTTCTGGCTTCCACTGTTCACAATATTCGCATATTAGGTATTTTTTTGTTAATTTCTATCATATTCAGCGCCTTGCTATTTTCTTATGCTTTTGTATCCGTTTGGTGCTTTTTTGCAGCTCTTATTTCACTTTATATCGTTTTTATTATCAATAATTGTGATTCAGCACTTAAGGGATTTCGATCAATTGATGGTATTGCCTAAACGTTAATTCAAAAGTCTAACAATCGCCGATGGGATTCAACATCATCAATTTTGTTAAACAAGATATCTGGCAGTTACAGGAGCAAAGACTTTCCCTATTTAAAGCGACATTCATCAAGTCGCTAAAAATAGGTATCTTATCTGCACAAGGCTTCTCTCGCGATCTGTGCCCGCTAAGGGCATCCGCATTAACACTCTATAGTCTATTGTCGATAGTGCCTGTGATCGCCATGTTGTTTGGTATCGCCAAAGGTTTTGGTTTTGAAAAAATGCTGGAACAACGTTTGATCGAGCAAGCGCCAGAGCATGATACGTTGGTATTACAGCTAATGAGTTTTGCACGAAATCTTTTAGACAGCACTAAAGGTGGGGTTGTTGCCGGAATTGGTATTGTTGTCCTGTTTTGGACCATTATCAACGTCATTGGTAATATCGAAGAATCCTTTAACTACATCTGGAAAATAGACAGAGGACGATCAATAAGTCGTAAATTTAGCGATTATTTATCTCTCATGCTGTTGGCTCCCATCATAGTAATAGCGTCCAGCAGTATTGCGATACTCCTGACAACAAAAATAACCTGGCTAATAACCGTTATAGAATTACCGGAATTTGGCACTTGGCTGGTCATTAGAGCCTTAGGACTGTCGCCTTTGGTGCTAATGATCGGATTATTTGCCTTTACGTTTATTTTTATGCCTAACCTTAAAATCAATTCCGTGTCAGGAATCATTGCCGGTGTTGTGACAGGATTTCTGTACTATTTGCTGCAGTGGGCTTATCTAAGTTTGCAGATTGGCGTATCAAGTTATAACGCCATTTACGGTAGTTTTGCCGCGTTGCCCTTATTTATCGTCTGGTTGCAAATGGGCTGGATGATTGTCCTATTGGGTTGTGAGATAGCTTTTTTTCTACAAAATTATGAAAATTATCGTAACAATAACCGGTTTGCTGACTTAAGTTTTGCTCTGAAAAAGGTCATTGCCCTACAAATTACTCATTTGATTATCAAGAATTTCATTCAATTGAATAATCCATTAGCTGCGGCTGAAATAGCGACAAGACTGGTTATACCGATAGCAATTATCCAGCCTGTTTTATCAAAGTTAATAGCAAGTCATATTATTGTCGAGTTTAAAAACCAGGACGAAGACTTTGAAGTTTATCAACCTGCCGTCGATATCAACGTACTTACTATTGCCTATGTTATTAACGCACTGGAACAGTGTGGACAAAATCATCTTCCGGAAATCAATCAGGAGCCACTATTTATGAATGCAGTTAATGATTTTAGAAAATTGATGCAAGCCTCTGACCAAAATTATTTGTTGAAAGATATTTAAAACCGGACACCGCAGGTTTTTATATAGTGGACATTTTAAGCCATTAAAAAGATTGACTAACTGTCCATGGCTATTGATAAATTCAAAAGACGTCCTAGCCTGCTGCAATAGCTTCCATTACCTTGTTCAGGCTTTGCGTGACAATGCCATCAAGGGAACCCCAGCCTGGCGAATCGGTGAAGTCGCTGTAATCTTGTTCAATAAGAAATTGGCCATGTCTCTGATTCAAGAATAAAATTTAAATTACAAAAATATGCTGAAATCGACTTGGATGCGCTATTCGAGAACCTCTACGATACGATGCTGTCGACTCCAGATTTTTTCCGGGTTCTTTAAGGATCAAGCCCAGATCAGATCGCTCATAAAACGGCAAAAGCAATTTCTGCTCGACACGATTCCTTAACAAAAAGCGTAAGCCTGGGCAAGCGCAAATGCGCGCAACCGGATAACAAGCTAAGGGATGACTGTGTCTGCAAAAATCAGGCAAAGGGCTAAAATGGGTCATTGCGGCCATAATTTGAATTATTCAACTAAGCCTATTCGAACACCCTGAAGTGTATTACAATCGCAAACAGTTTCACTCTGAATTGGGTTATCTCAGCCCGGAAGTGTTTGAAGCTAAAAAATTGGCATACTAGAGTGTTCGTAAATTCCATTCAAGAGCAAAAATTTAAAACAGCTTTCAATATTGATTTTTAAAAAGTGATCATCAAGTTAAAAGATAAGGACGAACAGACGAGTCCGTTTTTGGGGATAAGTCCTGAAATTTTCAAACTTCTGGCTGAAGCAGTTCAAAAGGTGCTTAGCCAAAAAGATCACGTTATTGTATGTATTACTGGAAACAAAGGGGTTGGTAAAACGACGCTGGGCAAATTGATTCGCAAAAAAGGTTTTGGCCCTTATCGGGCGAGAGATATTGCCGTCATCGATGATGACTGCATGAGCGCTGACACCCTTTTCTTTTTCCGCCGGAAATATGTTAATCCTTGCCATGGGGTCGATGAGCTGAAACCTTTTTTGCGATTCTGCAAAAGAAAGCGAATTCGATTTTACGTTAAATCCAATCCTGAATCGCGCATCATCCATGCCGATGTTCTTGTCAAAGTTTATCTTGAAGAAGAGACGCGCAGACAACGTCTTATACAGCGCTATGGAAAGCAAAAGGGGGACATGGTTTTTCATCAAACCCAGTCTCATCAGGACAATATCAGGATCACATTTGAATACGAATTGGCATTGATAAATAATTCAGATTTAGCGTTCGCGGTATTGTAAGGCATCAACCTGGCTTTCATTTTACAAAAAAAAACGACACCACAGGTGATACCAGCACAATGAAAGCCACCGCCACAAGGTAAAAAAGGCGATTGATAAGGTGACTAATTGGCGTGACTATAATTAATGCGTTTAGGATACGCGTTGATTTCACGGTATATTTTACCGAAGCAGCGATCGCCAAATAGCTTTTACCCAAGACAACCACTTGTTTCGGCACAACTTTATTGGGCGGTTGCGATAACCATCAGCTTAATCCTTCGTCAAGCTTGCTCTGCCTGCCCTTGCGGCAAAAACAAGGCTTTATCCACACA
>Ga0209798_10001167_pt1 | contig 16022 bp, 18 predicted proteins | sample DOMMetBare3Fresh_FD_187475 | JGI IMG/M metagenome (GOLD analysis project Ga0209798, IMG submission 187475) | Wetland sediment microbial communities from St. Louis River estuary, USA, under dissolved organic matter induced mercury methylation -... | ecosystem: Environmental > Aquatic >...
ATCGTCGTCGAGACGAAGGATCTCGACGCGACACTGGCCAAGGCGTTGGCTGCAGGCGGCAAGGCCAGAAGCCAGCCGATCAAGGGGCCCGGCGGGCGCCAAGTGCTGGTGGACGATCCGTCTGGGAATCCGGTGGAGGTGTTTGAGGCGAGGGGCGGCTAACGCAGCGCCCGCTATGTGAAGGGGTCGCCTGGGTCACTCAATGTGCGCAGACTTGGCGAGGTTGTGTCGCGCACACAGCAACTGCACGTTTCTCGCCGTTTCTGACGTGCCACCCTTCGCGTAAGGCAGTATGTGATCGAAGTGAAGCTCGTCCGTAGCGCCGCACTTAACGCACCTTCCTAAGTCTCGTTGCCAGACTTCAAGCTTGACGTGCGTTGGAATGACTCTGCGGCGCTCGGCAGCGACACGAACTGGCAGAGTCAGATCTTCGTCACCATCGACGGCGACGAGTTTGAACTTGCAGACTGTGCGGTGTTCGTCGGCGACCTGGAATGCGTCCATGAGGTGAAACACGCCGTTGTAGGCCCAGATGCCCGGGCGCAACTTTTCGTAAACGCGTACGCGCTCCGGTGGACGAGACCCCGCTGCCGCGTCTTTCGCGGCACGAAAGAACTTCCCGTTTTGAGTTGGCCGTCCACTGTTTGAGACCAGTGGCTGATCACTGAGCTTTGGGTTCGGGCACAACGCCGTCTTGGGGTGGTCATGCCCTTCGTATATCAGTGTCGTGCCACCGTCCTCCAGAACATCCCGGTATGGTGCGTTTGGCCTGACCGACATAAGGATGACCGAGTGGTTGCCACCAAGGCCAAAGTTCATGCCGGCTTGAAGGCTCGCTTTCTCTCGCTGGCACATCTCGATGTAGGAGAGGACGTTGTCAGTCACGCCGTTGGCGTCTGATTCATCAGGCTGCAAAGGTTCTCTCCATCTCCCGCCTCATCTCCAACGCCCGCGACCCCGGCATCTGCACGTCGCCCCAGCTCAGGCTCTGCCCCTGTTTCACCGCCCGCACCACCTTCACGTCATGCGCCAGCCCCAGCGGCAGCCCGCCGATGCGCCGCGACGTCGTGGCCGGCAACAGCTTGCCCCACACCGTGTAGCCGCCTTCGCCGTCGAGCATCTCGCCGGGTTTTAGGTCTCGCTTGGCGGTGGCCACCACGTCGGCGTTCCAGGCCTGCGCCACACCGGTAGGCTCGCCGCGCAGCGCCACGCTGGCCACGCTCATGCCGACTTCCAGGCCGATCAGGTGCCAGCGCTTGTAGAGGGTGAAGTAGCGCCCGCTCGGGTCGGTTTGCGCGTTGTATTCCTCGAAGCAGTGGCGCACGTAGTCGGTCTCGCCCTCGACCGTCACCCACACGCCCATGCGGATGTCGTAGGGGATGACGCGGCCGTCGCGCTCGAGGCAGGAGATCACCTCGACCATGCCCTTCTTCTCGAGCATGCCGCCTTCGGCAATCGGGCGTGTGACGAAGGGGATGTCTTCCACGCTGGCCGGCGGGTACTGCAGGCCGTCGCTCGGCACGGCCAGGCCGGTGGCGTTAGCGACGGCGGTGCACTCGATGCTCGGCTTGCTGCCGTCGAGGAAGCTGTTGAACATCTTCGGGTTCAGGCCGCCCCGCTCGGCCTGCTCGGGCGTGAGGCCGTAATTGCCCCACACCGTCTCGGGCGTGCTCTGCGCAAAGTGCGGCAGCCACTTGTGGCCGCGCCCGGCCGCCACCACCGGGAAGCCGCAGGTGCGCGCCCAGTCCACCAGGTCGCAGATCATCGCCGGCTGGTCGCCGTAGGCCAGGCTGTAGATCACGCCGGTCTCGGCCGCTCGCCGCGCCAGCAGCGGGCCGCAGAAGGCGTCGGCCTCCACCGTCACGTTGACGACATGCTTGCGCTCGGCAATCGCGGCCACGATGTGGTCCACCGCATGCACCGGGCTGCCGGTGCACTCGACGACGATGTCGATTTCCGGCAGCTTCACCAGCGCCTGCCAGTCGTCGGTGACCCAGGTGTTGCCGTCGCGCAGCGCGGCCTGCGCGTCGGGCGCGGCCGATTGCTCCGGCTTCCAGCCCACGCGCGCGAGGTTCTTCTTCGCGGCGGCGGGGTTGAGGTCCGCGATCGCCACCAGGTGCACGCCGGGCGTGCGCGGCACCTGCGCCAGGTACATCGAGCCGAACTTGCCGGCGCCGATGAGGCCGACGCGGATGGGCTTCTTGTCGGCGGCGCGTTGCAGCAGTTGCTTGTGAAGACTCATTGGTGCCCCCTAAGGCGCTTTGCGCCGGTCCCCCCGAGAGGGAGCGAGCGCCTGGGGAGCGGCCTGGCGGCGCTCATGCCGCTTCCTTGAAGTTGTCAGCCGAGGTCACCAGCGCTCTGGCCGGCATGCCGTCTTTCCAAGGCAGATCGACGATCAACGCGTGGTCCACGGTCCACAGCGGATAACTCGTCGTCGTCAGGTCGTGCCTGGCATCGATCACACCCTTCTTGTGGCTGCCCGGAATGAACATCAGCGGCCCGTTGAACTCGTTGACGTCATCGAGAAAGATCGCGACGTTCATCGCCCGCTCGGTCGGCATCCAGTCGTCGTTCTGCCAGGTGCCGTAGTCCTGGTGCCATTGCCAGACATCGCCCTCGAAGGCCATCTTGCCGTTGACCTTGAACTGGTGCATGTAGAGCGGCTCGTCGTCGAACAACTGCTGCACCGGCTCGACCATGCGCGGGTGCCGCGCCAGGCGCGCGAACGGTTGGCTGTAGAGGTGCGCGGCGAAGTTCGTGCGCACCGCGTCGCTGCCTTTCTCGCGCACGTTGAAGGCTTCGCGGCGCGCGTAGATGGCGGGCACTTCGTCGGTCAGCGTCTTCACTTCATCGGGCTTGAACAGGCCGGGGAAAAAGAGATAGCCCTCGCGGTCGAAGTCGTCGAGCTGGTCTTGGGTCAATCGCATCTCGGGGTCTCCTTCATTGCGCTTGCAGGACTTCGGACAGCCGCGCTTGCAGATGGCGGCCGGCCTGTTCGCCGTGGCTGCGCATCAATGCCTCGGCACGGCGCGCATCCCGGGCCGCGATCGCGCGTGCGATCGCCTCGTGTTCGTTCCATACCGTGGCGCGCAGCTCGCCGTGCTGCAGCACCGCGCCCATCGCGCGGCGGATGTGGCGCCAGTGCAGCTGCGCGCTCTGCCCGATCAGCGGGTTGTCGGCCGCGGCGTAGATCGAGGCATGGAACTCGATGTCGGCGTCGATCATCGCGCCGACCTTGCCAGACTTGGCGGCGCGACGGCCACGCGCGATCAGCTCGGCGTCGTATTCGAAGCCGGCCGCGCAGGCCAGCCGCGCCGCCAGTGCGTCCAGCGCGCCGCGCACCTGGTAGACATTGGCCAGCCATTTCGCGTCGAGTGGCGCCACCTGCAAGCCACGGCCCGGCGCGTCTGCGACCAGGCCGTCCTTCTTCAACAGCCGCAGCGCTTGCAGGACAGGCTGGCGGCTGACCGCCAACTGAGCTGCCAGGTCTTCCTGTGTGATGCGCTCGCCCGGTGCGATAGCGCCAGTGCTGATGGCATCGAGCAAGGCGCGATAGACCTGATCGACCAGGTCGGGCGCAACTTCGAGACGGTGCAGTTCAGCGGGCATCTTTTTGTACTCTGTATACAGAAGACAGTGTAGGCGTTGACGCGATGCGTGCACTCGGGCAAACCCTTGTGAGTTGGCGGTGGGGCACAACGGCGCTGATTGGCCCGTTGCCGAAATTAAAAGTCCGCCTTCTGCACGGTTCGCGCTCGGCCCGAGAACGGCGCGGCGCCCGCGCTCATGCTGGAGTACCAGAAATCGCGAGGTCGCCGCACCGCCCTCCGGCCTGTTGGGGCGGTTGTTCTTCGCCACGCGGAACAAGAAAAGCCGCGACTGGCAAGGCGATGGCGTCGAGCAAGCGAATTGCGGAGGCTGGCCAACAGCCGCAACGGGCCCCAAGTGCGCCATGGCACCAGACTGTTGTTGCGCCGGAAAACCTCAATAGACTGCACACCATGTCCATCGGAGAGTTTGACCTGATCCAACGCTGGTTCCAGCGGCCGGCCAAACGCGCCGCTCTGGGCGTCGGCGACGACTGTGCGCTGCTGCAGCCGGCGCCCGGCATGCAACTCGCGGTCTCGACTGACATGCTGGTCGAAGGGCGGCATTTCCTGTCCACCGTCGCTCCCGATCGGCTCGGCCACAAGGCGCTGGCGGTGAACCTGTCGGACCTGGCGGCCTGCGGGGCGTCGCCGCTGGCCTTCACGCTCGCACTGTCGATGCCGCGCGTGGACGAAGCGTTTCTCGATGGCTTCGCGCGCGGCTTGTTCGCACTGGCCGATGCGCAGGACATCGAAGTCGTCGGCGGCGACACGACCGCCGGCCCCCTGAGCATCTGCATCGCCGTCTTCGGCGAGGTGCCGGTGGGGCAGGCGCTGCTGCGCTCGGGCGCGCGGGTGGGCGACGAGGTGTGGGTCAGCGGCTCGCTCGGTGATGCGCGACTGGCGCTCGAAGTCTTTCGCGGCACGGTGGCGCTGGATGCCGATGCCTTCGAAGCCGTGCGGGCGCGCATGGAGCTGCCTGCGCCGCGCGTCGCGCTCGGCATCGCGCTGCGCGGCCTGGCAACGAGCGCGATCGACATCAGCGACGGCCTGCTCGGCGACTTGCGCCATGTGCTCGTGCGCTCGGGCGTCGGCGCGACACTCGATGCCGACGCCCTGCCGATCAGCGCGGTGCTGGCCGCCCAGCCGCTCGCGCTGCAGCGCGAATGCGCGCTGGCCGGTGGCGACGATTACGAACTGCTGTTCACCGCAGTGCCGGCACGCGAGGCCGACGTGCGCGCCGCGGCGGCGAGTGCCGGGTGCACCGCCACGCGCATCGGGCGCATCGAAGCCATGCCGGGCGCGCGCATCGTCGATCGCCACGGCGAAGTCGTCGCGGCAGCGTTCCCGAGCTTCGATCACTTCAAGAGCGCATGACCGCCGACGACATCACCGCCGCCGCGCCGCCGCGCGCCACCGCGGCCTTCATGCACCGTCACCTCTCGCGCTGGATCGCGCTCGGCTTCGGCAGCGGCCTGTCGCCGTGGGCGCCGGGCACGGTCGGCACCCTGTGGGCGTGGGTGGCGTTTCTAGTTTTCGACCGCTGGCTCGACGCGGCCGGCTGGGGCGCGCTGATCGGCATGTCGCTCGTGGTCGGCATCTGGGCCTGCACGCGCACCGCGCAAGCCCTGGCCTCGGCCGATCCGGGCGCGATCGTTTGGGACGAGATCATCGCCTTCTGGATCGTGCTCTGGGTGGTCATGCCGGCAGGCGCCGTCATGCAGTTCATTGCCTTCGTCCTGTTCCGGTTCTTCGACGCCGTCAAGCCCGGCCCCATCGGCTGGACCGACAGGCGATTCAAGCGCGCACAAGGCTGGACGCAGGGCCTGGGCATCATTGCCGATGACCTGGTGGCGGCACTGTGCACGCTGTTCGCGATCGCGTTGTGGCGCTTCGTTTGGCCATGAGCCGACTGCTCGATGCCGATCTGGCCATGCAATGGGTCACGCCGCTGGCCGATGCGTTGCGTGCGCGCGGCTGGCGCCTGGCGACAGCGGAGAGCTGCACCGGCGGCCTGATCGCGGCCACCTGCACAGCGCTCGCCGGCTCCTCCGATTGGTTCGAACGCGGCTTCGTCACCTACAGCAATGCCGCCAAGACGGAGCAACTCGGCGTCGATCCGGCACTGATCGAACAGCATGGCGCGGTCAGTGAGCCCGTCGTGCGGGCGCTGGTTGCCGGGGCGCTGGCGCGCTCGCCGGCAGACATCGCGCTGGCCGTCACCGGCATCGCCGGGCCTGGTGGTGCAACGCCGGGCAAGCCCGTGGGCATGGTCTGGCTGGCGATCGGCCAACGCGGTGCAGGCGTGCAGGCCGAGTGCCTGCAACTGGGTGGTGATCGCGCGGCGGTCCGCGAGCAGACGGTGGTGGCGGCACTGGCGCGCGCGTTGCGACTTGCCGTTGAGTAGGGATCATGCCGATCCTCGACATCGAACCCGTGCTCGACGCGCGCTCGCCGATCGATCCCTCCCTGGCGCAACGCCTGGCCGATGTGGCGGCCACAGTGTTCGGCTGCGCGCCGGGCCGCGTCTGGGTGCGCCTGCGGCCCCTGCCTGCCGCGCAGTACGCCGAGAACGGCGCCCTGGTGGCTGACAGCCAGCGGCCGACCTTCGTCACGGTGCTGCATGCGCACCCGCCGCAGGCCGACGCCCGTGCCCAGGAGGCGGCAGCACTGACGGGCGCGATCGCCAGCGTGCTCGGCCAATCGGCCGAGTGGGTGCATGTGCTGTACGCGCCTGAGGGAGCCGGGCGCCAGGCGTTCGGCGGCCGGCTCGTGTCGTGATGAGCGGTCCGGCATTGAACCTTCTCTTCAGCGGACGCTTCGACGCCTTCGAGCGCGAAGCGTGGTGGCAGGCCTTGCGCGCTGCCGCGCCGCAGTTTCACTGGCACCGCGACGACGCACCGTTCGATCGCGGGCGCATCGACGCGGCAGTGGTGGCCAATCCGGCGCCCGGTGCGCTCGCGGGGTTGCCGAACCTGCGCCTGATCCAGTCGCTGTGGGCCGGTGTCGACAAGCTGCTGGCCGATGCCACGGTGCCGACCAACGTACCGCTCGCGCGCATGGTCGATCCGGCGATGAACGCAGCAATGGCCGAGACCGCGTTGTGGGCCGTGCTCGGGCTGCACCGGCGTTTCTTCGACTACGCGGTGCAGCAGTGGCGTGCACAGTGGCGGCCGCAACGACAACGACGCGCCAACGAGATCAACGTGCTCGTGCTCGGCGCCGGACAGATGGGCAGCGCGGTGGTGCAGAAGCTGACGGCGCAGGGCTACTGCGTGAGCACGTGGCGCGCACGTGGTGCAGCGCCGCTTGCGCCGCTGCTGGCGTCGGCCGAGATCGCCATCAACCTGCTGCCGCTGACGCCGGCGACGCGCGGCCTGCTCAACGCACAGGCATTTGCCGCCATGCCACGCGGCGCGAGCCTGGTCAACCTGGCGCGCGGCGCACATGTCGTCGATGCCGATCTGCTGGCCGCGCTCGATGCCGGTCATGTCGATCGCGCCGTGCTCGACGTGTTCCACACCGAGCCGTTGCCGACCGATCATCCGTTCTGGCGCCACCCGCAGGTCACGGTGCTGCCGCATGTGGCGGCGCTGACGGACGAGCGCAGCGCGGCGCAGGTCGTGGCGGCCAACTTGAGCGCGCTGGCCAGCGGTGCGGCGCTGGAGAATCTGGTGGACCGCAGGCGCGGCTACTGAAGCGCGAGTTGCAACTTCGGCGTCGAGACTGCCGCCCGGCTGCCCGGCGCGCTCGCGATCTGCTGCATCACCAGCAACATCAGGCGTTTCAGCGCGCTCCACGGGTCGAGCGGCCAGTCGGGATGCTTCAGGCCCTTGATGACACCGTCGCATACGCTCGCGGCCTGCACCAAGTGCGCGAGCTGGTGGTCGGCCAGCGCCGGCAGCACGCGCTCGAAGAGGCGCTCCTTGACGCCCCAGACGCGCGCTTCTTTGAGCGCCATCGGCAGCGGCTTGCCTTCGGCCATCGCGTCCTTGATGCGCTTCATGCCGCGGATGTCCTCGGCCAGCGTCCAGTGCACGAGCACGGCGGCTTCGCCTTCGGCTTGCAGGCCTTCCAACATGCGCAGCGCGCGATTGACCTGGCCCGCGAGCACCGCTTCGCCGAGCTTGAAGACGTCGTAGCGGGCGACGTTGAGCACCGCGGCCTCGATCTGGTCGAAGCTGAGGATGCCTTGGGGATGCAGCAGCGCCAGCTTCTGCAGCTCCTGGTGCGCGGCCAGCAGGTTGCCCTCGACGCGGTCGGCGAAGAAAGCCAAGGTGCGCTGGCCTTCTTCGCCGTCGGCCACGCGCTGGCCTTGCGCCGCGAGGCGGCGTGCGATCCACGTCGGCAGATCGTTGCGCGCCACCGCGTCGACCCTGACCGTCACGCCGGCTTCGTCGAGTGCGCCGAACCAAGCGCTCTTCAATTGCTGCCAATCGAGCTTGGGCAGGTGGATCAGCGTCACGACATCGTCGTTCAAGCCGTCGCAGTAACGTTGCAAGGCTTCCGAGCCGTCCTTGCCCGGCTTGCCATTGGGAATCCGCAGCTCGATCAACTGGCGCTCCGCGAAAAGGCTCATGGCCTGCGACGCGCCAATGAAGCCAGCCCAATCGAAATGCGCTGCGTTGCCGACGGTGAAGACCTTGCGCTCGTTGTAACTCGCGGCGCGTGCGGCGGCGCGGATCGCGTCGCCGGCTTCCTGCGCCAACAGCGGCTCGTCGCCGTGGATCGTGTACAGCGACTTCACGCCTTTGGCGAGGTGTGCGGCGAGTTGATCGGGCTTGAGGTTCATGAAATTCAGCCTTGCGCCGGGCCGCCCCCAAGCGGCCTGATCATCCCGTGCGGGAATCGCGATCGCCCGCAGCGAGCGGTTGTCATGACAGCTTTACGGCGGCCAGGCGTCGCAGGACTTGCGCCACGATGTCGTCTTCCATCGCGCGGTAGAGCAACAACTCCTCCTGCTGCTTGGCCAGCGCCGCCGTCTCGTTGTAGCTCATGTCGCGCGTCAGCAAGAGGTCCGACGCCGGCAGCAGCAGCCTGCCGTCGGGCGTGGCGACGCGAAAGCGGAAGCGCACGCGCAAGGTCACCTCCCGCACCTGGCCGGCGGCAGTCGATGCTGCGACGGTCTTTTCGCGCGCATCGGCCAGCGTGTCGACCACCGCTTCGGCCTGCGCCGGGTTGTCGCGCAACGCGACGCCGGCGCGTTCGAGTTCGGCCTTCAATGCTGCGGCCAAAGGCGATGTCCTCGCAAAGCCGACGAGCGCGATCGAGCGCATGGGCAGCGGTGGTGTTTGGCGCAGCTGAAAGCCGCATCCGGTCGGCAGGCAGGCCGCGGCGATCAGCGCAACGCGACGCTGCATCAGGCGCAGACGACGTTGACCAGCCGGCCCGGCACGATGACGATCTTGCGCACCGGTTTGGCTTCGCCGAACTTGGCGACTTCGGGCGCGGCAGCCGCGGCGGCCTCGATCGCGGCCTTGTCTGCCGTGGCTGCCATGCGGATCGCGCCGCGCGTCTTGCCATTGACCTGCAGCACGAACTCGATCTGATCCTGTGCCAGCGCCGACTCATCGACTTGCGGCCACGGTGCGTCGATCAGTTCGCCGAGCTTGGCGGCGAAGCCGAGTTCTTGCCACAGGCCGTGGGCGATGTGCGGGCACACCGGGTACAGCGTGCGCACCAGCACCGACAAGCCCTCGCGCAGGGCCGCGTTGGAGCCGGCGCTGCCGTCGTTGCGGAATTCTTCCAGCGCGTTGAGCAGCTTCATCGCACCCGAGGCGACGGTGTTGTACTGCAAACGGTCATAGTCGTGGCGGATCTGCTTCAACAACAGATGAACGTCGCGGCGCAGCCCTTTGGCGCCGCCACCGATGGCCCTGAAGTCGTCGCCGGCGCTGCGAACGACAGCCGCGTGCCTGACGGCAAAGGCCCACAACCGGCTCAGGTAGCGGTAGGCGCCTGCGGCACCCGAGTCGGACCAGGCCGCGCTCTGGTCGGGCGGGCCGGCGAACATCGTGAACAGGCGCGCCGTGTCGGCGCCGAACTTGGCGATGAACTCGCGAGGCTCGACGACGTTGTTCTTCGACTTGCTCATCTTTTCGATGCCGCCCAGCGCCAAGGGCAAACCGTCCTCCTTGGCGGTAGCGCCGATCGGCGTGCCGCGCTCGTCGTGCTTCACGTCGACTTCGCTCGGGTAGTACCAGCGCTTCTTGCCGCTGGCGTCTTCGCGGTAGAAGCTCTCGTTGAGCAGCATGCCTTGCGTGAACAGTCTGGTGAACGGCTCGTCGAACTTGATCAGGCCGATGTCGCGCATGGCCTTGGTCCAGAAGCGCGCATAGAGCAAGTGCAGCACCGCGTGCTCGATGCCGCCGATGTACTGGTCCATCGGCATCCAGTAGTCGTTGCGCGCGTCGACCATCGCGTCTCTGGCATCCGGGCAGGCGTAGCGCATGTAGTACCAGGCCGAATCGACGAAGGTGTCCATGGTGTCGGTTTCGCGCTGCGACGGCGCGCCGCACTGCGGGCAGGCGACGTTGAGGAACGCAGCGTTCTTGCGCAGCGGGTTGCCGCTGCCGTCGGGGATCAGGCCCTCGGGCAGCACGACCGGCAGGTCCTTTTCAGGCACAGGGACGTCGCCGCACTGGACGCAATGAATGATCGGGATCGGCGTGCCCCAATAGCGCTGGCGGCTGATGCCCCAGTCGCGCAGACGCCATGTGGTTCTCTTCTCGCCCAGGCCTTTCGCCGAGAGCAACGCGGCGACCTTGTCCACCGCCGCCTTGTAGTCCAGGCCGTCGAGCACGCCGGAGTCGATGCAGCTCCCGCGCTGCTTGTCGGCGTACCAGTCCTGCCATGTGTCGGTCGAGTAGCTCAGGCCTGCGACATCGATCACTGGCTTGATTTGCAGCCCGTACTTGCGCGCGAACGCGAAGTCGCGCTCGTCGTGCGCCGGTACGCCCATCACCGCGCCGTCGCCGTAGGCCATCAAGACGTAGTTGCCGACCCAGACCTCGACCGGCTTGCCGGTGACCGGGTGCGTGACGTGCAGGCCGGTCGGCAGACCTTCTTTCTCCTTCGTCGCCAGCTCGGCTTCCGTCGTGCCGCCCTTGACACAGGCTTCGATGAAGGAGGCCAGCGCCGGGTTGTTCCTGGCGGCGTGCGCGGCCAACGGATGCTCGGGCGCCACCGCACAGAAGGTCACGCCCATGATGGTGTCGGCGCGCGTCGTGAAGACGTACATGCGGCCGTCGCCGATCAGCGCGCCGTTGGCATCGCGGACATCGTGCGGGAACGCGAAGCGCAAGCCCTCGCTCTTGCCGATCCAGTGCTCCTGCATCAGGCGCACGCGCTCGGGCCAGCCGTGCAGGTAGCCTGGGCACTCGGGGTCGGCGACGTTGGCCAGCAGCTCGTCGGCGTACTTCGTGATTGCGAAGTAGTAGCCCGGGATCTCGCGCTTCTCCACCAGCGCGTCGGAGCGCCAGCCGCGGCCGTCGATGACCTGCTCGTTGGCGAGCACGGTCTGATCGACCGGATCCCAGTTGACGATCTGCGTCTTGCGGTAGGCGATGCCGTTTTCGAGCATCTTCAGGAAGAACCACTGGTTCCACTTGTAGTAGCCGGGGTCGCAGGTCGCAACTTCGCGCGTCCAGTCGATGGCCATGCCCAGCGGCTGCATCTGGGCCTTCATGTCGGCGATGTTCTGCCGCGTCCACGCCGCGGGCGGCACGTTGTTGTCGATCGCGGCGTTTTCAGCCGGCAGGCCGAAGGCGTCCCAGCCCATCGGCATCAGCACGTTCATGCCCTGCATGCGCAAGTAGCGCGTCAGCATGTCGTTGATGGTGTAGTTGCGCACATGCCCCATGTGCAGCTTGCCGCTCGGGTAGGGCAGCATCGAGCAGGCGTAGAACTTCTTCTTCGCCGGATCTTCTGTGACGCGGTAGGCGTCGACCGCTTTCCACGCGGCTTGCGCGGCGGCTTCGACTTCAGCGGGGACGTATTTCTCGTTCATCCGCCGGATTGTAGGGAGCCTACTTTGCTGGAGCCTCGGTGACGAAGCCGATGCGCGTCAGCCCCGCCTTCTGCACCAGGCCGATCAGGTCGGCCACCTGGCCATACGGCACCTTCTGGTCGGCACGCAGCTGCACTTCGAGCTGCGGGTTGCCCTTGGCGGCGGCCGTGACGCGTTGCATCAGTTGCTCTCGCGTCAGCGCCTCGTCGCCGAAGAAAAGCTTGCCGCCGCCGTCGATCGCCACGGCGATGAAGGTTGGCGCGGCGGTTGGCGTCGCGGCATCGGTCTTCGGCAGGTCGAGCTTGAGGCTCGACGTCATCAGCGGCGCGGTGATGATGAAGATCACCAGCAGCACCAGCATGACGTCGATCAGCGGCGTCATGTTGATGTCGCTCATCGGCGCCGGGCCGGTGTTGCGTTCGAGGCGGCCGAAAGCCATCAGGCTTGCCTTTGTTCGAGCAGCATCTCGCGCAGGTCGTGGGCGAAGCCCTCGAGTTCGGCCTCGGCGGCACCGACCCATTTGCCGAACAGGTTGTAGGCCAGCACGGCGGGAATGGCGACGGCGAGACCGGCGGCGGTCATGATCAGCGCTTCGCCGACCGGGCCGGCGACCTTGTCGATCGTGATCGAGCCGGCCGCGGCAATTGCTGCCAGCGCGTGGTAGATGCCCCAGACGGTGCCGAACAAGCCGATGAAGGGCGACGTGCTTCCGATCGACGCCAGCAGCACCTGGCCGAACTGCAGATGCGCCAGGCCGCGGTGCAGCGCGTCGCGCAGGCGGCGCGTCAGTTGCGAATCGAGGTGCGCGCCCGATTCGAGCGTGCCGGCCGCGGCCTTGGCCGTGGCCGCTTCGATCAGCGGCAAGAGCACCTGCTCGCGGTCGAGGGCGCCCAGCCTGTCGCGGCCCTCGTTGACGCTCGGCGCAGCCCAGAAAGCCGGCACCGCGCGCTCGATGTCCATGCGAGCGCGCTTCAACACCCACAGCTTCCAAAGAATCGTCACCCAACTCGCCACCGACATCGCCAGCAGCAGCAGTGTCACCGCGCGGCCGATGGCGTCGCTGCCGTTCCAGAAGGTGTTGAAGCCGTCCATGAGCTAGGCCGCGCCGGGCCGCCCCCAGCCGCCGGCTCCCCGCGCGGGACGCCAACGCAGTGAGCTGGGGGCCGTCATGTCTTGAGGCCGAGCACGTCGTTCATGTCGAACAGGCCGTTGGGTTTGCCGGTGAGAAAGCGCGCAGCGCGCAGCGCGCCCTGCGCGTAGGTCGCCCGGCTCGAGCTCTTGTGCGCGATCTCGATGCGTTCGCCGGTGCCGCAGAACATCACCGTGTGGTCGCCGACGATGTCGCCGCCGCGAACGGTGGCAAAGCCGATCGTGCTCGGGTCGCGCTCGCCGGTCAGGCCTTCGCGGCCGAATACGGCGCACCGTTTCAGGTCGCGGCCGATCGCGGCGGCCACCACCTCGCCCATCTTGAGCGCGGTGCCGCTGGGCGCGTCGACCTTGTGGCGGTGGTGCGCCTCGACGATCTCGATGTCGTAGCCCTCGGCGAGCGCGCGCGCAGCGGTGTCGAGCAGCCGCAGCACCACGTTGACGCCGACGCTCATGTTCGGCGAGAGCATCAGCGCGATGTGTTTCGAATGCGCCGCGATCTCGGCCTTCTGCGCGTCGGAGAATCCGGTCGTGCCGATGACGACCTTGATGCCGCGCTCGCGGCACGCCGCCAGGTGCGTCATCGTGCCCTCGGGTCGCGTGAAGTCGATCAGCACCTGCGCATCCGCAAGCCCGCGGACTATGTCCTGTCCGAGGTCCAGCGTCCCGACGAGCAGGCAGTCGGGCGCTGCCTCGACGGCGTCGATCAGCATGCGTCCCATGCGCCCCGAGGCACCTGCGACCGCGATCTTCAAGCTCATGTGGGCTCGAGGGGGGGATAAGGACGCACCGCGCCCTGCGGGGTCACTGTTGCCGGCGTTTCCGTCTTCACCGGCGGCGGCAGCGCCTTCTTCTGCTCGTCGGTCAGCGCCAGCGCCGGCTCCGTGCCGCCGCTGCGCTGGGGCCGCACCGAGGTCACGAACTCGCGCTCGGACGGCAGGTCTGGCGCTTCGAGCCTGTCGAGCTTGTTGTCCTTGAAGTGGGCGACGACGCTGCGCCGCTGTGGCTCCACACCCTGGCGGCGCAGCGTGAACACATAGTCCCAGCGCTCGGCGTGAAAGGCGCTGGTGAGCAGTGGCGAGCCGAGCAGGTCACGCACCTGCTCGCGCGACATGCCAGGCTTGATCTGCGCCGCCAGCTCCTGTGTGACGACATTGCCTTGCATGATGTCGATGCGGTAGGGCGTGATCACGCCCAGCCATTTGTCGGCGGTAGGTTGCAAAGACGAGCAACCGGCAAGCGCGGCGGCTGCGGTGATCAAGAGCAGTGTGGGGCGCATGGAGATCCGAGGCCGCTCGGATGCGGCGCTGGCTATGATGCAAGCGATTCTAAATGTCGATATGACTCACGCCGACGAACTCAAGAGCAGCGGCCTGAAGGCCACCGGCCCGCGGCTGAAGATCCTCGAGGTCTTTCAGCGCTCGAGCCAGCGCCACATGACGGCCGAAGACGTCTACAAGCTGCTGTTGGCCGAAGACGCCGACATTGGCTTGGCCACGGTCTATCGTGTGCTGCTGCAGTTCGAGCAGGCGGGGTTGCTGTCGCGCAGCCACTTCGAGAGCGGCAAGTCGGTCTTCGAGTTGAACGAAGGCCAGCACCACGACCATCTGGTCTGCATCACCTGCGGCCGCGTCGAGGAGTTCTACGACGCCGAGATCGAAACGCGCCAGCGGGCGGTGGCCGAGCAGCGCGGGTTCGCGCTTCAGGACCATGCCTTGGCGCTCTACGCCACGTGCACCAAGACGGACTGCGCCTACAAACCCAAGTAGGTCAGGCGGTCAGGACGGCACAGCCCAAGCATCGTCAGCTCTCCGCAGGACCATCCATCGCCTGCTGGTGCCGGCGCACGAATTCGCTGTAAGTGTCGATGCCTCGCAGCTGCAGGATGCTGTTGCGCACCGCCGCTTCGACCAGCACGGCGAGGTTGCGGCCGGCATCGACAGCGATCACGACCTTGCGCACCGGCACGCCGAGGATGTCTTCGTGCAGCGGCTCGTAGGGCAGGCGCTCGAACTCGCGCTCCATCGTTTCCTTGCGCACCAGGTGCACCAGCAACTGCACCCGCATCTTTCGCCGCACCGCGGTCTCGCCGAAGATGGCCTTGATGTCCAAGAGGCCGATGCCGCGCACCTCGAGCAGGTTGGCCAACAGCGGCGGGCAGCGGCCTTCGAGCGCGGTTTGCGACGTGCGGTAGATGTCCACCGCATCATCGGCCACCAGGCCATGGCCACGCGAGATGAGCTCCAGCCCCAGCTCACTCTTGCCCAGGCCGGATTCGCCAGTCAGCAGCACGCCCAGGCCGAGGATGTCCATGAACACGCCGTGGCGCGTCGTGCGCTCGGCAAAACGCTGGCCGAGGTAGGCCCGCAGCACGTCGATGACCTGGCCGGCCGACTCGGCCGTGACGAACAGCGGGATCTCGGCTCGATCACACATGGCCACCAGCCGGTCGGGGGGCACCTGACCATCGGCAACGATCAACAGCGGCGGCTCGAGGGTGACGATGCGCGCGATGCGGCTGTCGATGACCTCGGGCTCGGCCTGGCTCAGATACGCCACTTCCCTGCGGCCGACGATCTGCACACGGTAGGGGTGGATGTAGTTCAGGTAGCCGATCAGGTCGGCGGCCGAGCGCGCATCGCGGATGGCGGCGTCGTCGAAACGGCGCTCCGGGTGGCCATGCCCAGCCACCCATTCCCATCGCAAGGCAGAGCGATGTTCTTCGAACAGCGCCTCGGCGCTGATGGAGGTGGGCTTCAAGCCAGAAGCCCGTGCTCAGGCCAGCGCAGGTCCGCTCCCAGGCGTCGACCGGAGGCGCCTCTCGGGGGCGTGCACGCGCTGCGAGCGAGACGTCGTCATGGCTTCATGCGACCGATTTCAGCGGTTCCCAGTCGGAAATCAGCTTGTGCAGCGCCGCGGCGTCCGGCGCCGTCTTCAGCCGCTCGCGCAACTCGCGGTCGGACAGCATCTCCGCGATCTCGGACAGGATCTCGAGGTGGCGTTGGGTCGCCGCTTCGGGCACCAGCAGGAAGATCAACAGCGTCACGGGTTCGTCGTCGGGTGCATCGAAGGCGATCGGCTGCTGCGCACGGAGCACCGCGGCCAAAGGGTTCTTCAAGCCCTTGATGCGGCCGTGAGGAATCGCCACCGCATGCCCCAGCCCCGTGGAGCCCAGCCTCTCGCGCGCAAACAGGTTGTCCGTAACGGTCGCCCGGGCGATGGCGTGCTGGTTCTCGAACAGCACGCCGGCGTGTTCGAACGCGCGCTTCTTGCTCGTCGCC
>Ga0209798_10001168_pt1 | contig 16019 bp, 17 predicted proteins | sample DOMMetBare3Fresh_FD_187475 | JGI IMG/M metagenome (GOLD analysis project Ga0209798, IMG submission 187475) | Wetland sediment microbial communities from St. Louis River estuary, USA, under dissolved organic matter induced mercury methylation -... | ecosystem: Environmental > Aquatic >...
GCATCGCAGAAGTCATCTGTAGCAAGTGAAGCACGCAGGATGCGTGCGGTCCCAGGGACGCTTGGGACGCCCCCTGGGACCGGACGCTTCCAGCGTGCCACGCCGCGTTAATTGCCGCCGGCATCGCAGAAGTCATCTGTCGCGAGTTGAAGCACGCAGGATGCGTGCGGTCCCAGGACTGGAGGAATGATAACCGTCAGGTATCGGGTTCACTGCATTACCCATTGGTGTCTCCTACTGCCCCTGCTTCAGTTGCTTGATGTCCTCCAGCAACACCTGTTCGTGACCCTGTGGGTTAACCTTTTCGTAAACCTTACGCACGATGCCCTGAGGGTCAACCACAAATGTCGAGCGTTCCCAGAACTTCATGCCTTGCCACTCTGATTGACCTATTCCGAGCTTGGTCATCAACTCAGCATTCGTATCTGCCAGCAGTTCGACCTTGAAGTCAAACTTGTTGCAAAAATTCTTGTGCGACTCGACATCGTCCTGGCTGACCCCGACGACTGATACGCCCGCAGCTTCGAATTCGTCCTTGCTGGCCGTAAAAGACTTTCCCTGGATCGTACAGCCGGGAGTGTCGTCTTTCGGATAGAAGTAAACTACCAGCCACTTTCCGGCATAGTCTTTTAGGCTGATCGTTTTCCCGTCTTGATTCGGTAGAGAGAAATTTGGAAATGGTTTTCCTGTTTCAAGCATGCTCAGTGTTCCTTTCGTCCTTATTTCTGTTTCATAAGAAGCTTCAGTTTATCGCCTGCTCGCTGAAGAGTCTCGACTAATAAGACCTGATATCTTTGATGGGGCTAGCAATGTACCACACGTTGCCAAATGGATCAGTGACCGCGCCAACGCGATCTCCATACGGCTGGTCGGCGGGTTCGCCCGCGGACTTGGCTCCAATCGCACGCATGGCCCGTGCATACCAGGCATCCACGTCGTCAACGTACATCATGAAGGTACTCGGCATGGGCTGCCATTGCTCGTGTGCTTCTCCCAATTCCACAATGGAAGTGCCTATTCGCAGCTTCGCGTGATAAATGACGCCCTCAGGAGAGGCGTGACGAAGTACCTCTGCCGCATCAAAAGCCTGCTCGAGGAACTCGATCTGTGCCGCCGCACCGCGCGGATGGAGATACGGCATCAGACTTTGCGCGCCGGCGAGAATATGGTGCGGGCCCATTGCTGTCGCCGGATACCAGCGATTGCCCCCTGCATCAATAAAGGCAGCGGAGCGTTCTCCGTACTCCTGGTCCACCGGTGCGTGAAGCGAGGTGGCGCCGGCCTGCAACGCTCGTTCGTACACTGCGTCAACATCAGGCACATAGATGTGAAGCGAGCCAGGGGATGGTTTTCCCTGCCAGGTCGAGCCGGCGCCGCCGCCACCGACCATGAGCATTGAATCGCCAATCCTGCACTCCGCATGAAAGCCGCCCGCTGACCCGAGGCCATAGACTTGCCCTTCGCCTGCAAAGACTTCCCTGATGAAGGCGATCTCCCTGGGGACGTCCGCCACCGTCAAATAGGGTGTGACCGTGCGGAAGCCTTCGCGGCGGGGGCTGGCTGCAGCCAAATTTGATTCGGTGTCCGGACGTTGAGCCTGCGTGTTCATTGATATGCTCCTCGCCAAATCCTGCCTGAGTTGTTCTTTAAATTCGCTGCGTGGCAGGTAGCACAGTGAGAAGGCTATACCCAGCAAAGAAGCCAGCTCCCCATCCGCGTGCGACAAGGATCGCTCGGGCTGTGCCAGGAGCGCGTCAACGGCTTGATCCAGATTTTCTATCAAGCTCAGGTTATCCATTGGTGCCGCCCAGTCGGGTTCGCAAATACTTCAGCCCCCGAAACTGTAGTTGCTTAACTGCGCCCTCACTACGGCCGATAGCGTGGGCAATCTCCCTGATACTCTTTGCCTCGGCAAACCGCAGCCCGATTACCATTCGCTGGTCCTGTGGAAGTTGGCTGACCAGGCGAAAGAGTCTAGCCATCTGCTCCACTTCCTCGAGATCAATCTCACTACTCACTGCCTTCACCCCGGCGACTGGATTCTCTCTTGCGATCTTGCGAAAGCGGTCAGCGATGACATTGGCCGCAATTTTAAACAGCCAGGCAGCAAAGGGAGCGCCGCGCCATTGAAAGCGCGGAAGATTAGCCAGCGCTTTCTGAAAGACTTCGGAGGTCAAATCCTCAGCCAGGTCGCGGTCATGTACGCGCCGGGCGACATATGCGTACACTCGCTCAAAGTTTATTTCGTATAGGTCGGCGAAGCGAGCCGGATCGCTTTGCGCAGCCTCAACCAGAAGGCGCTCGCTTGCCTCCTCAGCCTGGCCCATTGCTGCAGGTTTGTCGCCGGTCATTTTTGGCTGTCCAGAGAGATAAACCAACGGGAGGCGAAAAGGTTACGGCAAAAATCAGCCTTGCTCGCTTCCCGTCAGCGGCCGGTAAAGAGTGTGTTCGCATCCACGAAACACAGACCGTTACCCCAGGGATCCTGGGCATAGAAGGATCGTTCTCCCCACGGGCGCGTCGCAACTTCACCACCGCCGACTCCGTGTACACTCTCTCGTGACAGGCACCTGAGTTCTACGGCCCGCGCGTAGACTTGTTCGAGATCATTAACGGCAAAGTAAATGTAATCGGGCAGTGGGTGGGCCGTTTCTCCCCCCGGTGTGGGATCGACGAGTGCGAGGATGACCGGGCCACAGTCATAGTAATGCCGGGCCGCGCGCTGAATGCGCCGGCCGGCATCGTCCAGTAGTCTTGAGTAAAATTGAGCAGCCTTGTCCAGATCGGACACTTGCAACACGATGCGAAACAAGGTGGGTGCGTTGGACATGTTTTTCCTTTCAGGTCATGAGTACCAGGCCGCGATTCTGCTGCTCAGAATTACGTGGTCAAACAGTCAGCGCCGGCCACTTTCCAGTTCGCGATTGATTGAATTTGTTTGCGTCACATGCCGCTATTTTTCAAGTGATAGCGCTCGGTATCATAGTCTCGTTCGACGTCTACGGTATTGATCCTGCCCAATACTTCCGTGATCTCCACCAGCGACAACTCACATGCCGGAGCAATGCCGCGGGCCGAAACCATTTTCCCGAATTGACCACCGGCGACAGCTTCGGCCGCGCGTGCGCCGTAGAGTAAGCCCATTATCCGATCCACCGGACTGGGCGGTCCGCCACGCTGTGGATGGCCGAGCATTACGGCGCGAGCTTCGTACGGGGTCTCGCTCAGAATCTTACGGGCCAGCACTTCGCCAATTCCACCCAGACGTACATGTCCAAAGGCGTCATGACGATCATCAAGCGTCACCATCTCACCGTCTTCGGCACGGGCGCCCTCAGCCACCACGATCACTGCATAACGCGGCCCGTTAAAGGCGCCTCGACGAAATCCAGGCTTGCCCAATCGCTCGGTCAGAATCTGAAAGATCCGTTCATAACGAAACGGATGCTCCGGAATGAGAATTATATGGGCCTGGCCGGCAACGCCGGACCATAGTGCGAGGTGGCCGGCATGGCGTCCCATAACTTCGATAATCTGAACCCAACCGTGAGAGCCAGCCGGGGTGCGCGACCGTTCGATTATCTCCGAGACATTTCTGAGAGCAGTGTCGAAACCCAGGGTATAGTCAGTCGCGGCGAGATCTTTATCGATGGTCTTGGGAATGCCAACTAAACGCACACCCTGTTGCGCGAGTCTGGCGGCGACGCCCAAAGTGTCCTCGCCGCCGCAGGCCACAATGGCATCCAGGCCGAGTTTCCGGAGGTTGTCGAGAACCTCGTCTGAGCGGTCGACCGGTTCGCCCTCTTCATTAATTTGCCGGAAAGGATTTGTACGCGAGGAACCGAGATTGGTTCCGCCGTCACGGTCCCAGCGACGCACGGCTTCGCGGTTCAGGGGCAGGGTTTCGGGCAAGGGGTTCATTAGACTCCGCCAGCCATCAAATAGACCAACGATCTCCAGGCCCAGTTCTGACCCGCGGTAGACCAGGCCTTTGATCGCAGGATTTAATCCCGGCGCATCACCGCCGCCGGTGAGTACGCCGATACGCATTGAATCAGCCATGGAATAATGTTCTCACTTAAGCAGCGCGAGTGTCTAATTACCCTGTGCCCAGCACCGACGCCCTGATGATATTGATGGCACTTCGCAGTATGATGATTGCACGAACAATATTTTTTGCCTCCAGGTGCATTCATGTTAACCAAATCTTCCGCCCGCCGGGCCGCCTGGCTCACTCTACTGCTGATCGTGCTCGCTGGAACGGCGCTCGTGCTGGCGCCGGCGTGGATGATTCAACCCTTTAGACCACAAACGCACCGGGACTTGTCCTGGTCTTACCTGCTGCGCGGCTGGTCGCCGCTGCTCACAATCATTCTTTCCTTGCTCTCATTGCTCCTTGTTACTTTGCTTTGGGCAGGCACGCGGGTTTGGTGGCGCAAAGCTGCTCTCATTTCAATGCTCCTGCCGATCTTTGCCCTCACCTGGCTGGCGCGCCAAAATCATTTTGAGTGGATGTTTCATCCCTTGCCGAACGCCGCTTATGCAAGGACCGCCGAAGCATCATTCGTAGCGGACACGGACGTGGTGATGACCGTTGCGAGTAACGGGGATGCGGCGGCCTACCCAGTCCGCCTGATGGCTTATCACCACCTGGTTCAGGACGTGGTCGGCGGGACACCGCTCGTGGTTACCTATTGAACGCTCTGTCACACCGGTCTGGTGTGGGAGACTACAGTCAATGGCCGGGTGCTTCACTTTCATCTGGCCGGAATCAACAATCAAAATTTCATCATGCGCGATGATGAGACCGGCTCGTGGTGGCAACAGGTAACAGGTGAGGCGATCTATGGTCCGCTCAAAGGCCAGCGTCTGCGCCCTGTCGTCCACGATGAATTGACCTTCGCCTTGTGGAAGCGAGAGACACCGTCGGGACGCGTGTTACGACCTGATAACGCTGTCCTGGCTGCCGGGAAATATGCGCCGGCTGACTGGGAAGCACGCATGCAAAATGTCAAAGTGACGACCTCCCGGCTCGTAGACACAGCGCTCAGCGCTCGCACCCTCGTGGTTGGAGTGAAGGTCAACGGCGCGGCCCGAGCTTATCCCCTGGAAGCTCTGCAAAAGCAGAGCCCGGTTTTGGACGATCTCGGCGGCGTGCCAATAATGCTGGTCATGGCCGAAGACGGAAAATCGGTACGTGCTTTTGAGCGCGTGGTCAACGGTCGCAAGCTCGAGTTTTTTGCCCGCCCACAATCGGCCGAGCTAAGACTGGTTGATGCAGAAACCGGGAGCGAGTGGAATTTTAGCGGGAAAGCAATCAGAGGCACGCTCAGCGGGCAACAACTTCGCAAGCTGGCGGTCCTCAATGACTATTGGTTTGATTGGCAGACTTACAATCCCACCAGCACAATTTATGAATTAGGCGCACGCCAGTAAGCCGGTTCCCAGATGGTCAGACACCTTAACCTTGAAGGAATCCAGGCCCGGCTCCAAAAGGACGAACAAGATATTCGCCAACTCTTAGAAGGCGCTGTTCGACTTAAGCAGTGGAGAAAACATACGCAAGCGCGGCGGGAGGGAATCGTTGCGTTGCCATGACGCCGGTGCACGATAGACATTCTCAAAATAGTCAATCGCGGCGACTTTCAATCCGGTATCGCGACCGAGTCTTTCACTTATAAACCACTTGTGTTCCAGTATCCGGGGCCAGGCAACAGCCGCCTCAGCGGCCGGCAAATTTCTCCCCGTTAGTTTCTTGATAAGTTGTTTCTCACAAAGCTCGTCTCTGACAAGCTTGTCGATGACGTAATCTAAACTAAATGGTATTGGCATAATCTTCTTACCCAAAGCGGCCCATCATCGCCAACTGAGCAATTTCAGCGGCCTTTATTTCCGGGACCGCTTTTTCCGGACCTGGCTTAGACGCTTGATTGTAGGCGGGCGCTGTCCTCAAAGCTAACTCATTCTTATAATGCCAACGATTAATCCTGCTCATGACAATGCTGAACGAGGTAAATGCGATGGAACTAGGACAACTGAGGACATTTCGTGTAGTGGCGGAGACTCTGAATTTTACCAGGGCCGCGGAGCGACTGAACCTAACGCAGTCCGCCGTCAGTCATCAGATCAAGGCTTTGGAACGAGACCTGGGTGAACCGCTCTTTCTGCGTTCAAAGCGCGGGGTCAAGCTCTCGCAAACAGGGAAGCTTGCCCTCGAGCACGTCGAGCGGATCCTGGATGAGACTCAGGCCATGCGCGAACACCTGTCGGGACAGGACAGCACCCCGGTCGGCCAGGTCCGCGCGGCGGCCGCGACGCAGGCATTCGTTCATTTGTTCTCGGATCTGTTTGAACAATTCATGCGCCTGAATCCTGGCATCGAATTGTCCTTCCGCACGACCGCCAGTACCGATCAGACGGTTACCGATATCCTAAACGGCGCTGCTGATGTGGGATTCGCTTCCATGCCGGTTTACTCGCCCGCATTGAGAGTGACTGAGCTCTTTGAAGATGAGCTGGTATTGGTCGTCGGTCCGAACCATCGCCTCGCCCGGGGTCAACTGGTGAAGGCCAGGGAAATCGAAAGCGAGCGCCTGATATTATTCGAACGCGGCGCATCAATTCGCAGAGCCACGGAACTCTTCTTCAAGACGGTGCGCATTAGTCCCAAGCTCGCTCTGGAATCGAATGACACTTACTTTATCAAGTTGATGGTGCAGCACGGACTGGGCATCTCTCTGTTGCCTTCCTGGGCAGTGCGGGATGAGGTGGCGGGTGGAACTCTGAACAAGTTGCGTTTCGAGGGACACCGGCTGCGACGTTCGGTGGCGATGGTCTCGCTGGCTCGCTTCCAGCCTTCACCCAAACGGGCCTTTGTCGCATTCATTCTGGCGCATCGAAAGCACCTGCAGGAAATTGCGCGCTTGTAGCAAGCCAGAAGGGGAACCGTAACTGCGGTTGTACCTGCAGCGAGTGCTATCAATGCGCGGCTGCGTCGCTGATTAAGACTACGTCCCGGGTGATGACGCCGCGAGTGATCGCCAGGTTACCGTCGCGTGACCAGTCAAAGGAAAAAATGCCGCTGTCGGTAAAATTAGTGATCTGGCGCGCCTTATTACCATCTATCGGTTGGGCCCAGATATTTTCGACCCCCGCCCGCCGGTCGATGTAATGAAGACTGCGACTATCCGGACTCCAGCGCAGGACGGTGTCGAACTGAACTGGGACACTGGCCGCAAGCGGAAAAGTCCGGGACTCTTTCGCGCCATCCAGCGAAAGCAGCGCCAAGCGCCATGGCGAGTCCGACTTGCCGTCGTTTTGCAGGTAGCCAAGCCATTTCCCGTCAGGAGAAATGACGGGGCGGACTGTATAACCTTCGGCCAACGCTTCCGCCGGGCCACCGCCAACCGGCACCCTCCAGATCGTGCCCGGGCGCCCTTGATCGAAGTGCTCATAGATCACGAATTTTCCGTCCGGAGTAAACTGTGGCCAAGTGCATTCGGTGCTCTCGTTCGTCAGTTGTATTGGATTACCACCATCGCGATCCATTCGCCATATCTGGAAAGTGCCGGAGCGATTTGAATGGAATGCGATGTAACGGTTATCGGGCGAGGCAACCGGTGCGTAGTTACGTTTCATTTCTGAGGTCAATTGTCGCACTGCTCCGTTGCTGCCCAGTTCATAAATATCGGCGCTGCCACTGGCATCAGAGGCATATATGATCTTTCCGTCAGGAGCCCAACTGAGATCAAAGTAGCGGCCCAGACCGGAGGTTAACTGTGTGGCTTGACCAGAGTTGCCCTGAGGCGCGGTCCAAATGTTCAGGAGCATCTGCGTCTGGATGGCAATGAACGAAGACGAATCCGCGGTCAATACAGCTGCCTGATAGTCACTAAGGTCATTCGTCAGCCTGCGGGCGCTGCCGTCCGGACCGAGGAACCAAATCTGTGCAAAAGAGGATCCCTGCGCTTTTCCCGACATGATTACTCCGCTGGCATCTGCCAGCAGATTGACCTGGTCGGGTTGCTCAAATCTCTGCGCTGACAAAGGAATCGTTCGCTGGGTGCGATCAGCCAAATGCACATCAAGAATGCTGACATAAAAGCCACTCGCATCCGAGTTTACGATTGGCAATGCGATGCGCTGATCGTCTTCGGTCCAGGCCGGTGTGGTTGCCCAGCTCCAGGAGAAACGTTGTGGCCAGTTGCGCGTAGCTACGATTTGCTCGCCGCTGCCGTCGGCATTCGCGACCTTCAACATGTCCAATTGCTTTTCCCGGTCAAAGGCAACAAAGGCCAGGTGTTTACCATCATGCGAAAGACTACTGGGGCCCTGCGTAGCATCTTGTTTGACCGCCGTGGCCCCCTGTCCCAGGACCGGAACCTTGAAAATCTCACCCGCATTGTTGCTGGCGCCGGCGCTGACGTAGCCGTAGTAGATAAAGCTTCCGTCCGGCGAAAAGGCGAGTCCCTGATAATGACCGTCGCTGGGCGGAACGATCTCGAGGTTACCGGCATTGCCGACCTGCCTTAGCCAAAGACTTTCTTTGCCATTCTCACTCTTGATGTAACCAACGTACTTGCCATCCGGCGAAATCGAGGCGAAAAGGGCGCTGCCGTTGGTCGTCAGCTTGGTCACGTTGACTCGTTGAAAGCGAGCCGGGGTGCCAGCGGTCGCGGGACTGCGGTTGTAGAGTTTATAGGAACCCAACGCCGCGGCAGCGATGATGACTGCAGCCACGAGGAACAAGCCCAACTGCAGCAGCCGCCTCGGGCCGCGTCCAGGCCCTTCCAACTTGCTATTCAGAAGCTGATCTTTCGCCGTCGTTATTCCATTGCGACCTGGGACAGTCGCTCTGCGGCCCGCATTAGTTACCCCCGGAGCGAGGGAAGCATCGATATCCAAATCTCTCTGCAGGCTGCGTAGATCGATCGCCATTTCTTTGACGATTTGATAGCGCTCTTCCGGATTTTTGCGCAGTGCCTTTCTGACAATTCGATCAAGTTCGGCAGGCGGCGCTGCGGCAGTAGACATTGGGGCCGGTTCCTTATCGACAATCGCGACCAACAGGTCGGTTGCCGTCTCACCCACAAAAGGTGGCCGACCGTGCACCATTTCATAGAGGACTACACCCAGGCTCCAAACATCCGTACGCTTGTCCACAGTTACGCCCCGCGCCTGCTCCGGCGACATATAACCTGCTGTCCCCATCACCGTGCCGGGAGTCGAATTCAGCAGCAAGGTGGAGTTAGTTCGGCTGAGGTCGGGCGCTGCAGTGTCGGTTAATTTGGCAAGTCCAAAATCCAGCACTTTAACGTAACCATCGAGTCGAATCATGATGTTCTCGGGCTTGATGTCGCGATGCACTATACCGGCTTCGTGGGCTGCGTTGAGCGCTTCGGCGACCTGGACTGCGATATCGAGCGCTTGTTCCAGACTCAACGAGTGCTCGTCCAACTGCTGTCGCAGGGTAACACCTTCGATAAACTCCATGGCGATGAAGGGCTGGCCTTCATCGGTTTCGCCAATCTCGTGAATGACGCAGACATTGGGGTGGCTTAGGGTCGAGGCCAGTCGCGCCTCGTGCTTAAAACGCCGCAGTCGATCAGGATTTCGACTGACAAATTCGGGGAGCAGCTTGAGCGCCACGCGCCGTCCCAGCGTTATATCGCGAGCGAGATAAACCTCGCCCATGCCGCCCTCGCCGATCTGGCCCAGCACCTCGTAGTGCTTTATGGTCTGCCCGGCAGCTAGTTGTGTCTGTTGGCCGGCGAGCGACTCCGCCAGCGGAGCAACGGCGGGAGACTCCATGAAACTACCGGCGTCGAAATACGAACGCAGCAGGGACTCAACTTCCTCGCGCAAGCCCAGATCATTGCCACAGGCTTCGTCAAGAAAGCGCGCGCGCTCGGCGCCCGCTCGCTCGAGCGCGCCCTCGAAGATTTCCTTGGCTTGTTGCCACTGTTGGAAGGTGACCTTACTCATCTCGTTGAACACCAGTAATCTCGCGGTGCAGCCAGGCCCTGGCCATGCTCCAATCACGCTTGACGGTTGCGGTCGATATCCCGAGCACTTCAGCCGTCTCTGCAACAGACAATCCGCTAAAGAACCTGAGTTCTACGATGCGGCTCTGTTGTTCGTCAATTTTTGTAAGCCGATCCAGGGCCTCGTCCAAAGCGACTACGTCCAGATTCTGGCCCTTCGTTAAGACAGTCGCGTCAGCCAGCGAAACCCTTACGGCGGAGCCCCCGCGTTTGTCACGATTCTTTCCGCGTGCATGATCAACGAGGATGCGGCGCATCAATTGGGCGGCCACGCCGAAGAAATGAGCACGATTTTGCCATTGGACGTTCCTCTGATCCACCAGTTTTAGATATGCCTCGTGAATCAGCGCAGTCGTTTGCAGCGTATGGCCGGCCTTTTCACGTCTGAGGTACCGGCGCGCCTGGCGGCGCAACTCGTCATAGACAATCGGTACCAAATTGTCGAGAGCATCCCTGTCGCCCTTGCCCCAGCCGACGAGCCACTGGGTCACGTTGGCAGGCGCCTGTGTCTTTTCATTCCCGGTTTTCAGCATGCGCTCTGTTGTACGTTCGAGACCATGATTCCGTTCGAGGGATTAGAAAGGATGAAGGATGAAGGATGAAGGGGCGACGCGGGGAGGAGGGGACGCGGGGACGCGGAGAGGGGAGACGCGGGGACGTAGGGAGGGGTGACGCGGGGACGCGGGACCATAGACGCCTAGGAACATCCAACTTAGTGCAGGTGCCGCTGCGCCAGAGTAGACCTCTGCTTCACCAATACGTCCACGCCAAACACCCCCGCGTCGCCCCTCCCCGCGTCGCCCCTCCCCGCGTCGCCCCTCCCCGCGTCGCCCCTCTCCGCGTCCTTCATCCTTTCCCCCTCCTCCTCCTCCTTGAGCCCTTTTTCCGAAAAATGTCGCGTTAGGAGATGAAGGCGGCAATAGGGCTGGCCTGAAACCGAGACCATAAGGAGGTCATATGAAAATGCAAGCTGTAAAAAATCTGGCCATACTGGGCCTCTTCTTCGTGCTGGCCATTGCGAGCGTTCAGGCGCAGACACCAGGCAGGGTAGAAGTGAATGTTCCGTTTGATTTCGCGGCTGGGAAGGCGATGCTCAAAGCCGGGACCTATAGCATCAGGCGAACGGGGGGAAACGCGCTGATTCTGCGTAGTGCAGACGGCAGGACAGCCGCTCTCGTTAACGCTCCACTCGCTCTCGGAGCACGCGACTCCAAGGCAGGCCAACGCCTCGTCTTCAACAAATACGGCGATCAGTATTTTCTTTCGCAGGTTTGGATGAGTGTCGACAGCGGCCGGCAACTATTCCCGGGGAAGGGTGAACAGAGCGCCGCGCGCAGGCTCGAAGTCGCGCAGAATAATGCGAAGCCGAAACGCATCGAAATTGCGGCTCGTGCGCACTAACGATTAATGCGTCAAGGCGCAGGGGCGGGGCAGGAAATGTCCGCCCTTGCGCCGACGACCGCAAATGAAGTTGCTTCTTTGGCAAGGCGAGCTCGCTGGAAGCATGCGGCCCCAGGTTTGCGCCCTGCTTGTCTCAAAGCTTATTGTGGGGCGGATGAAGAGGGCCGCTTCAATCTCGTCACTGCTGGGAGCAATCGTTCTTATCTGCTTTTGCCGCCCGGCGGAGGCACAACAACCGCACACGCTTACCGGCGACGTTCGGCTGCATCAAAACTTCCACTCATCCATTCTTAATAACGATCGCAACGTAATAGTGTATTTGCCTCCGGGTTATGGCCTGAACCTCACAAAACGCTACCCCGTGTTTTATATGCACGACGGTCAGAATCTGTTCGATGGCGCCACCTCATACATTCCTGGCCAGGAGTGGCGGGTGGACGAGACAGCTCAATCTTTGATCGTGGCCGGCAAACTGGAACCACTAATCATCGTCGGTGTTTACAATGCCGGTAAAGATCGCATCAACGAATACACACCAGCTGAGGATGCCAAATACAAAATGGGCGGCAAGGCGGATCTTTACGGCCGCATGCTGGTCGAGGAGTTGAAGCCCTTCATTGATGGCAAGTACCGGACCAGGCGGGGAGCATCTTACACCGGTTTGGGCGGTTCGTCGTTGGGTGGAGTCGCTTCACTTTATCTCGGCCTGAAATATAGTAACGTGTTTGGCCGGTTAGCGGTGGTGTCTCCGTCGGTGTGGTTTGCCGATATGCAGATTGTCCGCTATGTTGAGGCGTTAAGAAGCAAACCGAAAATCCGGATCTGGCTCGACATTGGAACCAAAGAAGGGGACACTTCCCGCGACGTCCAGCAGACCGTTGCCGGCGCTCGGCTCCTGGAGGATGCGCTTACGAAAAAGGGTTGGAAGTTAGGGAAAGACCTCAAGTATGTTGAAGCCGCAGGCGCCGAGCATAACGAAAAGGCCTGGGCCGCGCGCACCGGGCAGATTCTGGAGTTTTTGTTCCCGAGATAATAACGCAGACTTATTAGTCTGTAGTTTTCAAACCCTTTGAGTCTACGGAGGAGAATCTTATGAAGAAGTTGACCCCAGGTCTTTTTAAAGTCATTGCCGCACTCGTTTTGACTACTTCAGTTCCCCTGGCCCTCACTGCCCAGGAACCTGTGACAGTTCTCGCCGGTGCCGAACTGACTCGCGTCACTCCGCCCGGATTCTATTTTCAGGGCCTGAGCGCTCCGACCCAAATGCGCAACGCCGCCGCTGCGCGTTTTGGCACCAGCCGCTTTGTAATTGCCGGTCTGGTTGATACATCCGGCTATGCTGCGGACGTCCGCGAGAAGTACCAGGGCTTTTTGATCACAGACTCGCCTCTACGTATCGCCGACTTCGAACTCGGAGTAGGAGCGTATGGATTCGGATTTGTCGCCGGCAAGTTCGCGGTGCTGGATCTCAGCGGCAAGGAAATATTTTCCACAAATGCCGAAAACGATAAGAGCATGAGACGTCCTCGCCCACTGATGATGATGAAGAGCGGGAGCGGCATTCGGCTTTACAACGGGCGCAATTTTGTGATGATCAGCGCAAATTAGTCGCGGGCCTATTCACTTACTAACACGCGTGGACGACCGCCGCAGTCTCGATCATAGCGGCGGTCGCCCTGCGTCTCGGCCAGGTGGAAAAAATTCAACCGGCTGCCAGGTAAGCCGCTGTTCCCCTATTGCGCCGCATGGAACTCATCAGATACTCAGCCGCTGCTTGCCAGACCGATCTACCTAATCCGATAGATCGCACGAGCATGCGCGCGAATACTGACCGCATGCTCACAATGATCGACTCGGCAGTCGCCGGGGCAGCGCCATTTCTACCGGTGCGCCTGCTGGTCTTTCCGGAGTTTTCCCACGCGGCGCCGGTGTTCGCGACGGTGGCTGAGTTGGCCGAGAAGCTGGCCGTCAGGATCCCCAATGAACACACGGAGCGATTGCAGCAAAAGGCCGGCGAGCACAATGTCTATATCCAAAGCGGGTCTATGTTGGAACTTGATGCGAAGTGGCCGGGCCACGTTTTCAATACTACATGTTTGATCGGACCGGAAGGGATTCTCTACAAATATCGCAAAGTCAACACCTGGATTCCCTACGAGGTTCATACCAGTCCGCATGACCTCGAGGGCTATGACGAACCGCTGTTTCCCGTGGCTGATACGGAAATTGGCCGCCTTGGCTGCGCTATTTGTTATGACTGGTTGTTTCCCGAAGCGATTAGACAACTGGCCGCAAATGGCGCCGAGGTCCTGATTCGCGTCTCGGCCTACATGGACCCCTGGGGCGCCACAGAGCCGATGGATTGGTGGACGGTGATCAACCGGGCGCGTGCTCTGGAGAACCTGGCTTACGTGGTCGCAGCAAATCAGGGCGCGAGTCTGAAACACTATCCGCCCTACTCCTGGCCTGGCGGTAGTCAGGTCGTCGATTACGACGGGCGCCTGCTGGCCCAGGCCTCGCCCGGTCCCGGCGAGCGCATCGTAGTCGCCCCCATTGACATTTCTGCATTGCGTCACGAACGCAGCGTGCGTCGCGGACATCACCTGCTCGCGCACTTACGCACGGAAGCCTATCCTGTTTATGGTAAACATCTCTATCCACCGGCACTGACTGATAAGGAAGCAGGCCTATCTTACGAGCAGAACAACCAGCTCATTGATGAGGCGAAGACGCGATTGAACAACTAGCTGCGGCTGCAGAAATACTGATGGATTTGCAGATGAGGATGGGCCCGCTTCTTAACCAAACACGGGAATTTGGAACTACGCTCAGAGTTGAGCGGCCGCGCGTGACTCGCTTTTTGGCTGCTCTCGCCTGCTTGGCTTGCCTGGGCTTGAGCGAAGGCTTGGCCCAACAACCTACGCCCACAGCCACTCCCCGTACCGGACGATCTTATAGCGTGGCCGAGATGCCAAAGAACCCGCCACCACCCGGACCTCAGGGGCAGTCGCCGGTGACATTTAGCGATATCACAGCGGCAACGAAAGCAAACTTCAAACACAACGGCTCGCCAACGGCGCTGAAGTACCTCCTGGAAACGATGGGTGGGGGAGTGGCCATGTTTGATTTCGACAGAGACGGTCGCCTGGACCTGTTCTTTACAAACGGGGCTTCATTAAAGGAACCGATGCCTGCCGGCGGCATGCCGGACAAGCGTGATCCCCAATTCTGGAATCGGCTTTACCGGCAAAAGCCTGACGGCACCTTCGAAGATGTAACTGAACGTGCCGGTTTGAAAGGCGAGGGCTTTAGCCTCGGTGTCGCCGCGGGCGATTTTGACAATGACGGTTTTGTGGATCTCTACGTGACCGGTTATGAAGCTAATCATCTCTATCGTAACAAGGGGGACGGCACATTCACCGATGTGACAAAGAAGTCCGGCGTTATGGGAGGCGGTTGGTCCACCAGTGCGGGCTGGTTCGATTATGATCGCGATGGGCGACTCGACCTTTTCGTAGTCCGCTATCTTGATTGGGACTTTGAAAAGGGAGCAATACTGTGCGGCGATAGCCGGGGCACCCGCGCTTATTGTCATCCGGACAATTTCAAAGGGGCTGCCAATATGCTGTTTCACCAGTTGCCGGACGGCTCATTCGCAGATGTGAGCACAAAAAGCGGTATTGCCGATACCAGCGGCAAGGCATTGGGCCTCGCTTTCGCCGATTTCGACAACGATGGGTTTACGGACGTCTTCGTGGCCAACGACAGTGTTCGCCAATCGCTCTATCACAACAAAGGCGACGGGTCCTTTGAAGACATTGCGGTGTTGGCCGGCGCGGGTTACGACGAAGACGGCCAGACCTTCGCCGGCATGGGAGTCGATACGGCTGACTATGACAACGATGGCTACCCGGACATCGTGATCACCACGCTCTCATATCAGACATATCCGCTCTATCATAACAATGGCGATTTGAGTTTCACCTATGCGACCAAAGCATCGGGCGTAGGCCAGATCACCTTGCCCCACTCGGGCTGGGGCATTCGTTTCATGGACGCGGACAATGATGGCTGGCGCGACATTTTTGTGGCCCAGAGTCATGTGCTGGATACGATTGAGCTTTCTACGGGGTATCTGAAGTACAAGCAGACGCCACTCTTGATGCGCAACACTGGTAAAGGCTTCGTCAATGTTTCCTTGACTGCTGGTCCAGCCTTTAGTCTGCCGCTGGTCGCCAGGGGGGCCGCTTTCGGCGACCTCAATAACGATGGCCAGATTGATGTGGCGGTGGCCACCTTGAATGGCGCGCCATTGATCCTGCGCAACGGCGGAACCAAGAATCATTGGCTGGGTATCGAGTTGGTTGGCACGAGGTCCAATAGCGGTGGTGTGGGCGCCCGGGTGATCGTTAAGGATTCGGGAGGAAGCAGACAGATCTTTGATGTTTCCACCGGCGGCAGTTATCTTTCGTCGAACGATCCGCGATTAGTTGCAGGTCTGGGAACTGCGACGGGCGTGCGCGAGGTCGAAGTTCATTGGCAGACCGGGCGCGTTCAAATTATTACTGCTCCGAG
>Ga0209798_10001169_pt1 | contig 15995 bp, 7 predicted proteins | sample DOMMetBare3Fresh_FD_187475 | JGI IMG/M metagenome (GOLD analysis project Ga0209798, IMG submission 187475) | Wetland sediment microbial communities from St. Louis River estuary, USA, under dissolved organic matter induced mercury methylation -... | ecosystem: Environmental > Aquatic > Freshwater...
ATGCTGGTGTATGGAACCGGCATGTATGTCATGGAACAAACAAGCGGCAACAGCAAACCGGCCCGGTCGCCCGAGGCTTTTTTCTTTTATTTTTTAGGATTGATCAACCTGATGTTCAACTGGGGACATCATACTTATATCGTTCCGGCTGCACCCTGGATAAAAAACATAGCCTATTTCATCAGCATGACAGAACTATTGATCCTTGCGCATCTTATTTTGCAATGGAGAAAGACAATGAGTGAGGCCCGGAAAAATTATCACCGCATGCCGTTCCGCCTGCTATCCTATGCTGATGCATGGATCTTATTGAACCTGACCCTGGCCATCATTATATCCGTTCCCGCCTGGAATTATTATACACATGGCACACATATTACCGTGGCTCATGCCATGGGCGCCACGATCGGTATTAATACCATGCTGCTGCTGGCATCCGTTTTCTATATCATAAAAAAAGAAAGACCGGAAACGATCGTAATTATGATCACCGGAAATGTTGATGTAGAAAATACAATCGCGGCGCTTCGCGGTGGCGCACACGATTTCATCGGGAAGCCGATTCGCCTTGAAGAGTTGCGGGTCACAATCAAAAACGGAATCGAAACGCATCAACTGCGACGGGTCGTAAAACAGGTACGACGCGAACGCGCACGGAAATTCAGCTTCGATCAGATTCTTGGCGAATCAGGAACGATGAAGAAAGCCTTAGAACTTGCGCGTCGGGTCGCGGAATCAGATGTTGCGGGAATTCTGCTTCAAGGTGAATCAGGAACCGGTAAGGATTTATTTGCCCGCGCAATACATTTTGCTTCCGGGCGCGCGGAAAAACCTTACTTGGCGATTAACTGTGCGGCGCTTCCGGCGAACCTGATCGAGTCTGAATTATTCGGATACGAGAAAGGCGCGTTTACCGATGCAAAAGTAAGGAAAGAAGGATTATTCGAACAAGCAGAAGGCGGAACGATTTTCCTTGATGAGATCGGAGAGCTCGATATCGGTTTGCAGGCGAAACTTTTGCGCGTGCTTGAGGAGGCAACGTTTCGTCGAGTCGGAGGTTTGAAAGACATTCCGCTTGATGTGCGAGTAATTGCGGCTTCGAATCGCAACCTTAGAAAAGACAGCGAAGAAGGTCGTTTTCGCATCGACCTCTACTATCGGCTCTCCATTATTCAAATCGAGATTCCCGCATTACGCACTCGGGGCGACGACATCTTGTTACTCGCCGATCATTTCATTGAGCAATCGAATCTCAAAAGACGCGAATCAAAACTTCGCGGATTGTCGCCTGAGGTAGCGGAGATATTCAAACGTCATAATTGGACGGGAAATGTCCGCGAGCTTCGGAATGTTATCGAACGCGTTTCTATTTTGGAAGACGGAGAGCTGGTAACAACCGAATACCTTCCTTCCGAATTTATTGGCAAGAAAGGTTCCGCGAAGGAGAGTTCTGTTAATGGTGCAAGCCAATTTGTTTTACCGCCGAATGGTATCGCGCTAGATGTCGTAGAGCTCGAGCTCGCTCGCCAGGCGGTTGAAAGAACCGGCGGGAACCTAACGCAGGCGGCGAAGCTACTTAGTATTTCGCGCGATCAGCTTCGATATAGATTGAAAAAATCCGATGAGACGGAACTTCTTGAAGAAACGTCCGCTGAATAAGTCTTATTTTTTATGACTGCCCCGAGTAAGAACAAAACGAAATTGATTGAAAAGCAGGCGGATTTGCTTTCAAAAGAACTCGCCGATGTTAAGCATGCGCTCGATTATTCGGCCATCGTGGCAATCACCGATGCGAATGGAATCATTTCTTACGTAAACGAAAAATTCTGCGAGATTTCAAAATTCTCACGTGAAGAACTCCTTGGTCAGGATCATCGAATAATCAATTCCGGGTATCATCCCAAGAGCTACTTCGAGACGCTTTGGAAAACAATTTTAGGTGGAGAAGTCTGGCACGGTGAAGTGCGAAATCGCGCCAAAGACGGTTCGATTTATTGGGTTGACACAACCATCGTTCCATTTCTGGACGACGACAATAATCCATCGCAGTTTATTGCTATTCATTTCGATATCACCGCCCGGAAGGAAAGCGCGCAGCGGTTGATCGACAATGAAAATTTGCTTCGCAAATCTTATGAGGCTGGAAATATGTTTGCTTGGGAACTGGAGGCGGTTTCCGGAAAAGTATTTCTTTATCAAAACGCTTCACAGATCACGGGAATCGAAGCGCGTCCTGCCGGAATAACGCCGGAGGAATACTACCAATTGATTGTTGCCGATGACCGCGTGAAAACCCGGAATTCCCTTGAGGCGGCTTTTCGCACCGGAAGGTATGACCAGGAATTGCGGGTTTTAAATCCGCAGACCGGAAAAATAAATTGGTATCACTCGAAAGCCGACGTCGTCTATGACGAAAATCATACACCGCTCCGAATGATCGGCGTCTCACAAGACATTACTGAGAGCAAAAATTCGGAAGAATCCTTACACAATGCGGACGAGCTTCTTCGGTTAGCTACGGAAGCCACCGATATCTACTTTTGGAAAGTTAATTTCGATGAAGATCTCATCGAGTATTCCCCAAACATCGAACGAGTTCTGGGTTTCATTCCGCCTTCGAAATTTTCGGAGATGCTCAAAGGAATACACCGCGATGATGTAGCCGAAGTAAAAAAAGCCTTTGATAATGCCGCAAAAACCGGCGGTGAAATTCGAGTCGAACACCGAATGTTGGATCAAAAGCGTGAACTTCTTTGGGCATACACACAGGGTGTAGCTGTCGAATCCAAAGATGGAAAATTCCGAAGTTTCGCCGGAATTTCGCAAAACATTACTACCCGAAAACGAATTGCCGAAGACTTATTCAAGAGCGAAGAAAGTCTTCGACTTGCCGTCGAATCCTCGCGTTTTTGCACGATGGAAATCGATCTGCAAAAGAAAATCGTACGCGGCAAGCATGGTTTCGCCGAGCTCTTTGAACTACCGGATTCAAAATCGGAAATATCGTTGGAAGAATTTGAGTCATACGTTCATCCCGATGATCGTTATGAAGTTTTTCGGCGAACCGGTCGAGCGCGGGATCCAAAAAGCGACGGTAAATTTGAATACGAATACCGGATAGTTTTGAAAAACGGACAAGAGCGTTGGATATCAACGCATGCGAAGTATTTCTTTGATGGCGCCGCGGAAAATCCCAAGCCCGTTCGTGTGATCGGAACAATTCTCGATATCAGTGAGCGCAAATACTCAGAACAGCAAATTGCTACTCAGAATGAAATTCTCCGAGCTGTCGCTTTAGGCACTCAACTCGAAGAAATTCTTCATCGCACGACCGTCGAAATCGAACGTCACATATATGGTTCGATTTGCTCCGTACTTCTTGCGAATGAAGATGAAACCAAACTCACTTATGGATCAGCACGCCTTCTTCCCGAGGAATACAATCTCGCTATTGAAGGCATCTCAATCGCCGAAGGTGCGGGTAGCTGCGGAACTGCGGCGTTTCGACGCGAACAGGTAATTGTTTCCGACATTATGAACGATGACCTTTGGAAGGACTATCGTGATTTGTCTGCGAAATATAAACTTCGCGCCTGCTGGTCGCAGCCAATAGTTTCAGTTGGGGGAAAATTACTTGGCACGTTCGCCGTCTATTTTCACGAACCGCGAAAACCTTTAGCATCCGAGAAAGCTGCGCTCGAATCTGTGGCGCGAACTGCTGCACTGGCGATTGAACGAAAACGCGCGGAAGAAAAATTACAACAAAGCAACGACCGCTATCGCTTACTCTTCGAAGGAAATCCGTTGCCTTCCTTTTTGATGGATAGCGCTAATGGCGACATTCTGGCGGCGAACCCTGCGGCTGTGAAAAAATATGGTTACACCGAAGAAGAATTTCTCAAGCTGAATTTAAGAGACATCCGACCCTCGGGGCAGAATCCCACGGTTAATGAAGTCTTGGAAGGTGCCAGAACGAGCAAAATCGGTTATTCCTTTCCTATCAAACACCGAACAAAAGACGATGTGCTCTTAGATGTCGAGGTTTCGTACCATCAGATCGAGTATCAAGGACGCCCGACGTTACTCGCAGTAGTCTCCGATGTTTCGCTTCGAAATAAGGCATTAGACGCGCTACGCGAATCCGAAGAACGTCTGCGGCTGGTTTTGGACAGCGCAAAAATGGGAGTTTGGGAATGGTTTCCCGATGAACACCGATTTTATTTCGACAATTATTCGATCGCACTCTTTGGTCTTAAACCCGATGAATTTGTTGGAAGCGAGAAATCGCTCGCACGATTATTACCAAGAGACGATATCAAAGCTTTGACTTTCGAAGCCCGAACCGCGCTCGAACAACACAAGCCCCACGATATTGAATTTCGTGTCTTGCTTCCCAATGGAAAAATACGTTGGCTTCATAGTTTCGGTCATGGTGTTTACGACAGCGACGGTAAACCAATTTCAATGGTCGGCGTTCAACATGACATTACCGAAAAGAAACGCGCCGAAGAAAAATTGCTTGGCTATCAGTTGGTGGCGGAAAAATCCGGCGATCTAATCGTTTACAACGACAATGAAGGTCGGCTCACCTATGCTAACAGCACCTTTTGCCGACAACTCGGATATACCGCCGATGAAATTCTAAAAATGAGAATCGAGGATGTTTATCCGGGATTCGGAAAAAAAGACCGCGCCGTTGCGCTGCGGTTAGAGGATGGTGAATCGGTTTTGTTTGTTTCTGAACTCCAACGAAAAAACGGCACACGTTTTCCCGCCGAGCTGCTTGTAACCAAAGTCATACTCAATGGGCAAGTTGCCTTCGGCTCAAATATTCGAAACATCACCGAACGTAAGGAAAATGAACAGCGCATTTATCAGCAGGCTTCTCTTCTTGATCAAACCCGCGAGGCGATTTTCGTTTGCGATCTGAATAACAAAATCCTCTTTTGGAATAAAGGCGCCGAAAAACTTTACGGTTGGAATCAGACTGAAGTGCTCGGACTAACGCCTGAGGAATTAATGCATCGCAAAAACCGGGATCGCATCCAGAAGGTGCGCGAATCGCTGGATGTTTCGAATGAATGGAGCGGAACGCTGGAACAGTTGGGCAAAAAAGACGAATTGATTCTCGTTGAGAGTCGATGGACGCTCGTGCGTAATGAGAAGAATCACCCCGACTATGTGCTCATAACTAACACCGACATTACCGAAAAACGCCGAACGGAAGCGCAGCTTCTTCGTTCTCAGCGAATGGAATCAATCGGTACACTTGCAGGTGGCATTGCGCATGATCTTAACAACATCTTGTCACCGATAATGCTCGCGACCGATATGCTGCAACTCAACAATGAAAGTGATGAGACAAAGCGTTGGCTTGATATCATCGGTCAAAATGCCGAACGCGGTTCGGATCTCGTCAAGCAAGTACTCTCCTTTGCCAGAGGTGTAGAAGGCGACAAGATTTCCGTCCAGGTCAAACACATCCTGAAAGACCTCATCAAGATTTTGCGCGAGACTTTTCCCAAATCAATCACGATTCGTTACGACATCAGTCCGGAACTTTGGGTTATCTCCGCTGACCCTACGCAAATTCATCAGGTTCTGCTGAACTTAAGTGTGAATGCGCGCGATGCCATGCCCGATGGTGGAACACTCGTCTTTAGCGCAAAAAATATAGTGATCGATGATAAATTCGCCCGCGCCAATATTGATTCATTTCCCGGGAATTTTATCGTCCTCTCAGCTTCGGATACGGGAGTTGGGATTCAGAAAGAGCTGCATCAAAGAATCTTCGATCCTTTTTTCACCACCAAAGAAATCGGAAAAGGAACAGGGCTCGGACTAGCTATCGCTCATTCGATCGTGAAGAGTCATGGCGGATTCATCAGCGTTGAAAGTGAGCAGGGGAAAGGTGCAACCTTTTCAGCTTATTTGCCCGCGCTCGTAAATCCGAAGTCGCCTCGCGAAGAAAAAGCTATTTTGCGTTTGCCGAAGGGAAATGGCGAGTTGATTCTCATCGTGGACGACGAAAATAATATTGTTCAAACAACAAAAGCTACGCTGGAAAATTTCGGCTACCAGGTGCTAACTGCTTCCGATGGAAATAAGGCACTTGAACTGTTCAGGCAAAACGAAGAAACAGTTGACCTTGTTATCACCGATCTCGCAATGCCGATAAAGGATGGCTATTCCACGATCTTGGAGATGCGAAAGATCTCACCCGATATTCCGATTATTGCGGTTAGCGGATTGATTCAGCCGCAGAAAATGTCGGAAATCCGCTTGCTTGGAGTTAAGCACTTGCTCGTGAAACCATTCACTGCCGAAACTTTGCTCACTGCACTAGACGAGGTTCTGAAGAAAAAGAGCTAGTCGCTGCGAAGTTTTACATCGCCCGCTGCGAAAAATCTCCCGAATTACCTTCAACGACAATTTCTCGTTTTCCGCTTCCGGTCTATTAATTCTTACAAATGGAGAAGCTTTTCGATTTTCGTGTGAAAGGAACGGCGATTGCTTTGCAAGAAAAGAACAACGCAATTTTACGTCTGGCCCCAAGCGTGGCGTGACCTTCGAGTTGTATTCGAAATAATTTTACGAAATATGGAGGAACGCATGCCCCAAACTACTTTTGCAATGAGTTTTGAAACCAACGCCTACGAAACAGTTCATCGATTTTCCGTAGCCCGAAAAGAGGTTCCGGATTTTTGGGGTATTGTTCTCGCCGGCGGAGATGGAAACCGACTAAGTTTATTAACTCGTAAGATTTCAGGTGAGGATTGTCCGAAACAATTCTGTCCGATTTTGGGACCGGTTTCGATGTTGACGCAAACGCGAAATCGCATATCACGAAAAATCTCGCGTGAGGCGACTCTGTTTGTGCTCAACAAGAAACACCGGAAGTTTTATCTGCCGTTACTTCGGGACATTCCCGCCGAACGATTAATCGAACAGCCGGAAAATAAAGGGACCGCGCTCGCGATTCTCTATGCAATTATGAAAGTCTCGCGTTTGACTTCGTCTGCGACTGTTGCAATTTTTCCTTCAGATCATTTCTTCACCGACGAAGTGAAATTCATGGAATCGGTCGAACGAGCTAAAATCGAAGCGGAAAATAATCCGGACAAAATTATTTTGATGGGCGTTGAACCGACCAGTCCGGAGACCGAATACGGCTGGATCGAACATTCGAATGAAGACGACGCGGGATTAGCGAAGGTTGAAGGATTCTGCGAGAAGCCGACCCACACGCGAGCATTGGAGTTATTCCAATCGACCTCTTTATGGAATAGTTTTGTGTTGATCGGAAAAGTGGCGGCGTTTCGCAAGTTGTTTATGAGTGCCGTGCCCGATCTTTACCGTGAATTCGCGGCAAATGCTCACCTTGTAAATACGGTGATCGAACGCGGTTTTATTCACGATCTTTACCGCCGAACGGAAGCGTTGGATTTTTCGTCGGAGATTCTTCAAACGAATACGGATAGCTTGCGCGTTATGAAAACGCGCGAAGTCGGCTGGAGCGACATTGGTGATTCGCGGCGGGTTTTTGAGATACTTAACACGCTGGAATATTCACCCAACTGGGCAAAAAATGCCGCGTAGTTTATGAATCTTGTAAAGGATCTTGGTGGGAGAAAAATCATACGAAAGAGTTTTCTCTTGATTTTTTGTTTGACGGTCGTGCTGGGCGCGACCGTTTTTTCGCAGGATGAAGCAATTCGCGTTGAGACCAATCTCGTTACGGTCAATGTCTTAGTAAAAGATCGAAGCGGCAATCCGCTCAAGGGAATCAGTCGAGATCAATTCGAAGTTTTTGATCGCGGCGAGCTGCAGAACATCGCACTCTTCTCGGCGGCTGAATCGCCGATTGCTTACGGAGTTGTTTACGACATGCATCCGACCGATGAACGGCAGTCGCGAGCGGTCCTGGATTCGCTTCGGAACTTCGCGCGTAATCTCGATCCGAAAGATACTTTTTTCCTGGTGGCTTTTGATGAACGCGGAAGTTTGCAAACAGATTTCGTGCCGACTGAAGTACAGCTAAACGCGCAGCTTTCCCAAGTTAAGAAACCTTCCGGTCCAAATTCGCTTTATGATGCCGTTTTCCTTGCAGCGGGAAATTTGCGTCGAAGCAAAATCATCAAACGCTCACTTTTTATTATTTCCGATAGCGAAGATCATCGGAGTCAACATAACTTTTCGCGTCTGCGTGATACGGTCAGAAGTTTCGATGTGCAGGTATATGCAGTCATTTTGAATTCACCGAGGAATTTGTTTTTTTGGGATTGGTCGCGCCGCGGCGAGAGGCGGGAAAGAATTATTCTGGGTCCGACTGACCTTGATCGTGCCGCACTCGAAGACCTCGCCCGCAGGAGCGGCGGCGCGGCAATAACTCCTTCCGACGAGAATTCGCGTGCGTTCGGGGAAATTTATCGGCAAATAAATCTCGAAATGAGGCAGCAGTATTCGCTCAGCTTCTATCCGAAAGTTGAGGATGGTTCCTGGCACAAACTGCGAGTTCGAATTCGTGATTCTTCTGGCAAAAAATATTCGCTCAGTTACAAACGCGGATATCGGAGTCCTTCGCCGGCAAAGAGTTCCGGTAAATAAAAAAGACGAAAGAGTCCACCATTCAGGAAGACTCTATTCGTCTTTCAGTCCGCGAATATTCGTTTCAAGAAGAGACTATTTTCCCGCTGCTTTCGTGTGAGCCATTGGAGTCGTTGAAATTTCGACCTTTTTGTTCTTCGTCATAGAGGCGGGAATTTCCATCTCCACTTCCAAAAGTCCATTCACAAAAGTCGCTTTAGGATTCTTCATTTCGGCGCCTTCGGGAATCGGAATGCTTCGATAAAAGCTTCCATAGTTTCTTTCGCTCCGATAAAATCCTTCGCGTTTTTCTTCCTCTTCCTGCTTGCGCTCGCCCTTGAGAATCAGGAAGTTATTGTTTAGTTCAAGGGAAACGTCTTCCTTGTTCAATCCGGGCAATTCCGCACGAACCGTAAACTTTTTGCCATTCTCAATAACTTCGATTTTCGGCGCCCACATCGTGCGTTGGAATTCGGTCGGCTGCGGAAACGCAAAATCGCGATCGAAGAACGGAGCAAGCGGAAACGCTCCGAAATCCTCAAGCATTCTTTCCATGTCATTAGCGAACCGACGCATTAACCCAAACGGAGCAGGCGCAAAAGGCGCCGGAAAACCCGCGCGGTTAAACATCGGAACATCTTCCGCCGGAGCCTTCATCATCCCGGTCGTTGGTGCCTTTGTTGTTTTTTCTTCGTGTCTCATATTTGTACTCCTTATTACAAGAATTAAGACTCAATAAATTGAGAGTGTCATTGCAGAAAGCGACGACATATTTGAATCGCAATAACTGTGCCTTTGGAGTAGAAAACTAAGATAAGCGATGAAACAAGATACAAGTTTTGCCGTTCGGCTGGTTTCCGTCAGTCGGGAAAATCTGCGCAACCGCTTGCGAAAAATTTCGCAACCGGAAAGCATCACTGATCATGGTGTGAAAAAAACCAGGACTGTTTTTATTTACCGGTTGAGGAAAGTACGATGATGCGACCGCCATCTCGCAACTGGTTTGGCGGGTGAATTACCGTCGTCTCGCCCTCGCTGAGACCACTTAAAACTTCTGCTTCGTCAGCCGTTCGATGATTTATCTCGATTTCCCGCAGCGTTACATTGTTTGCGGTAACGACAAAAACGCCCCACTTTTCTCCATGACGAAAAAGCGCACTCATCGGAACTTTCAAGACGCTTTCGTTTTCCCAGATGATGATTCGTGTGCCGACTCGATAGGCATCGCCGAGCGATTCGGGCGAATCAAGAAAGTCTGCAACTACGTTTACGCGTTGCTCTTCGACTCCGAGCGCAGAAATTTTTGTGAAGGCTTGCGGCTCGATCGTGCGCACTCGTGCGCGAAGTTGTTTCTCACCGCCGAAACCGTGAATAAGCATCATTGCGCCGACGCGAATTTGCGTCGCGTCCGTCGTGAGAACATCAACGACAACTTCGAGTTTTCCCGATTTACTGATTTCAATCAGCGGCGCGCCGGCTTGCACGATTCGTTCGTTCGGTTCAAAAATTTTTGAAATACGTCCGCTAGTCGGAGCAAAGACTTTCATCGCGTAAGGATTAACCTGTGTGGCGGTCTCGGTCGGCGCAGTCGGTCGCGGCGGAGTGGGATCAACTTGCGTAATAACCAAACCCATCGGAATCCGATCGCCTTCGTGAAGCTCAATGCGCGAAGTTTTCCCAGAGACCGGCGCGGTTACGATATATCGATCATGACTTCGAGTGCGTCCTTCGCCATCAATAGTCGCGGTCATTTTTCCGCGAACTACTTTCGCAACATCAACCGCCACCGCGGGTTCGGCGAACATTTCGTAGCCGACCAAACCGACCACAGTGACTACGATCGCCGCCACCAATAATTTTCCCCAGTTTCTCTTGAGAGTGTTTTTCATTCGCGTGTTTTTAAAACCTCAACTAAATCCAAAGTTCGCAATCTTCGTGCCACGAGCAAACCGGAAAGCAAAGAAGCCGTAACTATAATTGCAAAAGAAAAAATAAAAGTTCCCGCGGAGAGAGCTAAAGGAAGTCTTACGATCTCGACATCGATTACTTTCGTGATCAAGACGCACAATGAGTAACCGATTAGAAAGCCCAATGGAATTCCGAGCGCGGTCAGAACTCCCTGTTCGCCGAGAAGAATTGCGGAGATTTCGTTGCGCGTAAAGCCGAGCACACGCAGCGATGCGAGTTCGCGTCCGCGCTCTGAAAGCGCAATGCGCGCGCCATTGTAAACAACTCCGAAGGCGATGATGACGGAAAATCCGATGAGAAAACTCGTGGAAGTTCCGATAGTCTGAGCCACAGTTTCATTGAAACTCTGAAGCGCCGCCGCCGGAAGTCCGACTCCGCGAATTTCCGGCGTCGCTTTCAGTTTCCGGTAAAGCTCTTCTGCCCGCAGTTGATCGACAAGTAGCTCTGCACCGCTAATCGTGTCGCCTTCATTTAGGAGTCGGTTGAGCGCGCCGATCTCCATATAACCGAGAAGACCTACGAGTTCATCAACTGTTTTTTCGAGGCGAATTTTCGTGATCGGTCGCGAACCTTCCGTGATTTCGAGAGTGATTTGGTCGCCCTCTTTTGCGCCGATCGAATCCGCAAGAGTTTTTGTGAGCATTATTCCTTCGAAAGGAATCTCCACGATATTTTGTTCTTTATCGATGATTTGCCGTAGCTGCATATCGCGCTCGTAACCTGTAAGTCCGATTCGGCGACTGCGATTCTCAAAACGAATTCGCGCCGGCACTACGCGAAACGTTTCTACTCGTAAGACGCCGGGAAGTTTCTCTAAATCAAAACGGGTTTTTCCCGGACGCGGATCATTGAAAATCACTTCTGCATCGAAACGAATTACCCGATTGAATTGAATATCGACAATGCGATTTACTGAATCGAAGAAAAAGAAACCGATAAAAAGCAGCGCGACCGCCAGTGAAATTCCAAAGGCGGATAGTCCTGCCTTGATTGGGTGCCGAGCGAGATTCCGAATCGTAATGCGAACAGCCGTGGGAAGAAATTTCTGCATTCCGAGTTTTTCAAGAATTCCCGAACGAAATTGCGCCGGTGGTTCGGGTCGCATCGCTTCCGCCGGCGGAAGCAAAACCGCTTTTCGAACAGCACCAATTGCGCCGATTATCGCGGCTCCCAGACTTATCAAAATGCCGAGCAGGAGAATTTCCGTGCTTACGACGAACTCCAGAAAAGGAAACTTAAAAAATCTTCCATAAAGCGCGGTCATTCCCGAGCCGACCCAAATTCCCGCGAGAATTCCGAAGATAATTCCGCCGGTAACCGAGAGAAAGGTAAGACCGAGATAATGAAATCCGACGTCGAAATTCGAATAACCGAATGCTTTCAAGACGGCAATCTGCTCGCGCTCCGTATTCACCAACCGCGATAAAATCAGGTTCAGCAAGAATGCGGTCACCGCTAAAAAGATTACCGGAATTACCGTTCCGAAAACTTCCAGTTCGCCGAGTTCATTATCGAGAAAACGATGCGAATATTGGTCGTTGCGATCGAATGCGCCGAAGCCGCCGTAAGTTTCCAAACTCTTATCGAGACGTTCGATAACATCGGCAATGTTTACGGCGGGCGCAAGTGTGAGTGAAACGTCATTAAATGCGCCGTCCATTTGAAAGGCTGACGCCACCGATTTCCGACTCATCCACAAAACTCCATAACGTCGCGGATCGGGAAACACATCGCCCGGGCGAATCTCGTAGATATATTCGGGCGAAAGCGCTACTCCGACTATCTGAAGCTTTCGCCAGCGTCCATTTATGATCGCGCTGAGCGAATCGCCCGGATTCAATTTGTTCGCATCGGAAAATGAACCGCTGATAATAATTTCGTCGGGTTTGTTTTCTTCGATGTATCGTCCGCGCAGGATGTCCAGATCATTGAGAATTTGCGTGTCTTTTTCTGGGATTGAGATCAGACGTCCCTGCGCAGGTTCCGGCAGATCAGGAACATCGATGGTGATTCCTGCCACCACGCGAGTTTGCACGGCAGCGACACCCGGAATTTCCGCTAGACGTTTTGCGAGCGATTCAGGTGCGCGTTTCAGACTCGCAAAAACATCCGCAAAACGATAGGCGGAATAGTATGCGTTGCGGGTTGCGAGCAAAGACTCGTGAACGCTTCGCATGGCAACAAAGCTGGCGATTCCGCAACCGACGACAAGCGCCGTAGCGAAAATTTGTCCGCGCAGATGCCATAAGTCGCGAATTAGTTTTCGATTGAGCGCGGTCATTTAGTTAATCAACCTCCGCATCAGTTTGCGTTTTACAAATTCGACGATGAATAAATAAGTTACAACCGCGATAAGTAGAAAAATAAAATAACTCCAGGGAAGCGCAACGAATCCAAGCAACGGCGCGACCGGTGAAAAGGGAATCACAATTCCAACTGCAACTATGGCGATGACGGTAACGCTCAGCGCGCGACTCGGACGACTTTTCAAAGGACTTCCGGCAGTGCGGATGATGAAAACTACGAGAGTTTGCGTCGCGAGTGATTCGACAAACCAACCGGTGTGGAAAAATTCTTCCGTCGCTTTGAAGAAATAAACCAGAATAAAAAAAGTCAGGAAATCGTAAACCGAACTTATCGGTCCGATATAGAGCATGAAATCGCGTATGAGTTTGACGTCCCAGCGATGTGGCTTATGTATGAAAGTTTTGTCTACTCGATCGGTCGGAATGGTCACTTGGGCGAGATCGTAAAGAAAATTGTTTAAGAGAATTTGCGTCGGAAGCATCGGTAAATAGGGCAAGAACAAGGTTGCGCCAGCCATTGAAAACATATTTCCGAAATTTGAGCTGGTTCCCATGAGTAGATATTTCATTACATTTCCGTAAGCTTTTCGGCCTTCGATAATTCCGCGATGCAAGACGTTGAGACTGCCTTCCATCAAAACGATCTCGGCGGCTTCTTTGGCTACATCGGCAGCGGTCGCCACGGAAATTCCCACATCTGCAGTTCGCAGCGACGGAGCATCGTTTATTCCATCGCCGAGAAATCCCACGACGTGTCCGCGACTTTTCAATGCAAGTAATATTCGATTTTTCTGCACCGGCGAGACGCGCGCGAAAATCCTGATCGACTCCGCAATTTGCCCGAGCGCGGCGTCGCTGACACTTTCAAGTTCTTCGCCGAGCATTATTGTTCCGCCGTCGAACCCGACTTTTTCCGCGATGTGTTTGGTAACGAGTTCATTATCACCGGTGAGGATTTTTACTTGCACTCCATCCGATGCAAGTGCGCGCAAAGTTGAAGCTGCGGTTTCCAAGGGTTGATCGGCAAACGAAATAAATCCCGCAAAAATCAAATCGGTTTCATCGGATTGATCGAAACGCTTCGCGCGCGAAACTTTTTTATAAGCCACGGCAAGTACGCGAAATCCCTTGGCGCTGAAATCGGTGAATGCTTTTAGAGCCTTCGCCGAGACCTTCTCGAAAGGCTCATTCCTTCCTTCAATTTCTGCCGAATTGCAGATTCCAAAAATGCTTTCGGGCGCTCCTTTACAAATCAAAATGCATTCGGCAGCGCTTTCCACCACGATCGATACTCGCCTCCTTTCGAAGTCGAACGGAATTTCATCGAGTTTTTGGAAAGCACGAACATCCGGGCGATCGTGCATCAAGATCGCTTCATCAAGCGGGTTTGTTTTCTTTCTAATGGCGCGATCGATCGGGTTTGCTATACCGGTTTCGTGAAGACTGTTGAGATAAGCAAGAAAGAATGTGCGCTCACAAAAATCACCGAGCGGATTGGTGTGTTCTTCGAGCGTAAGTTCCCCTTTAGTGAGTGTGCCGGTTTTATCGCTGCAGAGAATATCCATACTTCCGAAATTCTGAATTGCAGCGAGATGACGGACTATGACTTTTTCTTTTGCCATGCGCACCGCGCCTTTTGCGAGAGTCACCGCGGTAATCATCGGAAGAAATTCCGGCGTGAGTCCGACCGCCAGTGCAATGGAGAAGAAAAGAGATTCAAGCGGATCGCGATGCGAAAATGTGTTAACGAAGAAAACAAAGATGACGAGAAACGCGACCACTCTTGCGATCAGGTAACCGAAACGCCGCGTTCCTCTTTCGAAGTCGGTTTCGGGTGGTTTCTGCGTGAGACGTTTTGCGATTTCGCCAAAGGCGGTTTCGCTTCCGGTGGCTAAGACAATCGCCTTGGCGTTTCCGCTTACGACCGATGTTCCGAGAAAGATCTTTCGTTTGGATTTATCCGATTCCGAAAGATCCTTCTCGACCGGTGCGGATTCTCCCGTCAATACTGCCTCGTGCAGATACAAATGCGCGGCTTCAAACAGCTCGCAGTCTGCCGGCACAATCTCGCCTGCTGTTAACTGAACAATATCTCCCGGAACGATTTCGCGTCTGGGAAGTTCGCGCCACTCGCCATCCCGAAGAGCCATGGCTTTTGGCGAAATCTCGCTGCGCAGACTTTCCGCCGCGCGTTGTGATCGCGCCGTCTGCACAAAATTCAAAATAACGCCGAGCAGAACCATCAAGACAATGATTATTGAATTCACGAATTCGCCGACGAGTGCCGAGACCGCGCTCGCCACCAGCAGAATTGCCATGAGCGGATTAGCGAAGAGAACGAGAAATTGTTTGATTGAAGATTCGCGCTTAACTTCGACCGGTTCATTAAAGCCGAATTCGCGTAAGCGCCGGGCGGCTTCGATTGAAGTCAGTCCCTTTCCGCTTCGCGTAAAATCTTGTTTCGGCATCTGAACCGAGTTCTGCGCCAACATATTTCACCATTCAAGTTCTGAAGGTCGCGCCTTGGATTCATTTGGCGTAATCGAAATGATGCGCCCGCTGCCGATGCGAATTACTCGATCAGCCATACGCGCAATCGCGGCGTTATGGGTAATCACCGCGGTTGTAGTTCCGAGTTCGCGATTCACTTTTTCAATCACATCCAAAACAATTTTTCCGGTTTGATAATCAAGCGCTCCTGTCGGTTCATCGCACAGTAAAACGTCCGGGCGTTTTGCGACTGCGCGCGCGATCGCAACGCGTTGTTGCTCGCCGCCGGAGAGCTGCGATGGAAAATGATTGATTCGATTTTCTAGTCCGACCATCGCCAAACACTCTTCGGCATCGAGCGGATTTTCAGCGATCTCTGTAATGAGCTGAACATTTTCGAGCGCGGTGAGGCTCGGGATCAGATTGTAAAACTGAAAAACGAACCCGACGTGGTCGCGCCGGTATTCGGTTAATTGCTTGTCGTTCGCCTTGGTTAAATTATGGTCGCGGAAGATCACTTCGCCGCTCGTCGGCACGTCCAAACCACCGATAATATTGAGCAGCGTTGATTTACCCGAACCGGATGCGCCGAGCAAAACGGCAAGTTCGCCGTCGTAAAGATCAAGATCAACCGAGCGCAGCGCG
>Ga0209798_10001170_pt1 | contig 15973 bp, 11 predicted proteins | sample DOMMetBare3Fresh_FD_187475 | JGI IMG/M metagenome (GOLD analysis project Ga0209798, IMG submission 187475) | Wetland sediment microbial communities from St. Louis River estuary, USA, under dissolved organic matter induced mercury methylation -... | ecosystem: Environmental > Aquatic >...
TCAGGGTTGTTTTGCCGTGGTCAACGTGACCGATTGTACCAATGTTTACATGGGGTTTGTTACGTTCAAATTTTGCCTTTGCCATCGGTAAGGCCCTCCCTCATTTATCAGATTACTTTCTTAACCTTTTATCTTAGCAACAATTTCTTCAGCAACAGATTTCGGAACAGGTTCGTAGTGGTCAAACGTCATAGTATATGTTGCACGTCCTTGAGTTGCAGAACGTAAATCAGTTGAATAACCAAACATTGAAGCAAGTGGTACCATAGCAGAAACAACTTGTGCACCAGCTCTACTATCCATACCCATAATGCGACCACGTTTTGAGTTCAAATCACCAATTACATCACCCATGTATTCTTCTGGCACAACAACTTCTACTGACATTATTGGTTCGAGAATGATCGGGGAAGCTTTTTGACACCCTTCTTTAAAACCCATGGATCCGGCAATTTTGAATGCCATTTCTGAGGAGTCAACTTCATGGTACGAACCGTCAATCAATGTTACTTTAATATCTACAACGGGGAATCCAGCCATAACACCCGTATTAGTTGCTTCAATGATGCCTTTATCAACAGCCGGGATGTATTCACGAGGAACCACGCCACCCTTAATCGCATCAACAAATTCATATCCTTTACCAGGTTCTTGTGGCTCAAGTTCGAGCCATACGTGACCATACTGGCCGCGTCCACCGGACTGACGTACAAACTTACCTTCAACTTTTACTTTCTTGGTAATTGTTTCACGATATGCAACCTGAGGTTTGCCGACGTTTGCATCTACCTTGAATTCACGTTTCAAACGATCAACAATAATTTCAAGATGCAACTCACCCATACCTGAAATAATTGTTTGTCCAGTTTCTTCATCTGTTTTAACTCTGAATGACGGGTCTTCACTGGCCAGTTTTTGCAGTCCAAATCCGAGTTTTTCCTGTTCAGCCTTGGTTTTTGGCTCAATCGCAATTGAAATAACCGGTTCTGGGAATTCGATTGATTCCAGAATGACCTGATTGTCTTCATTACAAAGCGTATCGCCAGTAGTTGTATATTTCAAACCAACGGCTGCAGCAATATCGCCTGCATAAACTTCCTTGATCTCTTCACGCTTATTAGCATGCATCTTGAGAATTCGACCTAAACGTTCTTTCTTCCCTTTAGTCGAGTTATAAATGTATGAGCCTGCTGTAGCAACACCAGAATAGACACGGAAGAAAGTCAACTGGCCTACAAAAGGGTCCGTCATAATTTTAAAACCAAGAGCTGAGAACGGTTCTGTATCAGATGCTATACGCTCAATTTCTTCACCAGAGTCAACATCAATACCTTTAATTGCAGGGATATCCATTGGTGATGGCATATAATCAACTACGGCATCAAGAAGATTTTGTACGCCTTTGTTTTTGAAGGATGAACCACAAATAACAGGAATAATCTTGATATCAATAGTGCAGGTACGAATTGCTGACATAACTTCTTGTTCAGTCAGTGTTTCGCCGCCAAGATATTTTTCCATCAGTGCATCATCGTGACTTGATATTTCTTCTATCATTTTTTCACGATATTCTTTTGCTTCTTCAAGAAGTTCTGAAGGAATTTCCGCTACATCAAAGTTAGCCCCCAGAGACTCATCGTTCCAGGTAATAGCTTTCATTGATACGAGATCGATAACGCCCTTAAAATTTTCTTCCTTGCCTATCGGAAGCTGAATAGGCACTGCGTTGGCTTTCAAACGATCTTTAATCATCTGGACGCCACGGAAGAAATCAGCACCAACGCGATCCATTTTATTGATAAATGCGATACGAGGAACACCGTACTTATCAGCTTGACGCCATACAGTTTCTGACTGGGGTTCAACACCACCAACTGAACAAAAAACAGCCACTGCACCATCAAGGACGCGCAACGAGCGTTCAACCTCAATAGTAAAATCGACGTGGCCAGGAGTATCAATAATATTGATATTATAATCACGCCAGCTACAGGTTGTTGCAGCAGAAGTGATTGTTATACCACGCTCCTGCTCCTGCTCCATCCAGTCCATGGTAGCAGTACCTTCATGTACTTCACCGATTTTATGCGAAACGCCGGTGTAATACAGAATTCGTTCCGTCGTGGTTGTCTTACCGGCATCAATATGAGCCATGATTCCGATATTTCTATATTTTTCAAGCGGTGATAAACGCGACACGTAATCCTCCAGAATTCACAACAAAATCTTTATCAACTACCAGCGATAATGAGCAAATGCGCGATTGGCCTCAGCCATTTTATGAACATCTTCACGCTTCTTCACTGCTGCTCCACGACTATTAAAAGCATCCAGAATTTCTCCTGCCAGCTTATCCTTCATCGTCTTTTCACTTCTGAGCGTGGAATAACGAACCAACCAACGCATGGCGAGCGACACTCTTCGATCAGCACGAACCTCGATTGGCACCTGGTATGTTGACCCACCAACTCGGCGCGACTTAACCTCGAGCATCGGCTTAATATTATCGAGGCTCTTTTTCAAAACCTTCACAGGCTCATCACTTGAACGCTGAGCAACAAGCTCAAGCGCACCATAAAGAATTGACTCGGCAATACTCTTCTTACCTGCCAGCATCATTATATTGATCAACTTAGCTACAGTCTTGTCATGATACTTAGGATCCGGCAAAATGTTTCTTTTAGGCACTTCTCTTCTTCTTGGCATAGTAACCCCTAAACAATATAAACGTTATTTCGGACGCTTCGCGCCATATTTTGAACGACTTTTCATCCTGTTTTTCACACCAACCGAATCAAGCGTCCCACGAACGATATGATAACGCACACCAGGAAGGTCTTTTACCCTACCGCCACGAATCAGAACGACAGAGTGTTCCTGGAGATTATGACCAACACCCGGAATATAGGAAGTCACTTCAATTCCGTTTGTCAAACGCACCCTGGCAACCTTGCGCAACGCAGAGTTAGGCTTCTTGGGAGTTGTAGTATAAACCCTAGTACAAACTCCACGCTTCTGAGGACAACACTTAAGAGCTGGAGCAGTAGACTTATCTCGCTTACTCTCACGACCAACACGAATCAACTGATTTATAGTAGGCATACCAAACCTTCTCCCAACAAAAGATATCTAATCGCAAAATAATGCGAACATCGTTCGTAACAGATTACAACCAAACTGTCAACCCACAAACAAACAACAAGCCAAAACAAATTAAAACTATAGATGAACTATGAACTGAAGCCACTGATTTAAGATGGTGGGGAATGGAATAGGTGTAGGGCTGGTCGAGCCAGCATCTCCATTCATGCGTACAAAGCCTGCTTCGCTTTGGGCTTCAGTTTAAAAGAGAACGACTTATAGCAAGTATTCAGATACACGTCAACATAAAAATACATATTTATTTGCTTTTTTGTATTTTATTGTTGATCGTTTTATTTATTTACCACAAGGAATCATCAGCTGGCTTTACAGACGACTATGTGCACCTGTAAAGCCAGCTTTTATGTAGCTATGCTGCGTCCTGCATGCTCGAAGCACAGTCAACTGTCGCGCACATGGGATCAGATTTAATTGCGGCCCCCGTAAGCACCTTGAGGTGACGGTAACGGCTCAAACCAGTACCGGCAGGAATCAAGCGTCCCATAATTACGTTTTCTTTCAGCCCTCTCAGATGATCGATTTTCCCTTCAATAGCTGCCTGGGTCAGAACTTTTGTTGTTTCCTGGAACGACGCAGCGGAAATAAATGACTCTGTTGAGAGTGATGCTTTTGTGATACCCAACAGCAATGGTTCAGCGATGGCGGGTCGCTTGCCATTTTTATACGCTATTTCATTTTCCTGTTCAAAAAGAACTCGCTCAACCTGATCATCCACCAACAAGTTTGTATCACCTACATCCTTGATACGAACCCTGCGGAGCATCTGACGAACAATGACTTCAATATGCTTGTCATTGATATTAACACCCTGAAGACGGTAAACTTCCTGAACTTCGTCAACAAGATATTTGGCAAGTTCCTTGACACCGAGAACACGGAGAATGTCGTGCGGATTGGAAGAACCATCCATCAAAGGTTCACCGGCACGCACATGATCCCCTTCGTGCACACTGATGTGCTTACCTTTTGGTATCAGATATTCCTTTGGCTCGCCTACTTCAGGTGTTACCAATACCTTACGTTTACCCTTGGCGTCTTTACCAAACGACACCTTGCCGTCAATCTCCGTAATAACTGCAAAGTCTTTCGGCTTGCGAGCCTCAAATAATTCAGCAACTCGCGGAAGACCACCGGTAATATCTTTTGTTTTCGTAGTTTCGCGCGGGATTTTTGCAATGATATCGCCGGCACTGATGATGGTGTCATCAATAACGGAAATATTTGCACCAGCCGGCAGGAAATAACGACCAATGGTACCGCCACCGTCTCCGCTGGCGTCCTTGATAGCAATCCGCGGTCGCTTATCGCTATCTTTTGACTCGATGATAACTTTACGAGAAAGTCCTGTGACCTCATCGACCTGCTCTTCCATGGTCACGCCTTCAATGATATCTGCAAATTTTACGCGACCAGGGAATTCTGTCAAAATCGGCATGGAGAACGGATCCCACTCCGCCAGAGTCTCTCCTTGCTTTACTTTGCCTTCCGGTGCAATTCTGATTTTTGCACCGTACACAACTGAATATTTTTCACGTTCGCGGCCGGTATCATCAACAATCGCAATCTCACCGTTTCGGCCCATTACAATATGATGACCTTCATTGTTGATAACCGTATTGAGATTGATAAATTTAAGCGTCCCTTCGGTACGTGCTTCAAGTGATGTTTGTTCAGCATGACGTGATGCCGTACCACCAATGTGGAACGTACGCATGGTCAGCTGTGTACCTGGTTCACCAATTGACTGAGCCGCAATTACACCAACCGCTTCCCCCATATTAACCAGATGACCACGAGACAGATCGCGACCGTAACATTTAGCGCAAATGCCGCGCTTGCTCTGGCAAGTCAGAACTGATCTTATTTTAACCTTCTCAATTCCGGCATCCTCGATTTTGATCACAAGATTTTCGTCAATTTCCTGATTTGCTTCAACCAGAATATCTCTATTAACAGGATCAAGAATATCATCAAGAGCAACACGCCCCAGAATACGGTCACCCACATGCTCGATAATTTCCCCTCCCTCCGTCAATGAAGAGACAACCAAACCATCCAGTGTGCCGCAATCATCTTCGGTGATGATTGCGTCCTGAGCAACGTCAACCAAACGACGTGTCAGATAACCGGAGTTTGCAGTTTTTAGCGCCGTATCTGCAAGACCTTTACGAGCACCATGGGTGGAAATAAAGTACTGCAAAACCGTAAGACCTTCACGGAAATTTGCAGTAATTGGTGTTTCGATGATTTCGCCGGATGGCTTAGCCATCAATCCACGCATACCGGCCAGCTGACGGATCTGCTGGGCAGAACCACGAGCACCGGAGTCAGCCATCATATGAATTGCGTTAAATGACGACTCTTTCAGATCACCAATACCTTCAACAAAAAATGATTCTTTTGAAAGGTTGTCAAGCATCTCCTTGGCAATGTCTTCGGTCGCTTTTGCCCAGATGTCAATAACCTTATTGTAACGTTCGCCGTCAGTAATCAGACCTTCGGTATACTGATTTTGAATCTCTTTAACTTCCTCATTGGCGGTATCAATAATCCCCTGTTTACCTTCGGGAATTACCATATCATCGAGACAGATAGAAATACCGGCAATGTTTGCATAACGAAAACCGATTGCTTTCAGACGATCTGCCAACAGCACCGTTTCCTTGCTATCGGCCAAGCGGTAACAGGTATCGACGAGATTCGACAGTTCTTTTTTGTTCATTACCTTATTGATGGCACTGAAAGGAACCGTATCCGGCAATATTTCGCTGAGCAGAACTCGACCAGTGGTTGTATCAATCAGTTGAACATCTTCATCATCAATCAGATTTTTCATCCGCACACGAATTTTTGCCTGCATATCGACTTCATCTGCATCAAATGCGATACGAACTTCATCAGGTGATGAAAAGACTTTTCCGGTTCCACGAACGACTTTGTATAATGGTTTGCCGCTGCTAGGATCAATTTTAACCGATCCTGTAGCCTCATCAATATCAGGCTGGTAGTTACGATCACGAGTCATGTAATAAGCACCCAAAACCATATCCTGTGAAGGAACAATAATAGGTTTACCACTGGCGGGTGACAGGATGTTGTTGGTTGACATCATCAAAACACGTGCCTCAACCTGGCTTTCAACTGACAGAGGCAAATGAACAGCCATCTGGTCACCGTCAAAGTCAGCGTTGAAAGCTGTACAGACTAACGGATGCAATTGAATTGCTTTCCCTTCAATCAATACCGGTTCAAACGCTTGAATGCCTAGTCGGTGCAGTGTCGGCGCACGGTTAAGCATCACAGGATGTTCTTTGATAACTTCTTCGAGCACATCCCAAACTTCCGGGCGCTCTTTCTCAACCATTTTCTTGGCACTTTTGATGGTAGTTACATATCCACGTTCTTCAAGTTTGTTATAAATAAAAGGCTTGAACAGCTCCAGCGCCATTTTTTTAGGAAGACCACACTGATGTAATTTCAGTTCCGGACCAACAACAATAACGGAACGACCGGAATAGTCGACACGTTTACCCAGGAGGTTTTGACGGAAACGGCCAGACTTACCTTTGAGCATATCGGAAAGCGATTTGAGTGGACGTTTGTTAGGACCAGCGATGGCACGACCGCGGCGACCATTGTCAAACAACGCGTCAACTGCTTCCTGCAACATACGTTTTTCATTACGTATAATAACTTCAGGAGCCTGTAACTCACACAGGCGTTTGAGGCGATTGTTACGGTTAATGACACGACGATAGAGGTCATTCAGGTCAGATGTGGCAAAACGTCCACCATCCAACGGAACCAAGGGACGCAATTCCGGTGGTAGTACCGGAATACACTCAAGGATCATCCATTCCGGCTTATTGCCTGAATTTTTAAACGCTTCAACGACTTTAAGACGTTTGGCGTTTTTCTTACGTTTCGCTTCACTGGTGGATTCCATCATGTCAGAGCGCAACTGAACTGCCAGTTCATCAAGATTCAGTTTTTTCAGACACTCACGTATCGCTTCTGCTCCCATGCCACCATCAAAAGCATCGTAGCCATATTCCTGCTGAAGCTTGATATATTTTTCTTCCGACATTACCTCACAAAACTGCAGCGGGGTGTTTTTGGGTTCAATAATTACAAACCCCTCGAAGTACAATACTTTCTCAAGATCTTTCAGCGTAATGTCAAGCAGGTTGCCTATGCGCGATGGTAATGACTTGAGAAACCAGATGTGGGCAACCGGAGTTGCCAGGTCAATGTGCCCCAAACGCTCACGGCGCACTTTTGAAGGGATGACCTCAACTCCACACTTTTCGCAAACAATACCTCTATGTTTCATCCGCTTGTATTTACCACAATTACACTCGTAGTCTTTGGTCGGTCCAAAGATCTTTGCACAGAAAAGACCGTCTCTCTCCGGCTTGAACGTGCGGTAATTGATCGTTTCAGGCTTCTTTACTTCACCATGGGAACGTTCCCTGATTTTATCCGGCGAAGAGATTGATATACGAATGGCTGAAAAATGGAGCGGATCCTTGGGCTTATCAAAAAAGCTAAAATAATCTTCCACTATGTTTTCCTCCGATATTCATGACGCTACAGGTTCACGGTTGTAACCTGTGAAGATTGACTGATAACGACGCAAAATTACTCTTCGTCGTTCTCCAAAAGGTCTACATCAAGGCACAACGACTGCAATTCCTTGATAAGAACATTGAATGACTCTGGCAATCCAGGTTCAAGTGTGTGTTTTCCCTTAACGATTGCTTCATACATACGGGTACGTCCGGAAACGTCATCCGACTTCACCGTCAAGAATTCCTGCAAGGCATACGCAGCTCCATATGCTTCCATTGCCCAGACTTCCATCTCTCCCAGACGTTGACCACCGAATTGAGCTTTACCACCCAGCGGCTGCTGAGTTACCAGACTATAGGGTCCGATTGAACGGGCATGAATCTTGTCATCAACAAGATGGTGCAGTTTGAGCACATACATAACACCGACGGTAACCTTGTTTTTAAACGGCTCACCACTTCTACCATCAAACAACGTGACCTGACCTGATGAATGGAAACCAGCTTTACCAAGCATGTTTTTGATCTGCTCTTCGGGAGCGCCTTCAAAAACAGGCGATGCCATTGGTACGCCGCGCTGCAGACGACGACAGACTTTAAGGAGTTCATCCTGTTCGAGCGAATCGATAAACGCCCCAACTTCTTCATCGCTATACACATCTTTCAGATATTTTCTCAGATTATCGGCAGACAAGTGTTTCTGCAGCATCTCTTCGATTTTCCAGCCGATCCCTTTTGCTGCCCAGCCTAGATGCGTTTCCAGAATCTGTCCCACGTTCATACGTGAAGGAACACCAAGCGGGTTGAGCACGATTTCAACTGGTCGGCCATCTTCCATAAACGGCAGATCTTCTTCAGGGAGTATGCGGGAAACGACACCCTTGTTACCATGTCGGCCGGCCATTTTATCCCCAACCTGCAGCTTACGCTTGATCGCAATATAAACTTTGACCATTTTGATGACACCGGGAGGGAGGTCATCGCCACGACGAAGTTTTTGAATCTTGTCATCAAAAACACTGTGGATAAGATCAATTTGTCGATTCAAGGTATCAATGACCTGACTTACCTTGTCATCGGTTTCACCATCATCACTGATGGAAATCGTATTCCAGCGGTCAATTGACAACGCCTTTAACGCTTCCTCGGTTACTTTTTTACCTTTGGGAAGAATCAGGTCGCCGGAACTCTTTTCCATGGCAACCGCCAACGTTTTACCAACCAGCAGCTTTTTGAGTTTACCAACCGCCGAATCACGAATGATCCTGATTTCATCAAGCTCATCCTTACGCAGCTTTTCTTCTTCTGCCTTTTCAATCAATTCCGTACGGGCATCCTTGTCATTACCTTTGCGCGAGAATACTTTGGCGCCGATAACAGTTCCCTCCACACCTGGAGGAACAATCAAGGATGTGTCGCGTACATCACCGGCTTTCTCACCAAAGATTGCCCGCAACAGTTTTTCTTCCGGCGAAAGCTGAGTTTCGCCTTTCGGGGTAATCTTACCGACCAGAATATCGCCCGGCTTGACTTCGGCACCAATACGGATAATACCGGACTCGTCCAGGTCCTTGAGTGTTTCCTCGCCAAGATTGGGAATATCAGAGGTTATTTCTTCTTTCCCCAGTTTTGTATCACGGGCAACGCACTCGTATTCCTCAATATGAATCGATGTATAACGATCTTCCTTAACCATCTTTTCAGAGATCAGGATGGAGTCTTCGTAGTTGTAGCCGCCCCACGGCATAAATGCTACGACCACGTTTTGACCAAGAGCAAGCTCACCCATGTCAGTGGAAGGTCCATCGGCAATGATGGCGCCACGGGTAACCTTATCACCCACCTTTACCACCGGCTTGTTGTTAATGCAGGTATTCTGGTTGGATCGGGCAAACTTGATCAGATTATAGATGTCAACACCGGTTCCCGTTTCGTCAAACTCGTCCTCGTTGATTTTGACTACAATACGGGAAGCATCAACAGATTCAACTTCACCGTTATGGCGGGCAATCACGGAAACGCCGGAATCCTTGGCAACTATACGCTCCATACCGGTTCCCACAAGAGGTGAATCGGCACGCAGCAGAGGCACTGCCTGACGTTGCATGTTTGATCCCATCAAGGCGCGGTTCGCATCGTCATTCTCAAGGAAAGGAATCAAAGCAGCTGCAACAGAGACCAACTGTTTCGGCGCTACGTCCATCAGGGCAATCTCGTCACGATGAACAAGAATAAATTCCCCGCTTTTTCTGGCTGAAACATAATCGTTTATAAAACGACCATCGGCATCAACTTCGGCATTCGCCTGTGCAATGGCGTGCCCTTCTTCCTCCAGAGCAGAGAAGAAACGAACTTCATTTGTCAAACGACCTTCCTGGACGATACGGTATGGTGTTTCAACAAAGCCATGCTCATTGATACGTGCATAGGTAGACAATGATGCAATCAGGCCGATGTTCGGACCTTCCGGTGTTTCAATCGGGCACACACGACCATAGTGAGTCGGATGAACGTCACGGACCTCAAAGCCGGCACGTTCACGAGTCAAACCACCTGGTCCAAGTGCCGAAAGGCGACGCTTGTGGGTAACTTCGGAGAGAGGGTTGGTCTGATCCATAAACTGTGACAACTGGGATGAACCAAAAAACTCTTTTACGACGGCAGATACCGGTTTGGAGTTGATCAGATCATGGGGCATGAGGTTTTCAACCTCCTGCAGACTCATACGTTCCTTGATCGCACGTTCCATACGAACAAGGCCGATACGATACTGATTTTCAAGCAGTTCGCCAACGGCTCTGACCCGGCGATTACCGAGATGGTCAATGTCATCAATGGCACCACGACCGTTTTTCAGTTCGATCAGATAGCGTACGATTTCAAGAATATCGTTGCGATCACTGGTAGCAATGATTCCTTCGAACAGATCCTCAAAAACCATTTTATTGCGACGGAGCATTTCGATCTCACGGCGGTTCTCTTCAAAGAAACCTTGATCGATTTGTTCTGTCAACTTGATGGTCGCTGCAGTCAGCGGCAAGGATGCGAATACTTCTTTCTGGAAGAATTCAGGATCACGGATCAGATTATTAAGTTCATGAATCAGTTGATCCTTCAGCTTATCTGGTACGGAATGTGAGAGATCCAGTTTTTTAATGTTTTTGGTCAGATCGGCAGGCAACTTCATCATCAGGTAACTTGCAAAGTGATCATCAGCATTCACCAGACGAGTAATCATCTCATCAATTGAACGAACCGAATCGGACGTGATCATTGTCGGTCCATTAAGAACCGTACAATCGTTCCAGACCGCCAAGGCAAGTTTGTGATTCAGCTTCAATCGCCCGACCGTTGACAAATCATACCGTTCCGGATTGAAAAACAGGTTTTCAAACAATGAGAGTGAACTTTTGAGTGTTGGAGGATCACCGGGACGCAAACGACGATAAATTTCGATCAGAGCATCATCAGTAGTATTCATTTTATCGATCAGCAGCGTATCACGGAATGACGATGTGATATGCAGGTTATCAATATAGAGTACTGAAAAAGAGGTCACGCGCCGTGATTTGATTTCTTCCAGTTTCTCAACGGTGACTTCTTCATTACATTCAACAATGATTTCACCGGTAGCTGGATCAACGATGTCCATGGAAGCAAAACGTCCAATGATTCCCTCATTTTGAACAGGAACAGATGAAACACCACGCTCCATCATTTTTTTGATAGATGCTTTGGTATATTTACGGTTTGCCTTGACTATAACCTCGCCATTAGCAGGATCAATCACATCAACAACCGCTTTTTGCAAAATCAGTAATTCCGGCTCGATCCCTTTTGCCAGGATTTCACCATTCAAATAAATAACTTCACTTTTATAGAAATAGTTCAGTAACTGTTCGACGGAATAGCCAAGTGCTTTCAGAAGAACTGTAGCGGGCATTTTTCGACGTCGATCAATACGAACATAGAGAATGTCTTTATGATCAAATTCAAAATCAAGCCATGAACCACGATAAGGAATAACACGTGCAGAATAAAGTATTTTCCCGCTGGAGTGGGTTTTGCCTTTGTCATGATCATAAAATACGCCGGGAGAGCGATGCAGCTGACTGACAATAACGCGTTCCGTTCCGTTGATGATAAAGGTACCATTCTCTGTCATCAAGGGGATTTCGCCAAAGTAAACTTCCTGTTCTTTAATATCCTTGATTGCCCTGACGCCACCATCTTTGCCAGTATCCCACGTCACAAGGCGAACCTTTACTTTCATGGGAGCAGCAAAAGTCATACCCCTCTGATGACATTCTTCAACATCATATTTGGGTTTACTCAATACATATGAAACATACTCTAGCGAGGCACTTTCGCTAAAATCCTTAATCGGAAAAACGCTTCTAAAGACCGCTTCGAGTCCTGAGTTTTTTCGCGATTCGGGAGGTACTTCCTGCTGGAGAAAACGGCGATAGGAATTCTTCTGTATATCAATCAGGTTAGGGATATCGATGATGTTCTTGATCTTGGCAAAGTTTTTACGCAAGAGGTGGTTATTGGCAATCGAATAAGCCATAGCTTCTCCTTTGGCGAGTATCATAAAGATATCCAGCGTCGAAATCATAACCAGCTGGAATCATTGACTACTTAAAATGGTGGGGAAAGCATAAACAGCACAAGCCAAGGCCGCTCTGGGCGACCTTGGCTTACAGTACAATCAGATCGAGATTTATTATTTGATTTCTACTTCTGCGCCAGCTTCTACAAGCTGTTTCTTAGCATCTTCTGCTTCCTGTTTGGATACGCCGGCTTTAATTACGCCAGGTGCGCCATCAACTGCGTCTTTTGCTTCTTTAAGTCCGAGGCTTGTGAGAGCACGAACAACTTTGATGACGTTGATTTTGTTAGCGCCAGCTGCTTTCAAGACAACATCGAATTCAGTTTTTTCTTCTTCAGGAGCAGCTGCAGCTGCAGGACCGGCAACAGCAACAGCAACCGGTGCAGCAGCAGAAACACCGAACTTTTCTTCGAGTTCCTTAACGAGCTCAGAAAGTTCGAGAACGGTCATATTTTCAATGAAACTTACAACTTCAGCTTTAGTAATAGACATTTTATACTTCCTCCGTTGAATGTATGTTACGTAACGTACGTGAGATTAATTAGCTTCTTTTTTTGCACGAATTGCGTCGAGAGCACGAACCAGTGAACCCGGCAATGCTGCCAGCACACCGACAAAATTGGTTGCAGGAGCCTGCATGGATCCGAGCATTTTGGCGAGCAGAACTTCCCGTGACGGGAGTTCGGCAAGAGCCTGAATCTGCGGTACATCAATCAGCTTACCTGACAATACACCAGCTTTGAGAACAAATTTACCGAGTGGATCTTTGGCAAACTTACTGAGAACCTTGGCTGCACTGACCGGATCATCGTAGCAGATAGCTATTGATGTCGGTCCTGCCAGATAGGGGCCAATGCACTCCATGCCGGTACCTTGAGCTGCACGCTCTAACAAAGTATTTTTAAATACCTTGTACTCGACTGAAGCGGCTCGCAACTCGTTACGCAGACTAGTTGCCTTGTCCACATTCATTCCGCGAAAATCAGCAAGAAAAATTGCCTTCGCACGGCCGAGACGTTCGTTCATCTGTTCAATCTGTTGTTGTTTATTATCTCTGTTCAAGCGACTTCCTCCTTTCTTTTGGTATATGGGGTTTCCCCCGCCAAAGTCAGGAAAGCAAGGATTACCCTTACATTACCCAAGTCTCGGCAGGCCCGCTAAATACGGTTTACGCAAACGCACCTGCTGTCTTTAACTTTGGCGTACTCGAAAATTAAATTTGTGAAGTTACTTCATTTATATCAAGGTTCAAACCAGGTCCCATGGTGGATGAAACCGAGATTTTTTTGATATAGGTTCCTTTGGCTGCCGAAGGCTTTGCTTTTACCAGTGCTTCAATAATCGCCAGTACATTGCCTTTAAGCTTATCAGCATCAAATGACACCTTGCCAACCGGTGCATGAACAATACCGGCTTTTTCGACACGGAACTCTACTTTACCTGCTTTTGATTCGTTGACTGCGCGTGCGACTTCAAAGGTAACCGTACCAACTTTAGGGTTCGGCATCAAACCACGAGGTCCGAGCAATTTACCGATTTTACCGACAACGCCCATCATATCTGGTGTAGCAATGGCAGTATCAAAATCAAACCAGCCACCCTGGATTTTAGTAACCAGGTCATCGCCACCAACATAATCAGCTCCTGCGTCAAGAGCTTCCTTTTCCTTTTCGCCTTTGGCAAAGACCAGTACGCGAACATCCTTACCAAGACCATTCGGAAGAACTACAGCTCCACGAACCATCTGGTCGGCATGCCGCGGATCCACACCCAACTTGACAGCGATATCAACTGTCTCGTCAAATTTAGCAAAAGAAGCTTTTTTGACTACATCAAGGGCAGTCCCGAGTTCATAAACCTTGGATCTGTCGACCAAAGACATTGCCGCGGTATGTTTTTTTGCACTCTTCGACATGATACAACCTCTCTTTTGATTCAAATAGAATGATTCAGTTTATGCTATTTCAACACCCATGGAACGTGCGGTTCCCTCAACAGTTCTCATCGCCGCCTCAACAGAAGCAGCGTTAAGATCAGGCATTTTCTTCTTTGCAATTTCTTCAACCTGTGCCTTGGTCAGTGTGCCGACCTTGTTTTTGTTCGGTACAGGAGAACCTTTTGCAATTCCGATTGCCTTCATAATAAGAACTGGCACGGGAGGTGTTTTTGTAATAAAGGTGAATGAACGATCTGCATAGACCGTAATAACAACTGGTGTAATTGTTCCTTCTTCTGCCTGGGTTTTTGCATTAAATGCTTTGCAAAATTCCATAATATTGACACCATGCTGACCCAGAGCAGGTCCAATTGGTGGTGATGGATTGGCTTTACCAGCCGGTATTTGCAGCTTGATGTAACCTGTGATCTTCTTTGCCATGGTGGTGCTCCTTTATCTTCCTAATTCCTAACCGTTCAACATGTTTATAGTAAATAAACTCTATCAGTTTTTTTCTACCTGCATAAACTCAAGTTCAACCGGTGTCGCTCTACCAAAAATGGTGACCGTAACACGTAATTTGCCTTTATCAGGTTTAACATCTTCCACAATACCTGAGAAATTAAGAAAAGGACCATCTACAACACGTACTGTTTCTCCTACTTCAAAGAGAACTTTAGGACGTGGTTTTTCCGCTCCTTCTTCCATGCGACGTGCGATTTTGTTTACTTCTTCATCGGGAATCGGAAACGGTGCATTTCCACCGACAAAACCGGTTACTTTTGCAGTTTCTTTTACAATATGCCAAGTTTCATCAGTTAAAATCATCTTAACCAGGATATATCCAGGAAAGAACTTTCTTGATGAGGTACGTTTTTCGCCTTTTTTTAATTCAACTACCGTTTCAGAAGGAATAAGAATTTCTTCAAAACTCTCTTCTACTTTTTCATTCTTGATTCTCTCAAGAAGATTTAAACGCACTTTATTTTCAAAACCGGAATAGGTGTGAACTCCGTACCATTTCATGGACATAACAAATCCTTTATCCCAGTATCGTACGAATCAATTTAGCAAGAACAATGTCACACGCGCCAAGATAAAGTGAAATCAGCGTTACTATTAATATAACAACACCTGTGGTTGCGATTGTTTCTTGACGAGTTGGCCAGGTAACTTTACCCAGTTCTAGTTTTACTGATTCAATGAATGCCATAATATTTTGCATACTGTCTCCAGAGGACACCCTTATTGCAAGACGCACTCATAATATTCCTGTAATACCCGTAAGTGCGGATATGGCAGGGCAGGAGGGATTCGAACCCACAACACCCGGTTTTGGAGACCGGTGCTCTAGCCGTTAGAGCTACTGCCCTATAACCCAATTACTTTGTTTCTTTATGAGGAGTATGCTTGCGGCAAAATTTGCAGTATTTACTGAATTCAAGTTTTGCAGGGGTTGTTTTCTTGTTTTTTGTAGTTGTATAGTTTCTCTGTTTGCACTCGGAACAGCCAAGCGTGATTATATCTCTCATTATGGAATCCTTTGGGAGTCAAAAGATGCGAGCAGTGACAACACTACTCGCATCAACTGAAATTATTCTATGATTGCGCTTACGACACCAGCGCCAACGGTACGGCCACCTTCACGGATTGCGAAACGAAGTCCTTCGTCCATTGCAATCGGAGTGATCA
>Ga0209798_10001171_pt1 | contig 15971 bp, 16 predicted proteins | sample DOMMetBare3Fresh_FD_187475 | JGI IMG/M metagenome (GOLD analysis project Ga0209798, IMG submission 187475) | Wetland sediment microbial communities from St. Louis River estuary, USA, under dissolved organic matter induced mercury methylation -... | ecosystem: Environmental > Aquatic >...
GACGGCACCACCGACACCGTGTACACCTACGACGTAACCGGTCGGCTGAAGACCGTCACCGATCCCAAGGACCAGGTGACCACGCACACCTACGCCACCGACGACAGCCTGCTCACTACCGTCTACACCAACGCGACGATCCCGACGCCAGGCGTGACCTACACCTACGACCCCATCTACCCACGCGTAGCCACGATGGTGGACGGCATCGGCACGACCACCTACGCCTACAAGGCGCCGAGCGTGCTCGGCGCGGGCCAAGTGGCGAGTGTGGATGGCCCGCTGACGAACGACACGATCACCTACACCTACGACCAGTTGGGCCGCGCGACCGTGCGCGCCATCAACGGCGCCGCCAACACGGTGACGTGGGCGTTCGACGCGCTGGGCCGCGTCACGAGCGAAGCCAACGTCCTGGGGACGTTCACCTACACCTACGACGGCGTCACGAGCCCCCTGGCCACGGTGACCTATCCGAACAGCCAGACCAGCACCTACAGCTACCTCCCGAACAATCAGGACCACCGGCTGCAGACGATCCACCACAAGTATCCGAACGGCACGACGCTGTCGAAGTTCGACTACACGTACGACGCAGTGGGGAACATCCTGACGTGGCGGCAGCAGGCGGACACGACCGCCGTCAACTGGCGCTACGGCTACGACGCCGCGGATCAACTGACGAGCGCGGTCAAGGAGTCCACGGACCCGGTGCCGGTCATCCAGAAGCCACCCTTGCCGATCCGGTCCACGAGCCGGCCCGCGAGGACGTGCCAGGGCCGGAGCGCGAGGGCGATGCCCGCCCGCGCCGCGGCCGGAAGCGCGTAGCCGCCGACGACGAGGAGACGCCTCGGTCCCCGGTCGGAGAGCCGGCCCGCGACGACCTTCACGGCGCTCGCGAGGGCGTCGGCGGCCCCCTCGACGAGCCCGAGGAAGCGCATTCCGCCGCCCAGGCTCGCGAGGTAGAGCGGGAGCAGCGGGAAGATCGCCTCGCTGGATACGTCGTTGAGCAGGCTCGCGAAGCCGAGGAGCCAGACGATCCTCGGCAGGCCCCGGAGACCGCGAAAACGCATCGGAATACCGCCCCCTTCCGCGGCGCGAGCCTAATGCTAAGGTGCGCCCCGTGCCAGCCCGAAGATCGCGCCTCCGCACGCGCCTCGCCGCCATCGCCGCAACGCTCCTGGGCCTCGCCGCGGCGGTCTTCGCATTACTCTGGGTCGGGCTTCCCGATCCGGCCGGCCTCGCCTCGAAGGCCCCCCGCACGACCGCCCTCGTGGAGCAGCGCCGGGCGGAGGCCCGCAAGGCGGGCCGGCCGTTCTCCCCCGAGCTGCGCTTCGTGCCCCTCGAGCAAATCTCCCCGCGCCTGGCGGAGGCGGTGGTCCTCGCCGAGGACGCCGGCTTCTTCGACCACGGCCCGTTCGACGTGCGGGAGATGCAGCGGGCGATCGAGAAGAACATCGACCGGCGGCGCTGGGTCCGCGGCGCCTCGACGATCACCCAGCAGCTCGCCAAGAACCTCTACCTCGGGACGGAGAAGACGCTGGCGCGCAAGGCGAAGGAGGCCGTGCTGGCCCTGAAGCTCGAGCGGGCGCTCGGAAAACGCCGCATCCTCGCGCTCTACCTCAACGTGGCCGAGTGGGGCGACGGGATCTTCGGGGCCGAGGCCGCGGCGAGCGCCCGTTTCGGCGTCCCGGCCTCTTCGCTCTCGACCGCACAGGCAGCCGTCCTCGCCGCCATGCTCCCGGCGCCGCGCAAGGCCGACCTCTCCCGTCCCTCGCCCTGGCTCCGGAGCCGCTCGCGCCACGTCGTCGACCTCCTGCTCGAGTACGGGAGGATCGACCCCGGGGAGCACGCACACGCGAGCGCAGAGCTGGAGCGCATTCTCGCCGGCGCCGCGCTGCCCGGTGACGAGGACGAGGAGCCTCCTCCCGAGGAGTGAGGCCCGCGCCGGCGCCCCGCCCGGGGCGCTCGCGCCACCTCCCCCAAGAGGCATGGCCGGAAGCACTCCCGGCCACTATCCAAACGGGCCGGAGGTGACCGAATGCTCCCCTGGCTCGAAGCGCTCTTCCGCTGGACCCACGTCGTGGCAGGCATCCTCTGGATCGGTCACCTCTACTTCTTCAACTTCGTGAACGCTCAGGTCGCGAAGACCTACGACGCCGACTCGAGGAAGAAGGTGGTGCCCGAGCTCATGCCGCGGGCCCTCTACTTCTTCCGCTGGGGGGCCGCCTGGACCTGGGTCACCGGCATCCTTCTCGCGGCCTTCGTCTACTACATGGTGGACAACCTGGTGCGGAAGGACATCGTCACCGACCAGGCGGTCGTCTCTCACGGCGCGGCGGTGGCCATCTCGCTCGCCGCCATCGTCCTCGTCTTCTTCGTCTACGACGCGCTCTGGAAGGCGCTCGCCAAGAACGAGAAGGCGGGCGCGGCCGTTTCCTTCGCGCTGCTTGCGGTGGCGCTGTTCCTCTTCTCGCGCGTCTTCACCGGGCGGGCCGTGTTCGTCCACGCCGGCATGCTCCTCGGCACCATCATGGCGATGAACGTCTGGATGCGCATCTGGCCGGCCCAGAAGAAGATCATCCAGGGCGTGAAGGGCCTCGCCCCCGCGCCCGACCCCTCGGTACCGGCCCTGGCGGCCCTGCGCTCCAAGCACAACACCTACCTGTCCGTTCCGCTCGTGTTCGCGATGGTGTCGAACCATTACCCGACCCTCTATGGCTGGGACCACAGCTGGATCGTCATGTCGGCCCTGGTGCTCGTCGGCTGGGCGTTGACGCGCTGGCTGTACGTGAAGTCGAGCGGCCCCGAGCCCGCCAGGTACGGGGCGCCGCAGCCGGGCGGCACGGCGGCGCCGGCGGCGGGAAAGGCCTCGTGACGCGCTCCTCGAGCGCGCACTTCGCGTGAACGAACCCGAGCCCCGGCCCGAAAAGGCCGGGCTCGCGACCGCGATCGCCGCCCGAGCCCGGCCCGCCGGCGCCGTCAGCCGCCGCGCCGCGCCCGGAACCACTCGAAGGTCCGGGCGAGGCCGTCCTCGAGTCTCACGTTTGGCCGCCAGCCGAGGGCCCTCGCCGCGGCCGACGGGTCCACGCAGGAGCGCCGCTGCTCCCCGGGCTTTGCCGGGCCGTGGACGGCCGGCGACGCGGAGCCGGCGGCCTTCGCCAGCAGGGCGTGGAGCCGGTTCACGCCGGTCTCGACCCCCGTGCCGACGTTGAGCGGGCCGTCGAACACCTTCTCGGCGGCGAGGAGGTTCGCCCTTGCGACGTCGCCTGCGAAGACGTAGTCGCGCGTCTGCCCGCCGTCGCCGTTGACGGTGCACGGCTTCCCCTCGAGCAGCTTCCCGCAGAAGATGGCCACCACGCCCGCCTCGCCGTGCGGGTCCTGCCTCGGCCCGTACACGTTGGCGTAGCGCAGCGCCGCGAAGGGGATGCCGTGGCTGGCGCGGTAGACGCCGAGGTACAGCTCGCACGCCGCCTTGGCCGCGCCGTAGTGGCTGACCGGCCGCGCCGGGTGGTCCTCGGGGGTGGGAATGCGATCGGTGTCGCCGTAGGTGGCTCCGCCGCTCGAGGCGAACAGGACCTGGCGCACCGAGCCCGCCTTCACCACCGCCTGCATGAGGTTGAGCAACCCGCCCACGTTCACGTCGGCGTCGAAGCGCGGGTCGGCCATCGAGCGTCTCACGTCGATCTGGGCCGCCTGGTGGCACACCACCTCGGGCCGCTCCTTCTCGAGCACCTCGGCGCAGGCGGCGCTGCGCACGTCGCAGGGGTAGAAGCGTGCCCGGGCCGGCACGTTCTCGCGCTTGCCGGTGGAGAGGTCGTCGAGCACGGCTACGTCCCAGCCCGCCTCGAGGAACAGGTCGGCGATGGTCGAGCCGATGAAGCCGGCGCCGCCGGTGACGAGGATCCTCCGTGCCATCGTCAGACCTGCCCCCCGAACCACTCGATGGTCCGCCGCATGCCGTCCTCGAAGCCCACCTTCGGCTCCCACCCGAGCACCTCCTTGGCGCGAGCGATGTCGGGCCGGCGCACGCGCGGATCGTCTTCCGGGAGCGGCCGGTGCTCGACTGGGCAGTGCGAGCCCACCAGGCGCTGCACCGCCTCGGCGAAGGCGAGGATGGTCATCTCGTGCGGGTTCCCGATGTTGATGGGGTCGGCGCACGACGAGCGCAGGAGGCGCCAGATCCCCTCGACGTTGTCGTCCACGTAGCAGAAGCTGCGGGTCTGCTTGCCGTCGCCGAAGACGGTGATGGGCAGGCCGCGCAGCGCCTGGGCGACGAAGGCCGGCACCACCCGGCCGTCGTCGAGCCGCATGCGCGGCCCGTAGGTGTTGAAGATCCGCGCGATGCGCGTTTCCACCTTGCGGTAGCGCCGGTAGGCCATGGTGATGGCCTCGGCGAAGCGCTTCGCCTCGTCGTAGACGGCCCGCGGCCCCACCGGGTTCACGTTCCCCCAGTAGCTCTCCTTCTGCGGGTGCTCGAGCGGGTCCCCGTACACCTCGGAGGTCGAGGAGAGGAGGAAGGTCGCGCCGTGGGCGCGCGCCAGCTCCAGCGCGTTCTCGACGCCGCGCGAGCCGACGTGCAGCGTCTCGAAGGGGTGCGCTAGGTAGTCGATGGGCGAGGCCGGCGAGGCGAAGTCGAGCACGGCCTCGACCGCGCCCTTCACGAAGCCCATCGGCTCGCAGATGTCGGCCTCGACGAACTCGAAGCGCGGCTCCCGCGCGAGGTGCGCCAGGTTCCGCCGGTTGCCGGTGATGAGGCTGTCCACGCCCACGACCGCGTACCCCTCGGCGAGGAGGCGGTCCACGAGGTGGCTCCCGATGAAGCCGGCCGCTCCGAGGACGACGGCTCGCCGTGGCTGCGCCATGGGGCCCTCGCCTACTTCTTCCCGGAGACGTCGTCGAGGGTGAGCTGGCCGGGCAGCGCGGGGCGGTACTTCTCGAGGACCAGGTCGATCCCCTGGCGGATGTACTCCGCCACCGGCACCCGCGTCCGCTCGTTGAGCAGCTTGAGCCGCTCGTTCTGCTCGGGCGTGATGTAGATGGTGGTGGAGATCTTCTTCCGGGCCATGGACCTCGGCGAACGTATGTGACGACGCATCGGGTGTCAAATAGGGCACCCGTCGCCTCGACCGGGGGCCCTCGCTTGGGTAGAATGCCCACTTCCGAGGTCCATTCATGCGCCGACCGCTCCTCGCCCTCCCCTTCGCCGCACTCCTCGCCTGCGCCGGCAAGACGCCCGGCCCCACCGCCGCGAAGGAGAAGCCGGCGGATTCCCACGCCGCCGCGCGCCAGCCCGACGAGACCCTGACCGAGTACGACCTCGACCACGACGGCAAGGCCGACGTCTGGCGGTACACGAGGAAGGGGCCCGACGGGAAGGACGTGCTGGTCCGCCGCGACCGCGACCTGAACGGCGACGGCAAGATCGACGTCTGGGAGTTCTACGACGCGAGCGGGAACCTCGAGAAGCAGGTGGTGGACCTCGACTTCGACGGAAAGCCCGACGTGGCGATCCACTACGAGAAGGGGCAGATCGCCTCCAAGGAGATGAGCTTCGGCTTCGACGGCAAGCCGCACGCCTGGAGCTACTACGAGAAGGGCCGGCTCGTCCGGAAGGAGCGGGACGAGAACGGGGACGGCAAGGTGGACTACTGGGAGTACTGGGAGGGCGGGGAGGTGGACCGCGTCGGCATCGACGTCGACGGCGACGGCAAGGTCGACCGCTGGGAATCCCGCAAGGCCACCGCCGAGGCGAGCCCGGCGAGGTAGGCGGCCGCTTCCCGGCCGCCGAGGTCCGCGCGGCCTACCGGCGGCGGACCGGCCCGATGGCGCAAGCCCGCGTTCCGACGCGCTGGCACGCCGGTGGCAAGGTCCCCTGGCGTGGCTCGCTCCCGCCTCTCCTTGCTGGTCCTCCTCGCCCTGCCCTGTGCCCTCGCTGCCTGCACCGCTCGCGGGAAGATCCGCCCTCGCGCCGCCGCCGAGGTGTCGCGCGGCTACGCCCACCTCCAGGCCGGTGACTCCGAGCGGGCCGAGGTGGCGTTCGAGCACGCCCTGGAATTCGACCCGCGCTTCCCCGAGGCCCACAACGGCCTCGGCGTGGTGGAGCGCCGGCGCGGCCGCACCGAGGCGGCGCGCCTCCGCTTCGAGGAGGCCCTCGCGCTCGACCCGGACTTCGCCGAGGCCCACGTGAACCTGGGCGAATCGCTCCTCGCGCTCGGGGATCCCGACCGGGCGGTGGAGGAGTTCCGTGCCGCGCTGGAGGTCGATCCGGACCTGCCCGACGCCCGGCTCGACCTCGGCCGCGCCCTGCTCCACCGCGGACGCGCGGAGCCGGCTCGGCGAGACGCGCTGTGGGGTGAGGCGCGCCGCGAGTACCTGCACCTGCTCGAGTCGGTCCCCGACCTCGCCGACGCCTGGCACGACCTCGCCTTCATGGACTACGAGCGGCGGGCCTTCGCGCGCGCCGAGGAGGAGTACCGCCGCGCGGTGGACCTCGAGCCGGCCTTCGCCGAGGCGCTGCACGGGCTGTGCCTCGCCCGCGTGCGCCTGGGCCGCTGCAGCGAGGGGGCGGAGGCCTGCCGGCGCTGCCTCGCGGCCGCGCCGGGGACGGCCCGGTGCGAGCAGAGCCTGGCGGCGGCGGTCGCCTGCGCGCCCTGAACGAGAAGGGGCGCCGGGCCTCGCGGCCGGGCGCCCCCGAGGTCCGTCGGGATGCCCCGTCCCGGAGGCCGTGTGCACGGCCCCCCAGTGAGAGGTTGCGGCCCCGATCCCGCGGCCCACGGCCCGGTCCGGCATACGAGGCCCGCCCGAGCGGGTGTCGGCGGAGCGCGCATCCGCAGCGCCGCCCCGCGAGCCGCTCCTGCCGCGGGCGTCCTGTCGGCGCGAGGACAGCGCGCGCGGAGCCGACGCCCCCCGGGCGGGCCGTGGGCCGAACGCGAGGAACCGGTCCTCTAGGCGACCGTCCAGGTGTCGGCGTCGGAGAGGAACTTCCGCAGGGTGGTCTCGCCCTTCTTCGCCTTCACCTGCTTCACCATGTCCCAGTACAGCTCCTCGCAGGTGGGCCGCTTCACGTCGCGAAACACGCCGATGGGAGTCGGGAAGCCGGGACGGGTGGAGAGGTTCGCCAGCATGAAGGCGATGGTCGGGTCGTCGCGCCTCGGGTTGTGGACGAGGACGTCCTTCTCGGTGATGCCCTTCTCGCCGACGGTCACCACCTCGAGCTCGGCCGTCTCGGCGTTGAAGCGGATGCCCTTCTTGCCGTCCTTGCCATAGAGCAGAGGCTTGCCCTCCTCCATGCGGAGCATGGCGTCGGCCTTGACGCTCTTCTCGGTGAGGAACACGTAGGCGCCGTCGTTGAACACCGGGCAGTTCTGGTAGATCTCGATGTAGGTGCTGCCCTTGTGCTCGGAGGCGGCCTTGAGCACGCCGGCCATGTGCTGGCCCTCGATGTCCACGGTGCGCGCCACGAACGTCGCGCCCGCGCCGAGCGCCAGCGCCGGCGGGTTGAAAGGGTAGTCCGCCGAGCCGTGCGGCGTGGTCTTGGTCTTCTTGCCGAGCTCGGAGGTGGGCGACACCTGCCCCTTGGTGAGGCCGTAGATGCGGTTGTTGAACATCAGCATCTTGATGTCGAGGTTGCGCCGCATCGTGTGGATGAAGTGGTTGCCGCCGATGGCGAGCGCGTCGCCGTCGCCGGTGATCACCCAGAGCTGCAGCTCGGGGCGCGACATCTTGAGCCCGGTGGCGAAGGTCGGCGCGCGCCCGTGCAGGGTGTGCATCCCGTAGTTGTTCATGTAGTACGGGAAGCGGGAGGAGCACCCGATGCCGGAGACGAAGACGATGTTCTCCCGCGCGACTCCCACCGAGGGAAGGAGCTTCTGCACCTGGTTGATGATGGAGAAGTCGCCGCAGCCGGGGCACCACCGCGGGTCGACGCCGGACTCGAAGTCCTTCTTGGTGTAGGTCGGAACGGGCTTCAGCTGGCCGCTGGTCGGGCTCATGTTCGCGTGTCTTCCTTTCGGGTCCGGGTGCCTAGCCGACGATCTCGCTCACCTTGGCGGCGAGCTCGGCGATCTTGATGGCCTTGCCGTTGATCCGGTTGAACTGGAGCGGGTCGAGGCCAGGGAACTTGGCGCGCAGGTAGAGGGCCAGCTGGCCGTCGTTCACCTCGGGTACGAGCACCTTCTTGAACCCCTTGACCACGGCGCCCAGGTTCTTCGGGAGCGGGTTCAGCCAGCGGAGGTGGACGTGGCCCACCTTCTTGCCCTGGGCGCGCAGCTTCTCGGCGGCGCCCCTCACCGACCCGTAGGTGCCGCCCCAGGAGAGGAGGAGCAGGTCGCCCGTCGCGGGGCCGTCCACCACCACGTCGGGTACGTCCTCGACGACGTTCGCGACCTTCTGGGCGCGGGTCTTCACCATCTTCTCGTGGTTCATGCCGTCGTAGGAGACCATGCCCGTGAGCGAGTCCTTCTCCAGGCCGCCGACGCGGTGCTCGAGTCCCGGCGTTCCGGGGATGGCCCAGGGACGGATGAGCTTCTCGTCGCGCAGGTACGGCATGTACTGGCCGCTGTAGTTGAGCGCGGTCTGGTACCTCACCGGGAAGGGCTTGAGCTCGCCGTCCTCCGGGATGCGGAAGGGCTCGGAGCCGAACCCGAGGTAGCCGTCGGTGAGCAGGATCACCGGCGTCATCCACTTCACCGCGACGCGCATGGCCTCGATGGCCGAGTAGAAGCAGTCGCCCGGGCTGCGCGCGGCGATCACCGGGAGCGGCGCCTCGCCGTGCCGGCCGAAGAGGGCGAAGAGCAGGTCCGCCTGCTCGGTCTTGGTCGGCATGCCGGTGGAGGGGCCGCCGCGCTGCACGTTCACGACGACGAGCGGCAGCTCGGTGATGACGGCGAGGCCGATCATCTCGGACTTGAGGGCGAGGCCCGGGCCCGAGGTGGTGGTGCAGCCGAGCGAGCCGCCGAACGAGGCGCCGATGGCGGAGCCGATGCCCGCGATCTCGTCCTCGGCCTGGTAGGTCACGACGCCCTGGTCCTTGAAGTAGGAGCACTCCTGGAGGATCTCGGTGGCGGGCGTGATGGGGTAGCTGCCGAGGAAGACCTGCCGGCCGGTGAGCCGCGCCACGGCGGCGAAGCCGAGGGCGGTCGCGAGGTTGCCGGTGACGTTGCGGTAGACGCCCGGCTTCAGCTTCGCCATGGGCACCGCGTACTGGCCGACGCCCAGCTCCGCGGTCTCGCCGAAGGCGTAGCCGGCCTTGAAGACCTTGACGTTGGCGTCCGCGTACTGCGGCTTCTTGGCGAACTTCGTCTGGATGGACTCGACCTGGTGCTCGGGCGGCCGGTCGTAGAGCCAGTACATGAGCCCGAGCGCGAAGTAGTTGTTGGTGCGGGCGACGTCCTTCGACGAGAGGCCCGATCCCTCGAGGGCCGCCGAGGCGAGCTTGTTCATGTCGACCTGGACGACCTTGTAATTCTGCTTGAGGGCCGGGTCGTTGAGCGGGTTCTCCTTGAAGCCGGCCTTCCCGAGGTTCCCCTCGGTGAAGGCGCCCGTGTTCACGACCAGCATGCCGCCGAGGCGCAGGTCCGGCAGGCTCGTCTTGAAGGCCGCCGGGTTCATGGCGACGAGCACGTCGGGCTGGTCACCCGGGGTGTAGACGCCCTTGCCGCCGAAGTGGACCTGGTAGCCGGAGACGCCGGCGAGCGAGCCCGCCGGGGCCCGGATCTCGGCCGGGAAGTCCGGGAAGGTGGCGAGGTCGTTGCCGGCGAGGGCCGAGGCCTTGGTGAACTCGGAGCCGGCGAGCTGCATGCCGTCGCCGGAATCGCCGACGAAGCGGATGGTGACGCTCTCGACCTGCTCGACCGGGATCTTCTTGGAGGTGCTCTGCTGGCTGGACATGTCGCCCTTCTTCTCCTTAGCGGGTGCCCTTCGGCGCAGGGACCGCCGTCGAGAGCGCCGCTCGAGCGGCTCCGGGAGCCCTGTTCGGTGTGAGAGGCTGGGCCTGCAAAAAGGGTTGCATTTATCACGGATTCCGGCGGACCTGTCAAGCCGCGCGCGCAGGCCGCAGCGCGCGTCAAGTCCTTGAAAGAACGGCGATCTCGCCCGCCGCTGGCCCATTGCGGAGCCGTGCGCCGCGGCCGCGCGCGACAGGCGCTTGCCCTGGGTCAACGGGCGTTCCGCCGCCGGGGTGCCGCCTACTTCTCCGGGAACATCTTGCCGGGATTCAGGATGCCGAGGGGGTCGAAGACCGCCCGGATCCGCCGCTGCACGGCGAGGAGGTCCTCGCCCTGCTCGTACCCGATGAAGTCGCGCTTGGCGAGGCCGACGCCGTGCTCGCCGGTGATGGTCCCGCCCATGTCCACCGCGGCCCGCAGGATCTCCGCCACCGCCTCCTCCACCTTCGGCCGCTCCTCCTCCCGGTCGAAGAGCACGTTGGCGTGGAGGTTCCCGTCGCCGGCGTGGCCGTAGGTGGCGACGAGGAGCCCGTGCTTCCTCCCGATCTCGCGGCTCCGGGCCACCATCTCCGGGATCTTAGAGCGCGGCACGGCGATGTCCTCGGAGAGCTTCTTCGGGTGCAGCTGCTTGAGGCTCACCGACAGGAACTTGCGCGTCTCCCAGATGTCGCGCCGCTGCGCCTCGTTCTGGGCGACGATGACCTCTCCGGCCGCCTCGCCCTGGACGACCTCCGCCACCCGGGCGATCTCCGCGAACACCCGCTCCTCGTCGTTGCCGTCGGTCTCGACGAGCAGCGCCGCCCCGGCGCCGGGCGGCAGCCGGAAGGGCGAGCTCTTGGCCACCGCCTGCACCGACACGTCGTCGATGAGCTCGAGGCAGCGCGGGATGACGCCCTGGGCGAGGACGCGGCTCACCGCCCGCGCCGCGGTGGCGACGTCCCGGAAGCAGACGAGCGCGGTGGAGACGAAGCGCGGGCGGGGCAGGAGCTTCAGCGTGATCTCGGTGACGATACCGAGCGTGCCCTCGCTCCCGACGAACAGCGCGGTCAGGTCGTAGCCCGCTACGCCCTTGATGGTCCGGCGCCCCATCCGGAGCACCTGGCCGGTCGGGATCACGGCGGTGAGGCCGAGCACGTACTCGCGGGTGACCCCGTACTTGAGCGCGCGCGGGCCGCCCGCGTTCTCGGCGACGTTGCCGCCGAGCGTGCAGGAGTCGAGCGAGTTCGGGTCGGGGGGGTAGAAGAGGTCGTGCTTCTCCGCCTCGGCCTGGAAGACTCCGGTGACGACGCCCGGCTCGACGCGGGCGGTGAGGTCCTCCGCCGAGATCGCGAGGATGCGGTTCATGCGCTCGAGGGAGACGGCGATGCCCCCGCGCGGCGAGAGCGACCCGCCGGACTTGCCGGTGCGCGCCGCGACCGGGACGACCGGCACGCGGTGGCGCGAGGCGACGGAGAAGACCTTCTGGACGTCCCCCGCCGACGTCACCAGCACCGCCACGTCCGGCGGGAACGTTCCCAGGTCCGATTCGTCCTTCCCGTACTCCTCCAGCCTCGCCGGGTCGAGGACCACGCGGTCCGGCGGGAACGCGTCCCGGAGCTCCGCCACCGCCTGCGCCAGGGGCCTCGCCGCCATCAGCCGTAGACCTCCACGTTCGCTCCGGTCATGGCGTCGGGGGCCTCGCCGGCGCACCAGGCGATGACCCGGGCGACGTCCTCCGGCCGCATGTCCGGGCGGAAGGGCGTCTTCGCGAGCATGTCCGTGTCGACGCTCCCGGGCGACACCGCCAGGCACTGCACGCCGTGCTCCCGCAGCTCCTCGGCGAGGCATTTGGTGAGGCCGATGAGGCCCCACTTCGACGCGTTGTAGGCGCTCGCGCCGGAGGTCCCGACGGTCCCGGAGATCGAGGCGACGTTGACGATGCGACCCCTGCGCCGCCGCTTCATCCCGGGGATGACGGATCGGGCGCACAGGAAGGCGCCGGTGAGGTTCACCTCGAGGACGCGCCGGAAGGCGTCCGGGGCGAGCTCCTCGGCGAGGCCGCGCTCGAGGACGCCGGCGTCGTTGACGAGCACGTCGCAGGGGCCGAGCGCCCGCTCGTGCGCCAGGACGAGCCGCGCCACGTCGGCCTCCCGCGTGACGTCCCCCGCCACCGCCAGCGCCGCGCCGCCCTCCGCGACGACCCGCTCCACCGCGCCGGCCGTCCGGGCGAACACCGTCACCCTCGCGCCCAGGGCCGTGAGCGCCCGAGCCGTCGCCGCGCCGATGCCCCGTCCGCCGCCGGTGACGATCGCCGTCCTGCCAGCGAGCGCGCTCACCGCCGCCGTCTCCCGCGCTTCCCCGGTCCCGGGCTCGCCCCCGCCCCGATGAGCGCCAGGAACCTCCTCTGGAGGCGTCCGTCCCGCTCCATCGACCCGGCGAAGCTCTGGGCGTGGGCCCGCGTCTCCCGCCGCCTCTCGCCCCTCACCGTGAGGCACAGCTGCTCGGCATCGAGGACGCAGGCGGCGCCGCGCGCGCCGAGGTGGCGAACCAGGGCCTCCGCCACGCTGCGCGCCAGGTCCTCCTCGATGACGAGGCGGTGGGCGAAGCAGTCCACCAGCCGCCCGAGCTGCCCGAAGCCCACCACCTTCCCGTCCGGCACGTAGGCCACGTGGGCCAGGCCGCGGTAGGGCAGGAGGTGATGCGGGCACACCGCGTGGAAGTCGATGCCCGTCACCGCCACGAGGTCGCCCCCGCGGCCCGGCATGGTATCGCCGAGGATGGCGGCAGGATCGCGCCGGTAGCCGTCGAGGAGGTCGTCGAGGAACGCCTCGGCCACCCGCAGCGGGGTGCCGGCGACGGCTGGGTCTCGCCGAGCCTCCGGCGGCAATCCCAGTGCGTCGAGGAAGCGGCCCACCGCCCGGGCCGCGCCGGCCGGCGAGGGCCGCCGTCTCCTACCGGCCACCCGGCCCCCGGTAGGTGACGCAGCAGTCGGGGATCTCGTAGAGCCGGACCTCGAACAGGCCGGGGAGGTGCGGCGCGAGCGTCTCCCAGACCCAGCGGGCGATGTTCTCCGCGGTGGGGTTGTCGAGGACGTCGTTCAGGTTGCGGTGATCCACGCGCGACATCACGTGCTCCTGGACCCGCTCCTTCAGGACGCCGAAGTCGAAGATCATCCCGGTCTTCGGGTCCACCTCGCCCTCGACCGAGACGAACATCTTGTAGTTGTGGCCGTGCAGGCGGAAGCAGGGCCCCTCGTAGCGGGGCAACCGATGGGCGGCTGCGAAGTAGAACTCCACGTCGAGCCGCATGCGCCGTCTGTCGGTGTAGTCGATGACTGGCATGGGCCTCGTTATAGCTCGACCGAGCTCTGCCTGCCCTCGGCGCCGGCCGGTGCGGATGGGGAGCCCAGCCCCATGGCCCTCTCCCCGGCTGCCCCTTTTCTCCACGGCGGGCTTCTCCCGAGCGCCGCACCGCGGCTGCAAGTCGCCGGAATTCCAGGGGCCCGCCCCGCGGCCGCGACTGGCACACGGCGTGCTCCTGGGACGCTCGTGTCGGGACCTCGTTCCCGCCGCGCGCACAACAAACCCTAGGGAGAACCACCCAATGAAGAAGATCCTCGCTGCTCTCGTCGCCATCGCCTTCGTCGCCGTGTCCGCCCCTGCCTTCGCCGAGGAGGCCCAGCCGGCCGCTCCGGCCGCCCAGCCCACCAAGGCCGAGAAGAAGGCGGAGAAGAAGGCCAAGAAGGCGAAGAAGGCCGCCGAGAAGAAGGCCGCCGAGACCAAGTAACCCCGGCCGAACTTCTGCTAGTGTCGAGGCCGGCTGCGGAAGCAGCCGGCCTTTTTCTTTTCCCGGCCGCGAGCCCGAAGACCGTGTCGCTCCGCTTCCAGATCATCGCCCTCTTCACGGCGACGCTCGTCCTCACCATGGGCATCGCCGCCACCATCGGTGCCGAAGGCGCCGCTCAGGCGGTCGAGGCGGCGATCCGCGATCGCGCCGTCGAGGTGGCCCGCTCCATCCGGTCCGACCTCGACGTCTCCCGCGACCTCGACCCCGCCCGGGCCGCCGACCGGCTGGCCTCGGCGCTTCGGCGCCACCGCGGCATCCGCTCCGCCGAGCTCGCCATCCGCAAGCCGGGCAAGGACGACGTGGTCCGCATCCAGTACGGGCCCTCGGGGCCGGAGACGACCTTCGAGCAGGTCGACGTCGCCTTCCCCGCACAGACCGAGACCGAGCTCGCCGGCGAGGGCGACGAGCGGGTCCTGAAGGTGAACCTCCCGGTCAAGGACTCCTTCAACCACACCGTCGCCGCCATCCGGCTCGAGGCCGACCTCGTCGAGGCGGAGCGGCTCGGCGCCCGCCAGCGTCTGATCTTCTTCGCCGTCACCGGCTCCGGGGCGGTGCTCCTCGTCCTCGCCTTCAACCTGATCCTGGGCCGGCTCCTCGCCCAGCCGCTCTCGGAGGTCTCGAGGGCCATGGCGCAGGTGGAGTCGGGCGCGCTCGACGCCGTGAAGATCCCGGGCGTCGGGCGCGACGACGAGATCGGCACCGTGGCGCGCGGCCTCGAGGCCATGCTGGAGCGCATCCGCGGCTTCAATCGCGAGCTGCAGGAGAAGATCGACGCCGCCACGGCGGACCTGGCCCGCAAGAACCGCGCGCTCCTCGAGCTCAACGACCTGCTCGTCGACGCCCGGCGCGACCTCGGCGCCAAGGAGCGGCTCGCCGCCCTGGGCCAGATCTCCGGGACCATCGCCCACGAGCTCGGAAACCCCTTGAACGCGGTCTCCGGACACGTCCAGCTCCTGGCGCGGGACCCCGCCTGCCCGCCGGCGATGCGGGAGGAGCTCGGCGTCATCGAGGCCGAGGTGAAGCGGATGACGGCCATCATCCGGCGCTTCCTCGACTCCGCGCGGGCCCTCACCCCGGCTCCGGAGCCGGTCGAGGTGGCGGCACTGGTGGACGAGGCCCTCTCGCTCACGCTCTCCGAGGAGACCCGCGAGCGCATCGAAGTCCGGCGCGCCGTGCCTCCCGAGATGGGGCGCGTCACCCTCGACCCGTCGCTCGTCCGGCACGTCCTCACCAACCTCATCTCCAACGCGGTGGACGCCATGCCGCGCGGCGGGCGGCTCGTGGTCACGGCGCGGCGGATGGGCGAGCAGCTCGCGCTCTCCGTCTCCGATTCCGGGCCGGGCATCGCCCCCGAGGAGCGCAAGCGAATCTTCGAGCCCTTCTACACGACCAAGGGGCCGGGCAAGGGCACCGGGCTGGGCCTCGCCATCTGCCGCGAGATCGCGAGCGCCCTCCACGGGCGCGTCGAGGTGGAGAGCCAGCCGGGCCTGGGCTCCACCTTCACCCTCCTCGTACCCGCCCCCGCGCTGCGCGCGGCGGGGTAGGCTAGGATCTCCGGGAGATGGACGGCGCTCGCATCCTCGTCGTGGACGACGACCGGTCGAGCCGGGAGCTCCTCGGCCGCATCCTCTCGTCCGAGGGGCACCGGGTCACGGCCCTGGAGGACGGAGCGGAGGCCATCGCGCTCCTCGACCGGGGCGACCCGCCCGACCTCGTGGTCTCCGACATCCGCATGGCGGAGGTGGACGGCCTTCAAGTGATCGACGCCTTCCGGCGGCGGGCGCCGGACACCCCCGTCATCCTGGTCACGGCCTTCGGCAACGTGGACGGCGCGCTCGAGGCCATCCGTCGCGGGGCCGCCGACTACATCTCCAAGCCGTACGACATCGACGCCATCAAGGTGGTGGTGGCCCGTTCGCTGAAGCAGCGCGAGCTGGCGCTCGAGAACCGCCACTTGCGGCGCGACCTCCGGGACAAGTACCAGCTCGAGAACGTCGTCGGCCGCAGCGAGGCGATGCTGCACGTCTACAAGACCGCGGCCCGGGTCGCCTCCACCGACGCCACCGTCCTCATCCAGGGGGAGAGCGGAACCGGCAAGGAGCTGGTGGCCCGCGCCATCCACGTTTCCAGCCCGCGGGCGGAAGGGCCCTTCGTCGCGGTGGACTGCGGCGCCATCGCCGAGGGCGTGCTCGAGTCGGA